>Ga0247822_10000005_pt1 | contig 77729 bp, 59 predicted proteins | sample 13C_Cellulose_Da_FD_192423 | JGI IMG/M metagenome (GOLD analysis project Ga0247822, IMG submission 192423) | Soil microbial communities from agricultural site in Penn Yan, New York, United States - 13C_Cellulose_Day30 | ecosystem: Environmental > Terrestrial > Soil > Agricultural land | place...
CGGTGAGGCCGCGAGGGAAATGCCCTCCTGGAAGTTGGTGCCCGAGCGGCTCAGCGAACGTTGCCGGCACTAACTTTTGGGATCCAGGAGACATCGGGACCGGGCTCAGGGGCGTTTTGGGGGGTGACAGCTAGACGAATATATCAAGGCATTGTCACTTATGCGCCTTGACGGCTCCATCCCTAGGTTGTACCTAGTATGGCTCCGGTGAAACAACGTGGCATGCAAGCCACGGTCCAGCATGAGAGGCGCTTGCAGTGACAGGTCCAGAATCACTGACCGAGCTACGGTCCGGCGACGAGAACTCGCTTGTGCCGAGCGATTTCCGGGCCTCGCTCAACGTCCTGCTCGTGGACGACGAGCGGACCCTCCGCGAGAGCTGCCGTTCCATCCTCGAAGGCATCGGCTATCGCGTCGAGGTTGCCGCCAATGGTGACCAGGCCCTCAAGCTCCTCCAGCGGCGCTCGTACGACATCGTGTTGACCGACCTCTACATGCGTGAGGTATCGGGTCTGGACGTCTTACAGGCGTCCATCGAGCGCGATCCATCGGCGATCGTCATCGTGATGACCGGCAATCCGAGTGTCGCGTCCAACGTGGAGGTCCTGCGTGCCGGGGCATGGGACTACCTGCCCAAGCCCTTCTCGGCAACGCACCTCGAGATCGTCATCGGCCGCGCCAGTCACGCGATCATGGTCTCGCGAGAGTCTGGGCCAGAGTCCGCCGAGGGGAACGCGGGACTGGTGGACCTGGACTCCCCGCTCGGCGTCTCGCCGGCGTTCCTCCGGTGTCTCGAGCTCGCCAAGAAGGTCGCCACCACCGATGCCTCGGTCTTCATCACCGGCGAGACCGGCGCAGGAAAGGAGATGATCGCGCAGTTCATCCACAAGCGGAGCCGTCGTCGCGCGCGGCCCGTGGTCGCGGTGAACTGTGCTGCGCTTCCCGAGGGACTGCTCGAGTCCGAGATGTTCGGGCACGTGAAGGGATCCTTCACCGGGGCCGTGCGCGACAAGTCGGGGCTGCTCGAGTCCGCGAACGGCGGCACGATGTTTCTCGACGAGCTCACCGAGATGCCGAAATCGGTCCAGGCAAAGCTCCTGCGCGTGATCCAGGACGGCGTGGTGAGGCGGGTCGGCAGCAACTCGACGAGTTCGGTCGTCAACGTCCGCTTCATCGCGGCCTCGAACCGGGATGCGGACGAGGCGGTCACGGCCGGCGTACTCCGCGAGGACCTCTATTACCGCCTTCGCGTCGTCCCCATCAAGCTGCCGGCGCTCCGGGAGCGCGCCGAGGATATCCCGCTGCTGGCCGAGCACTTCCTGAAGTTGTATTGGCGCCAGCACCGGGGGGGCGAGCCGCGCGTCCCGGCACTGACGGAGGGAGCCATCCGCGTCCTCCAGGCGTATTCGTGGCCGGGCAACGTCCGCGAGCTGCAGAACGCCATCGAGCACTCGGTCGTCCTTCTCGAGCCGGGTCAGGCGGTTGAGGGATCGGACATCCAACTGCACGGCGGCGGCAGGCCGTCGCGCGGGACGGCGGAGCCGGTCGGCGAATCCGAGCTCTTGCAGGAGAGCTATCACGCGGGCCGCGAGCGCGTGATCACGCACTTCGAGCGGCGATACCTCGCGGCGCTGGTGCGGGCAGCCGAGGGAAACATGTCCAAGGCGGCGCGAATCGCGGGTGTCGACCGGACCACTCTGTACCGGCTCATGGAACGCCACGGATTGCAACGGGAGGCGGTTCGGCGATGAGGACCAGCGGGTGAAGCGATGACGGAGCCCGTGCTCAGCATCGACCGCCACAATCGGCCGTCGCGGCCGTCTGCCGCGCCCTTGCCACAGATGGCGATCGACACGCATCCCCTCCTCGCGAAGGCTGCAGAAGAGGTGATGCGCGGCTGGGCGCAGGCGATGGGCGCGGGCTTCGATCTCACGGAGTCGAGGGCGATCCTCGAGTGGCTCGCATTCTCCGTCGAGTTGAGCTCGCGCGGCTTCGCACCCGAGAGGGGCGAGGGCGCGAGCGCGCTCGGTCGCTACCTGCTGGACCGGCTGGGCTCCGTGCTGCTCAGCCTCGTCCGCCGCGAGACCACGATCGATGCGCCGGAGGCATTCCGGCTGCTCAACGGTGTCGACGTCGTGCGCCGCGCGATCGAGCCGGACTGGGACCAGTACTTCTCCTCGCAGCTCTCCGGACCCGACGGGCTGAACCTCGTGGTCGAGGTGGCACACGACATACGCTCGCCGCTCACCTCGATCCGCTGCCTTGCCGAGACGCTCGAGCGCGGCCAGTCGGGGCCCGTGACTGACGTCCAGCGAAAGCAGCTTCGGCTCATCTACAGCGCTTCGCTCGGCCTCAGCTCGATGGCGACGGACGTGATCGAGATGGCGCGCCGCGGCGATGGTCTGGCCGACGGCGAGCAGGTGCCCTTCTCGGTGGCCGAGGTGCTCGAGTCCGTCGTCGACATGGTGCGGCCGATCGCCGAGGAGAAGGGACTCTCGGTGAAGTTCGAGGGACCGCCCTCCGACCAACGAATGGGCCGGCCAGTGGGCCTGAGTCGCGTGATACTCAATCTCACGACGAATGCCCTCAAGTTCACGGATGAGGGCGGCGTCGAGATCTCGGCCAGGACCACGGGAATCAGTCGCGTCGAGTTCTCGGTGCGAGACACCGGCCCGGGCATCAGCGACGAAGCGAAGGGCCTGCTCTATCAGCCATTCCGCCGCTCGAGCGGACGCGGTGGCCGGTCCGGGCACTTCTTCTCCGGCACCGGTCTCGGTCTCGCGATGTGCCGAAAGCTGCTCGGCGCCATGGGGTCGGAACTTCGCCTCGAGACGACCCGCGGTGAGGGCACCCGTTTCTATTTCGAGCTTGACATGCCGGCGGTGCCCCGGATCTGATCGCGAGTGTTGTGGCAATACCTCAACACTACAACCGCATCGAACGGGCAGGACCGGTGCCCAACTGGCCGTAAGTCAATATCGTACAGCGACTTAACCGCGTGACATCGGCTTTACACAGACGGGCACGCGAACTGCGTTTCAGTCAGTCCGACGATGACAACTCTCGGACTGCACACTGTGATCCCTCGCATCGGCCGCTCCCAGAGCAAGGCCGTGCCCGCGGATCATCCGCATCGACAGGAAGGCACCCGCCGGGTGCTGAACGTCGTGGTCGCTGCCATCGGCCTGGTGCTGAGCGCGCCGATCATGCTCTTGGTCGCCATCGCGATCAAGCTGAGCTCGCGCGGCCCGGTCTTCTATAAGCAGCATCGGATCGGCCTCTGCGTGCGCGCTGCGACCGGCGGTAACTTCCGCCGCAAGGTCGACCTCGGCGGGCGCCCGTTCACCATCTACAAGTTCCGGACTATGCGGGCCGCCGAGCCGGGCACCGATGGACAGGTCTGGGCGTCGCAGAACGACCCGCGAATCACCAAGGTCGGTGCCTTCCTCCGAAAGACGCGTCTCGACGAACTGCCGCAGCTCCTCAACGTGCTGCGTGGGGAGATGAACATCGTCGGTCCGCGCCCCGAGCAGCCGGAGATCTTCCAGTATCTCCGGAACGAGGTCTCGAGCTACGCCGCTCGCCAGCAGGTGCGCCCGGGGATCACCGGTCGCGCGCAGATCACGCTGCAGTACGACTCGAGCATCGATGACGTGCGCAAGAAGGTCGAGGCCGACCTGGAGTACATCCGCACCCAGTCGCTCCTCGAGGACCTCCGCATCATGGCACTCACCGCTCCGGTGATGATCTTCCGAAAGGGTGGACGATAGGGCGCCTCCGAGGTCGCGCCGCGGGACCACGATCGATCGCGCCGGCCTCCTGGATCACCAGGAGGCCGGCATTTCATGCAGGGCTTCTCCCGGTAACGGTGTATCACCATTCTTCCGCGCGACCCCCCAACCCGGTATGCATGCCGCTGCACGTCGATCTTCATCAGGGAAGCTCCGAGGAGTGGGATGGCTTCGGGGTCCGGCAACCCGGGTTCACCGCGTTCCACCGACATGGTTGGAAAGGACTCATCGAGGACCTCTACGGGCATGAGTGCCCCTTCCTCTGCGCCCGCGACGCCGAGGGTGCGCTCCAGGGCGTGATGCCGCTCGTACGCGTACGCAGCCGCCTCTTCGGTCATTTCCTCGTCTCCATGCCCTTCGTGAGCTACGGCGGACCCGTCGGCTCCGACGAGGCCATCCTCGCGCTGGTAGCGCGCGCGACCACCATGGCCGAGGAGGACGGGGCGCAGCTCCTCGAGTTGCGGAGCGCGCGCGAGCTGCCGATCGACCTGCCTGTCTCCCATCGCAAGCTCACCGTCGTGCTCCCGCTGGACGGCGGGGCGGAGGCGGTCTTCGGTCGGATCAAGGCCAAGGTGCGCAGCCAAGTGCGGCGCCCGCAGAAGGAAGGCGTCACGGTTCGGTTCGGCGCCGACCGCGTGGATGACTTCCACGCCGTGTTCGCACGCCACATGCGGGACCTCGGGACGCCTGCCCAGCCGCGCGCCTTCTTTCGCGCGATCGCCGAGCGCTTCGGTTCGGACGCGTGGTTCGGCTGCGCCTACCTGAACGGACAGGCGATCGCCTGCGGCGCCGGATTCCGTTGGGGCAGCGAGTTCGAGATCACCTGGGCGTCGGCGCTCCGCGAGCACGCGAAGATCGCCCCTAACATGGCGCTCTACTGGGCATTCATCGAACGCGCCGCCAGCGAGGGACTCGAGCGGTTCAACTTCGGCCGCTGCAGTGCCGGAAGCCCGACGCACAAGTTCAAGCTGCAATGGGGCGCCGCAGACGAAGCGCTCTGGTGGTACCAGCAAAAGTCGAGTGATGACGCAGGGACGCCACGCCCCGACTCACCGAAGTTCGCGCTCGCGACTCGTGTGTGGCAAAGACTGCCCGTGCCGCTCGCGACGGCGCTCGGTCCTCGGATCGTGCGCTACATCCCGTGAATCCGTTTCGCCGGCAGATGCCGGTGCAGTCGCCGCTCTCCTGGCGCGCGGTCGCCGCGTCGCTGGGCGGTGGCGATGCGCGCGAGACGATCGCCCGGCGGCTCAGCGTGCTCTACGCGATGCCGCGCGCGGTGCTCACGGACTGCGGCACCTCCGCGCTCGCGGTGGCGCTTCGTGCGGCGGCCGATCGACGCGCCGGATATTGCCTGTTGCCGGCATACGGCTGCTACGATCTTGCGACCGCGGCCCTCGCGGCGGGAGTGCGAGTCGCGTTCTACGACATCGAGCCGACTACGCTCGCACCGCGCATGGAGACGCTCGTGCCGCGGCTTGGCAACGGATGCGCGGCGCTGGTGATCGTCCATCACTACGGGTTGGTCACCGACCTCGATGAGATTCGGCGCCTCGCGAGCGCCGCCGGGGTGGCGTTGATCGAGGATGCTGCGCAGGCCGCGGGCTCCTTCTGGGCAGGCGAGCGCGCCGGCAAGCGTGCGGACGCGGTAGTGCTGAGCTTTGGCCGCGGGAAAGGCGTGACCGGCGGCGGCGGCGGTGCGCTGCTCATCGGGAACACGTCGATCGGAGCGGAGTTGGGTGCCCTGATTCCCGCGCTGCCGGAGCGTGTGGAGGGACGGGCCATGTTCGCGGCGAAGCTCGCGGTGCAGCATCTGTTCGCGCGACCGGGCGTGTACGGCATTCCCGCCAGCATCCCCATGCTGCGCCTCGGCGAGACCGTGTTCCGCGAGCCGGCGCTGCCGAGCACCATGACACGGCAAGCTGCGGGGGTGCTTACGCACACCTTGGGGACGATGGATGAGGACGCCGAGCGGCGCCGGACGATCGCCGACCAGCTGCGCGCCTCACAGGCGGGCGCGAAGTCGCCGTGGATGATCGTGCAGGACTCAAGGAGCCGGCCTGGATGGCTGCGACTGCCCGTCCTTGTTCAAGGTTCGGGCGTCGTCGACGCAGGTGAGGCGTCTCGTCTCGGTATCGCACCGGGTTATCCGAGACCGCTGCCCACGCTCTCGCAACTGCACGAGCGTGTGGAGGGACGAGATGACTTCAGCGGAGCGCAGTCGCTCTGTGAGCGGCTATGGACGCTGCCGACACATGCAGCGCTCGAAAGCGATGACACGCACCGGCTTATTCAGTGGCTGGATCGTCGCTGATCGCCTCGCCTCGATCTACTGGAGCACTCGCGCGTACACCGCCTGCACGCGCTCGACCATCGCCTCGATCGAGAGGTCGCGCTGTTCGGCGCGACCGCGCGCGGCCGCACCCATGCGTCGGCGCCGCTCGGGGTTGGCGATCAGGCTGCTCAGGTGCGCCGTCAGCTCGGCCGGCCGGCCGGGATCGAAGGTGAGTCCGCACTCGGAGTCGATCACTTCGCCGGGTCCCCCGAACCGCGAGGCGACAACGGCCGCGCCCTGCACCATCGCCTCCGGGACGACGAGCCCGAACGGCTCGGCCATCGTCGAGGCATGCACCGCAATGTCGGCGGCAGCAAGAAGCGTCGGCACGTCGTCACGCGCGCCGATGATGCGCAGCCGTTCGACGCCGTCGAGCTCCGCGATCATGCGCCGCAGTTCCGCCTCATAGGCCGCATCGGCCGCGGTGATCGCGCCCACGAACAATACATGGACCTTCCTGCGCATCTCGTGGCCCATCCCGCGCAGCGACTCGAGCAGGACGTGCTGGCCCTTCCAAGAGCGGAGATTACCGATCATCACGATGAGGACCTCATCGTCCGGCACGCCGAACTCGCGACGCGTTTCTGCAGGCGACCGGCGGACCGCGGCGCGCAGGGATGCCGGATCGATCCCGAGGTAGGTCCAGCTCAGGCGCTCATCGCGCACGCCGACGTTGCGCATCGCTTCCGCCATGTAGCGGCTGCAGGCGATCACGTGGTCGAAGCGCTTCGCGAACCAGCGGTTCACGGGGCGGGTGATCGACGCGTCGCCCATCGCGAAGGTGATGCACGGGATGCGCGCGAGACGCGCCGCAGGCAGCCAGTCGGAGAAGCCGAACAGGGGGGAGTTGTTCAGGTGAAGTAGGCCGATGCGATGCTCACGCAGGAACGCGCGGCGGCGAAGGATCGCCGCACCCATGTCGGCGAACTTATGGGCCTTGGAGTCGCCGAGCCGGATCCGAAGCTCGCGTTCACGGACCTTCTCGTAACAAAGCACCTGCACTCCGCGGGCGCGAAGCTCCGCGACGTGCTTGTTGTCCTGGTAGAAGAGGACAACGGGCTCGAATCGCCGGCGGTCCATGCCGAGCGCGAGGTTCACGAGGGCGCGATGCGACCCTCCAACCGAGCCGTCGGCGTTCCCCTCGACGTGGAGGATGCGAACCGGCGAATCTGGACTGCTTTGGCTCACTGCGAGTGGGATGAGGGGAGCAGGCACGCGCTCGCCGTGCGTGACGACGCAATATCCTAGCGAAGCGGAGGCGTGGCAAACGACCGAAGCCGCCAAGACGGTGTCTTGGCGGCTTCGGGACCAGCTGTCAGCCGATCAGTTGAGCGGGCAACCGATCTCGTTCATCGCTTCGAAGACATTCTTCTGCGTCTCATAGCTGCCCGAAGCATAGGCGGCGTTGAAGGCGGCAATCACCTGCGCGGTGGTCATGCCGGACTCCACGCCCGAGCTCGCGGCGTTGAGCAGCGCGGCGACCGTGTGACGGCCGAGCGCGTTGAGTCCGCCACCGCCCAGCGCAACGACCTGGAGAAGCGTCTTGCCGGGGAACGCATCGGCGAACACCGAGCCGAACGAGGTGCCCGGGGTGTAGGGCATCGTCCAGCTGTCAAAGTGCTGCGACTGCTTCCAGTAGCCCGGCGTGCAGCCAGCGAGAGCCGGCGGCGGCGGCGGCGGCGGGGGGGTGACGCTTTCCTTGTTCTTGAAGTAGATGAGGGCGCCTTCGGTCGACGTCACGCCCACGGTGACCGAGCTCGTCGGCGGGAAATACTCCGCATAGCCCTGGTTCGACCAGACGCGGATCATCTGGAGTTCGACCCCTTCCGACATCGCCGTCTCGGTGACGGTGACCGAGCCGGTGAGGCCCGCGACGCCGGAACGCCAGACCAGGACGCAGGCAGCGCCCGGGTCGATGGGGTGGGCATTGATGGTCACGTTCGAGTGCAGCAGCGAGCCAGCGGTCGCGCTGATCGAGAAGGTCGCCGTGGAGCCGAGCGGTCCGAACTTGCAGACGGTGACGTCGGACTCACCCTCGTTCGCCGTGAGATCAATCGACCGCGAGGCGAGCACCGCGGCCGAGGTGGGGCCTTCGGAACTGCAGGCTGCGACGGTGAGGGCAACGGCGAGTACGCCGAGCACCCTTGGGGCAGTGAGCTTCATGGAACTGTCCTTTCTAGGGGTGGCAGGGACCTGGCGAGCGCGGACTGATGCGATCTGATTGTAAGAATCGCGCCCCGTGCCGTCCGGCAATGCTAAGTGGAGAATTCACAACGAGTTGAATAGAGCCAAGGGGCTCGAAGTGTTGCTGTGCCCACGCAACACTTCGCAGGGACGCAACACAATACTGGGTCCACCGAAGGCCGCGACTTTCGCTTGCACGGGGGCGTGGGCGTGGCATCTTCGTTGCACCGACGCCTCTCGTGGCTCGGACGTGCGCGCGAGCGCGCGCTCCTCCAAAGAGTTCGCAACCTGCCGATCGTCCGCTCGGCCGCCCTCGCAGCTGTCTCGTTCGGAGTTCCCAGATCTCGCACCTCATCGTCAGCTCGCCGCCGGGGACGGTTCCTGGGGCCTCTCCCGTGGCGGCGTCCGCGCCCAAGGGGCGCGAGAAGCGCCCCGACAAGCATTGGGACCTGCTCCTCGTCGCGGTCGCGACGTACATCCTCATCGGCGTGAGCAACATCCAGTTGCTCTTCCCGTTCCTGTCGCCCCTCCGCCTCGGGCTTCTCTCGGCCGTCGGTTCGCTTGGCCTGTTCATGGCGAACGGGCTGCGCGCGCGGCGCGCGAAATGGCTGTCGGACCCGGTCACCAAGGCGCTTGTCTTCTTGCTTGTCTGGTCGGCGATCACGGTCCCCTTCGCCCTTCATCGCGGCCTGGCCTTCGAGTTCGTCAAGGTCGGCTTCTCGCGCACGGTCCTGCTCTATATCGTGATCCTCGGCAGCATTCGCGGCTTCAAAGACCTCGAGCGGCTCGTGTTCGTCCATTTCGTCGGGATCGTGCTCTACTGCTTCTATACGCTCGCCTTCACGTCGATCACGACGGCGACCGCACGCGTGGAGCACATCGTTGGCAACTACGACCCGAATGACTTCGCGACATTCGCGGTGAGCGGCGCGCCGCTGGCGCTCTACTTCTTCGCCGGCTTCCACCCCCTCTGGAAGCGCGCGCTCGCGGTCGCGGGACTCGCGCTCATCGCCACCGGCGTCGTGCTCTCTGGTTCGCGCGGGGGCTTCCTTGCGCTGATCGCGGCGGGCACGTACATCCTCTTCCGCTACGATTCGATCCCCCTCCGTGCCCGCGTCGGCAGTGTCATCGTGGCGCTTCTCGCGATGGTCGCGATCGCCAGCGACGACTACTGGGCACGCATCGCCACCATCTTTTCGGTCGAGGAGGATTACAACGTGACCGCGGAGGTGGGGCGTACCAAGATCTGGAAGCGTGGCGTCGGCTATGCGCTGCGTTATCCGGTGCTCGGCGTCGGCATCGGCAACTTCCCGTACGCCGAGGCCACCATATCGCCGCTGGTCGACGCACAGTCCGGGCAGGTCGGGCGCTTCCTCGCGCCGCACAACTCCTTCGTGCAGGTGATGGCGGAGACCGGCTTCGTCGGCATCGGCTTGTTCCTGTTCATCCTCGCGATGACGCTGCACGGCCTGCGCGTCCATGGGCCGGCGATGACGGCGGCGTTGCCTCGCGCGGGACCCATGGGTCAAGCGCTCGCCGCCTCGCTCATTGGCCTGATCGCCGGCATATTCTTTCTCAGCCATGGCTACTCGTCCATGGTCTATTCCGTGGTCGCACTGTCCGTAGGGTACGCGAAGATCGCGCGCCTCGACAAGAAGCGAACCTCAACACTCCCCGTCGGAGCTGATGAATAATGGTGACCCCGGAGCGCTGGAAGCGCGCACAACAGTACGAGACCGGCTACTGGGACCGGCCGGAGAAAGCCGAGGAGATCGCGAACCAGGCGCCCGCCTGGTACGGCTGGCGCGCCGGTCGCCTCGTAGAGGAACTCGACGCCACCGGCCTCAAGTCGCTGTCCGACGGCTCCGCTCGCGTTGTGGAGGTCGGCAGCGGCCCGGTGGGCGTCGCCAAGTACTTTCCCGCCCGCCAGCGCGTCGCGGTCGATCCGCTCGACAAGGTGTACGCCTCGAATCCCGGACTCGCCTCGCATCGCAACGGAGACGTCGATTACCGCGAAGGCCGCGGTGAGGCGTTGCCCGTCGACACGAGGGCGTTCGACCTCGCGATCATCGAGAACTGCATCGACCACGTCCAGGACATGGACGCGGTGATGCGCGAGCTCAAGCGCGTGCTCGCCCCGGGTGGCGTGCTCTACCTGACGGTGAATTGCCGCTCGCCTCGAGGCTACTGGATGCACCGCCTGCTGTCGCGGCTCAGGATCGACGCCGGCCATCCACACACGTTCACGCCCGAGCGGGCCGAGGCGCTCATGCGCAAGCATGGCTTCACCGTGCGGCGCACCTGGGCGATGCAAGAGCTCGAGGCGGCGCGCAGGGCGGACCTCGCGTCGCCCGTCCGCAAGGACCGGCTAAAGGCGCGCCTCGGCGTCAGCGAGTTCGCCGTGGCGCTCATCTGCACCACCGATGCTGGGGAGATGAACGCGTGACCAATCCCGTACCGAACGACGCCGCGGCGGCGGACCCGATCACCGAACGCGGCTGGAAGCGCAGGTTCAAGCTCGTCGCCTTCAGCCTTGTGCCGGTGCTCGTGCTCCTGCTGGTCGGGCACTGCACCGCCTCGGTGGCGACCTATCGCCATCTCTCGTTCGTCACCGACTCACTCACCGGCGTGACGAACTATCATATGCGCGTCGGCGGCTGGCCATGGGTGCATCAGACCACGACCCGCCTAAACACGATGGGCTTTCCGGACATCGAGTATACGAACCTCCCGCCGAAGGGCGACTGCGTACACGTCCTCTTCACCGGCGACTCGTTCACCTTCGGTGACGCACTCGACGGGGACTTGGCATGGGTGTCGCTCGTCCGGCAACGCATCGCGACGGCCTTCCCCGGCCGTTGCATCCGCGTCTTCAACGTCGCGGCGCCGATGAGCACCATCCAGCAGCAGCTCAAGCGCGTCCGCGAGGTCAAGCCGATCCTCGACCCGGACTACGTGATCCTCGGCCAGTACCAGAACGACATCACCGACCTGACGAACGTCGGCGCGGTCGCATACCAGCCGAGCACCGACTCGACCGTGACCACGTTCTGGGGTGACCGGCTGCGCATGATCACGCCGGGCTTCGACTCGCCACTCCCGCGCATGCTGACCTACCGCGCTTTCGAGGTGCTCGGCGAGAACCGCATCAAGCTCGACATCCTGTCGCGGTGGTCGGTGCTCGCGGATACGTCGTTCGCTGAATACGCCGGCTGGCTCACGGGCATCTACCGCTCGATGTTCGATTCCCTCGCGACGGAGCTCAACGCCGACGGGACCGGCTTTGGAGTCGTGATCATGCCGAGCAAGATGGACATCATCGCACAGCGGTATCCGGAAGGGGAGTTCTTTGAGAAGCTGGCCGACCAGTACGCATTGCCGCGGCTTTCGATGATGCCGGTGCTCGACAAGCGGCGAAAGCCGTTCCCCTACCAGACGTACGATGGCCACTTCAACGAGCTGGGCAACCGGATCGTCGCCGAGTCGGTGTTCGACTGGCTGTTCGTCAGTGACAGTGCGCCGTTCCCGGCTCTTCGTGAGGGGCTCGAGGAGCCGCGGCCACCGGTGACGATCAGGTGGTGGCCGCAGTGAGCGAGGAGCCGCGACTGCGGTTGCTCCTGCTGTGCGAAGGTGATGCCGAGACCTGGGATTCGTGGTCCGGCATCTCGAAGAGCGTCGTGGACCACCTGCGTGCGATCGGGCACTCCGTGACTTGTTTCGACGTCGACCTGAGGGGCGCGGTACGGCTCCTCGTTGCGGCGAGCACCGTGACGTGGTCACGTCGACGTTGGTGGGTGCGCTATCACCTGGGGACATTGGGGTTCTTGAGTCGCTCCCGCCGCGCCCAGCGCTTCGTGGACGCGAACGCCGGAAGGTTCGACGCCGTCCTCCAGATCGGGGCGACCTTCCAGGTCAGGACGCCGAAGGGAATTCCCGTTGCGCTGTATTGCGATTCGAACATCGAACTCTCCCGAGACGGGATGGCGTCCGGCCAGTCTGAGGCGGCGGTGCTGACGGATCGCGAGGCGGCCTCGGTGCGCGCACGCGAGACGCGCGTCTACGCCGGCGCCGACCGGATCTTCACGATGAGCGACCTGCTCCGGACCAGGTTCATCGAGCGGTTCGGGATCACGCCCTCCCAGGTCGTCACGGTGCACGGGGGTGCGAACTTCTCGCACGGAGGTGCCCCGGAGGTACCGGCGCACCACCCGAACAGCGACCCGGTGGCGCTCTTCGTCGGGCGCGCATTCATGCGGAAGGGGGGCGACCTGTTGCTGCGCGCGTTCCGCCGGGTGCGCATGAGGCTCCCCGCCGCGAAGCTCATCATCATCGGCCCAAGGTCGTTGCCCGAGGCGCACCAAGCCGACGAGGGCATCGAGTTCCTCGGCTTCGTGGACAAGGACTCGGCCGATGGCCAAGCGACACTATTGGACGCCTACGCGCGGTCACGCGTGTTCTGCCTGCCGACGCGCTTCGAGCCGTTCGGCGTGGTGTTCCTCGAGGCGATGCAGCATGAGATCGCATGCATCGGACCGGACACCTGGGCTGTGCCCGAGATCATCGACCATGGAAAGACCGGTCTCCTCGTGCCGCCAGAGGACGAGGAGGCGCTCGTGGACGCGCTGGTCACACTCCTCGAAGACGCGCCGCGAGCGCGTGAGATGGGGCGGGCAGGACGTCGTCGGGTATACGATCGGTTCACGTGGGACCTCGTGGTGAAGCGAATGGTCGCCTCACTGCGGCCGGCCGTCGTCTCGGACGGCTCGCCGTGAGCGGAAGGAGCATCGTGTCACCCGCCGATCCAGCTGACTCGTCCTGGAGTTCAGGCTCTCCCGTGCATGTGCTGCTTGCCGTCGACACGCTTCAAGTCGTGGGCTGTGCGGTCACGATGCGCTCGATAGTCGACAACGTGCGTCCCGGCACTCGATTGAGGTTCCATGTCTTCGCGAACGGCATCGCATCGCGAGACCGCGAAGCCCTCGAGGGCATGTTCGTTGGGACGAGTGGGGCACGGCTGATCATCTACGACGTCGACTGCTCGCGATTCCATCACCTCATGCGCTCGAAGATCGTGTCGCATACGACTTACGCGCGCCTTCTGATCCAGGAGCTACTTCCGCAGGACGTCGAGCGCTGCATCTACGTCGACTGTGACATCCTTGTCGAGTGCGACATCGTCGACGCCTGGGAGTATCCTCTCGAGGGCAAGACCGCCGGAGCGGTCGCGAACGGCGACGCTGCCGATACTGCACAGCACCAGCGGAGGCTGAAGCTCCGCGAGGCCCGTTATCTCAATGCCGGGTTCCTGGTCATCGATGTCTGTCGCTGGCGTCAACTGGGAATAGGCCCGAGAGCGCTCGTGTGCGCTGAGGCCGTGGGGGATGACCTGATCCTGCATGACCAGGACGCGCTCAACTGCGTTCTGCAGCAGGATTGGGTCGAGATGCCCCGCCACTGGAATGCGTGGGTTGCCATGAGTTCGTGGCTGCGCGACGACTCGCGGGCGGTATTTCACTTCATGGGAGCGCCGAAGCCATGGGAGGCGGACTACAGGGGTCGATTCGCCGATCACTTCGCGCGGTACCTGGACGGCACGCCTTTCGCGGGAAAGCGGCCGTGGAATCCGCTGGGACTCGGAGCCCTTCTTTCCGGGGCTCGCCGCCGAGTGCCTCACTTGCCGGCCGTGGTTCGCATCGCCCGCAGGTTCCTCGCTAGCCGCACCCCGCCGGATATCGCCTGAATCCGGCCCCCTCATCGGCTCACCCTTCAGCTAGGCTCCGCGACCCTGATGCCAACCGTGCACCTGATATTGGCGGTTGATCCCATGCAGGTGATTGGCTGCGCGGCCACGATGCGTTCAATCATGGACAACGCTCGGCCTGGGACGGAGTTGCGATTCCATCTTCTCACGAATGGTGTCTCCCCTCGTGATGGCGAGGCCCTCGCGTCGATGTTCCTTGATCACGGTGCGGCACGCCTGAGCATATATGACGTCGATTGCTCACGATTTCACCACCTCATGCGCTCCAAAGTGGTGTCGCACACGGCCTATGCACGCCTCCTGATCCACGAGGTCTTGCCCGAGGCGGTCACGCGTTGCATTTACGTCGACTGCGACGTGTTGGTCGAGCGCGACATCGTTGAGGCTTGGGAGTTCCCGCTCGAGGGAAAGACCGCCGGAGCGGTCGCGAACGGCGACGCAGCCGACACGGCGCAGCATCAGCGCCGTCTCAAGCTCCACGAGGCCCGTTACATGAATTCCGGATTCCTGGTGCTCGACATGAGCCGCTGGCGTCGATTGGGGATCGGACGACGGGCAATCGAATGCGCGGAGGAAGTTGGGGATAACCTCATCCTCCACGACCAAGATGCCCTCAACTGCGCGCTCCAGCAGGACTGGGTAGCGATGCCGCGCGAATGGAACGCCGGCGTTGCCGCGAGCGAGTGGCTCAGCGCAGACTCCAAGGCGGTGTTCCACTTCATGGGCGTTCCCAAACCTTGGCAGCCTGACTACACGGGCCGGTTCGCAGACCTTTTTAACCGGCACCTCGACCGCACGCCGTTCGCGGGAGCGAGGCCGTGGAATCCGTTGGGGATCGGGGCATTCCTATTCAGGCTTCGACGAAGGGTCCCTCACCTCCCTGCGGTGGTGAGGATCACTCGCCGCATGATCATCGAGCGGATGGGGGGTCGACCAGCAGCTGGGCGAGAATAGCGTCGCAGGATTCGCCGTCGAGACGATCACGCCGATGGTCCAAAGAAAGGAGGCTCGGTATGCCATTCCGAGCCTCCATCCTGAAGTCCGTGCTCGCTTCGGCGGGTCAGGGACTGGTGCCGATGAAATCGGAGTTGTTATTGACCAGGGCGGCAGCGAAATCAGCTACGTAGTAGTACCCGCCGCTGCTGCCGGTCTGCCCCATGCCGAACGATATGGTGCGAATGTGATCCGCGCCGTTGGAGTTCGCGCTGCGCGTGAAATATCCGCCGTTCGCGTAGAACTCGGCGTACGAACCTGCGCCGTCCGAGTGTCGCCAGTTCGTATGGTCGTTGAGCAGGTTCCCGGCCATGTCGTACAAGCGCGGATACACTCGGTACTGGGTCGCGTTCAGCCATTGGAGGATGAACTCGTAACGGTACCAAGTGCCTGCGGCGAGCACTCGTCGATTGCCGCCGTCCATCGGGAACCACGGGAACCGTGGACCGCCGGCGCCCCCTTGGGGTTGGTTGTAGTTGCCCGCGCCCCATCCCGCTCCAAGATTCCAGTTGCCGCCGGCCTGCGCGTCGATCGCGAGGTGGACCGCTTCGATGGAACCGACCGGCCAGAAGCAGAACGGATGTTGCTCGGAATGCGTCTGCCCCGGCCCATTCATCACGTAGTAGCGGACAGCCCAGAACTGCTCCTGCGTCGTCGGGAGCGGGAAGAGATTCTCGAACTCGACGTGTCCGCAGCCGTCGATGCGATGAACCGCCAATACGTTCGCGGTGCGAGTGAAACCGACCGGACCACCCGGGACGACGCTCAAGATCTGGTTCCAGGCGCACCAGCGCGGATCGATCGCCTTTCCGCCATCGGTCACGGCCTGCACCGTGTTCCCCGTCGCCGTGCTCCACTTGGCGGAGACGAGCAGCCCAGCGGGCGGCGGCGGGGTCTCGCCGACATTCACGGGAGTCGTGTCGCCGCTGCAGCATAGGCTGGTGGCCACGATAGCCGTCTTGCCCATGGCCCGTGCGAGGACCTGTCCGAACGAACTCACAGTTGCGACTCCAGAGTTGAGGGATTGAAAGTTGACGCTTGGTGACGACGGGATCGGCGCGCCGGAGGCGTCGACGATCGAATGACTGAGGTTCACAGACTGTCCGAGCGCATTGAAGTTCACTGCCGACGGGTTGATGTCCAGCCGGCCCCGGCCGATGGCTTGTCCAATGTAGGTCATGCCGATGTCGCGCGTTTCGGGAACGAGGACGCCCTTGGCACCGGGGCCCGCTGACTCGGAGCAGCTGCTCGCGGCAAGCAGGGCCGCTGCCCACATCGTTCTTAGCAGAAGACGCATCCGGGCCACCCTCGGTCCATTCGTTGAGACGAGCTCGAGATGCCGGTTCACCGTGCAATTCATATTCCCGGGTGCACACCTCGGGGTCGGCGGATCCACGCTGCGCACGCACCGAGCCAGCCCGCCCATGCGTAAGAACTGCTTGCTGCGAGTCAGGCTCATGAGCATTTTCAGCCGGGGCGGTCCCCGCGCCGGCCCGCGCGCCGCTCCCTCCCCCAGCTAGAACGACATGGAACCCCAAGTGGTCACGGACACCGAAGCCTCCCCGAAGCTTTCGGTCGGCAAGCGAATCGCGTTCTCCCTCGTCCTGCTCTTCATCCTTGCGGTCATCGTCGAACTCTCCGCCAGCCTCTACCTCCGAACGGTCAAAGGCTACGACGGAGAGCACCTGCTGCAGTACTCGTTCGACTCTTACAAGAACATCCTCCCGACACCCGGCTACGCGGACACCCGTGGAGTGCACCATAACGCGGTCGGCTTCCGCCGGGACGGCGAGGTCGCCCTCACCAAGCCGGCGGGCACGTTCCGCATCTTCCTCATGGGCGGCTCGACCGCCTTCGGCACCGGTGGGCTCTGGACGCACATCGACCCGAAACACCCGGTGCTCGCCAACGACTCCACGATCGACCGGTACCTGGAGCGCTACCTCGCCGCCGCGCGCCCCGACCTCAAGTTCGAGGTCATCAACGCCGCGATCCCGAGCACCTGGACGCACCACAGCTTCATCTACCTCAACCAGAGCATCCTGCGCTACTCGCCGGACATGGTGCTCTTCCTCGACGGGTTCAACGACTTCTACCAGTGCACCGAGGACCATGACCAGTTCGCCAGCTATGTCTACGGCGAACGGGCGACGGTCATCATGGGTGAACCGTCGTTGATGGCACTCGTGCAGGCGAACGGCTGGTGGATCGCGCGCAAGAGCGCAGCCGCGTACTTGGCATTCCGCACGGCGCAGTCGATCGGCGCCGCGGTGAACAAGCCGCGGGACCGGGCACCGCTCGACGTCGAGCGGTGTTTTACGACGATGCAGCGCATCTTCCCCGCGAACGCGCTCACGATGTGGCGGCGCAGCGCCGTGCTGCTCGCGCATGAAGGCGTGCAGGCGGTCTTCATGCTCCAGCCGCTGCTAGTGCTGGATCGCGACCGGAAGGGGCTCACGACCGTCGAGCGCGAACTCTACGACTTCAACGTCGCGTCATGGCTCCCGGGCCACGACGAGTATATGCGGCGCGCCGCACCGTGGGTCAGCGACACCGCCCGCCGCACGTTGACCCCGCTCGGCGGCCGATTCCTCGACCTGACCGGCATCTTCCGCGACGCCGAGGGGCAGATCTACACCGATTACGCGCACCTCACGCCGCAGGGCAACGCTATCCTCGCGCGCGTCGTCGCGGACTCGATCACGCCGATGGTCCGCCTCGCTCCGCCTGCTGCGTCGGTGCTCAAGCGCCCTTGAGCGCCGCCAGGAACGCGCGCGGCCCCCTCAGTGACCGCATCAGCAGCGCGCGCTCGTCGGCGGTCAGGATCCCTGCATAGAGCATCCCTGCCGCGAACACGGCGAGCATCACCAGCCGGACGCCGATGCTCAGCACCACCCCCGCATCGGCTGGGAGGATGAATCCCGTGGCGATCAGCACCGCGGCGCCGAGCGCCACCGGCTTGAGCAGCACCACGAGGTCGACGGGGAGCGGATACACGCGCATCGAGAAGCGGCGCATCAGGACGAACTCGAGGCCGAACGCGAGCGCCGTCGCAACGGCGGCGCCCATCACGCCCCACCGCGGGATGAGCAGCATGTTGAGCCCGATGACGCTCACCGCCGCGACGATGGTGCTCTTCGCCACGAGGTCCGAGCGCTCGCGGATGAGCGCGCCGACCTGCGCGATGCCGCGATAGCCGAAGAGCACCATCGCCAGCGCGAGCATCGGCACCGGGCGCCCGGCCGCATGGAACTCCGGGCCGGTCACGAGCCTGATCACGTCGCTCGCAAAGAGCGAGACGCCGACGGCGACGGTCACCAGCACGAGGTTGTAGTAATGCACGATCGAGCCCAGCACCGCCACCGCGCCGGCGCCCTCGCGGCGCTCGATCTCGAGTGCCTTCGGCACCCAGATGTTCGTGAACGGCCCGCTGACGAAGAGCGAGATGAGCATCGCGAGCTTGTAGCTCAGCGAGTAGATGCCCACCCCCGCCAGCGAGTCGTAGGCGCGCAGGAAGTAGCGGTCCGAGAAGTGGAGCACGAAGCTCCCGATGTCCCAGATCACGAGCGGCGCGCCGAACACGATGAGCTTGCGCGTGACCGCCGTCGAGAAGCTCAAGCCGGTCTCGCGGAACATGCCGATCATCAGCGTGCCGCCGACGATCGACGAGGCGATGGTCGAGCTCAGCAACACGCCGGCGACTCCCATGCGCATCACCACGACGAACACGATGTTGAGGGTGAGGCCGATCAGCAGCCGCACGAGCCCGACCGTCACCACCGACGTCGAGTTCTGCCGCGCGCGCATAAGCACGACCGGCACCTCGAGCGCCGCGCCGGTCGCGAGGTTCACCGCCGCCAGCGGGATGAGGCTCACCATCTCCTCTGATCCGAGCAGCAGCCGCGCCGCCGGCTCGGCGAAGAGCACCGAGGCCAGCACGATCAGCGAGAAGATGCCAAGCATCGTCACCGCCGCCGAGCTCACGACGGTGTTGCGGTCGGACTCCGTGTCGTAGAAGTAGTAGTAACGGATTACCGCCGTGCCGATGCCCATGCCGGCGAGCATGGCGAACACGTCGGCCGTCAGCGACAGCACTTCGAGCGTGCCGTAGTCCGCCGGCGTGAGCACGCGCGTGTAGACCGGGATCATGATGAACCCGATCAGCCGTGAGAGCACGACGCCCAGCGAGTAGATGGTGCCGTGCTTCAGCGTGTTCTTCAGGTAGCCCTTGGCGCGGGAGCGCGACTCCTGCTCGTGGTCGTGCGACTCAGTCATGACGGCGGGCCTCGCGGCAGCCGGCGAGCCGGCGGTAGAGGAGCTCGTGGCGCGCGAGCCAGGTCACAGTGCCGAACGCCGTCTCCAGCCGTTCGCGCGCGGCGCTCGCGCGACGCGTCGCGGCGGCCGGGTCGCGCCGCACCGCGCTGATGGCTCCGGCCATCGCGTCGGGCGACTCCGGCTCGATCAAGAGCGCCTCGGCGGTGCGCACCACGTCGCCCACCCCGCCGACCGTCGTCGCGATGATCGGCACGCGCGCCGCCATCGCCTCGAAGAGGGCGATCGGCGTGCCCTCGGTGCGCGAACTCAGCACGTAGGCATCGAAGGCCGGGTAGAGATGCGTCGCCTCGTCGAGGTGACCCGCGAACGTGACGCGGTCGGTGAGCCCTTCGGCCGCGGCGAGCTCGGCGAGCATCGTGCGCTCGCCGCCGTCACCGACCAGCACCACGCGCCAGGACCGGTCCTCGAGAGACGCGAGCGCGCGCAGCAGGACATCGGCCCCCTTCACTCGGATCAACCGCCCGACGAAGCCCACCACGAACCCGTCGGCGGGCACGCCGAGGCGACGACGCGCCTCGTCACGGGTGAACCGCGGCTCGATCCCGGGCCAGCCGTTGGGGATGACCGCGATGCGCGATCCGCCGACACCGGCATCGAGCAGCATGCGCTCGAGCGGCTGGGAGACAGCGATCACCGAATCGAAGCGACGAAACGCGCGCAGCTGCAGCCACTCGAAGAAGTGTGACTTTCCGCCCAGCCGGCTCGACCCGTGCAGGGTCGAGACGATGGGGATTCCCAGGCCACGCGCGACCGCCCCATCGAGCAGGTCGCAGCGATAGCCGTGGGTGTGCGCGACGTCGGGCCGGATGGCGCGGAGGAGGCGACGCACCTCGCGGCGCTCGCGGAGATATTGCTTCGCCGTGATGAAGATCTCCTCCACCTCGACGCCATCATCCCGCAGCCGGCCGACGAACGGATGCCGACGTTCATGGGGAGCGAGCACCGCGAGCACGGTGACGCGGTGTCCCGCGGCCCGCTGCCCCGCCGCCAGCGCCTGGACGACCCGCTCCAGGCCGCCGACCGGGGCCGGCGCGGCGATGTGGACGATCGAGAGCGGGCGCTCGCTCACGAGTGCCCAGAGTCGCTTCGGTTCTTCACGTACCCGTTGTGCGCCAGCCAGCGCACGCTGAGGTCGATGCCTTCCGACATCGAGAACGCCGGCGCGTAGCCGAGCAGCTCGCGCGCCTTGTCGGCTGGATACGTCGAGGTGAGGCTGTAGAGCCTGAACTCGCCAGCGGTGGGCGACTGCTTGATCGCGCCCTCCGCGCCCTTCATGAGCTTCTTGGCGAGGGCCGAGCGCTGGTAGAGGCCCATCACGAGGTTCGGGAACTTCTTGAGCGCCCACTTGGCCGACTTGCGCACCGGCAGCATGACGGCGGCCACCGCGTGCGACCTCGCGCGCGAGGCCGGGGCGAGTGCCGGCAATCCCATCGCCTTGTTGAGGGCGGCGAAGTACTGGAACCACGTGACCGAATCGGGACCGTTCACGTTGAACGCCTCGTTGATCGGCTCCGGCCGCCGCAACGCCTTGAGCACCGCGCTCGCCACGTCATCGACGTAGACGAGATTGCAGGTGCCGCTCGTGTCGGATTCGGGCAGCATCCAGCTCCCCGCCTGCAGGCGTTCCGCGAACTCGATCGTCCAGAGCGCGCTCGCGGGACCGTAGACGATGGTCGGCCGGAGGATCGTCACCGGCAGCCCGGCGGCCTGGAACTCCCGGCAGATTCCTTCCGCCTGGATCTTGCTGTCGCCATACTCGGCCCCCGTCTCCAGCAGCGGCGTGCGCTCCGTCACCTCGCCGTCCGCGCCGCCATAGACGTCGATCGTGCTGATGTGGATCACGCGCTCGACGCCGGCATCGCGCGCCGCGGCGAGCACGTTGCGCGTGCCTTCGATCGTCACCTTGCGGTTGCCGACGGCGCAGTGGACCACCGCGCGCATCCCGGCCATCGCCGCCGTGAGCGACGCAGGGTCGAGCACCTCGCAATGCACGATCTCGACCGGGAGCCGCCCCACCTGCGCGGCGGTCGACCAGCGGCGTACGCCGGCGCGCGCGCGGAACGCGCCAGACGCGTGCATGATCTCCACGATGCGCCCGCCGATGAAGCCGCCGGCCCCGGTGACCAATACGGGCACCTCGCTCATACGGCCACCTTCGTGTAGGCGTCGAACCAGGGCATGGCCATGCGCGTGCGCCGCGCATAGCAGGTCTCGATCACGTCGAGCGAGGGCATCACGTCAGCACCGGGGACCAGCGGCTTGGCGCCGCGCGAGATGACGTCGATGAAGTTGTCGAGCAGGATGGGCGCAAAGTCCGCGTAGACGCGCGCCTTCGTCGGCAGTGAGAGCTTCCGCGGGCGACCACCGGTGGTGTGTGTGAGCGTCGACCAGTCGTAGATGCCGCCCTCGACGCTGCCCCGCTCCCCCTCGAGCACAAAACCGTTCTTGAGCTTGCTGATCCAGCTCAGGCGCAGGGTCACGTCGCAGCCGCCCGAACGCAGGCGGGCGGTCGCCATCGCCTCGGTGCCGCCCATCGCGTCGTCCTCGTAGCCGGTGACCTCGGGCGCGCCGCCAAGCCACCAGCAGGCGAGATCGACCACGTGCGCGCCGATGTCGAGCAGGATGCCGCGTCCCTTGCCGCGCACGCCGAAGAGCGCGCCCGACGCGAGCGGCCAATCGAACTTGTCGCCGTCCTCGAACGAGAGGCGGCGCAGCGCGCCGAGCTCGCCCGTGGCGATGAGCTCCTTGACCTTCAGGTGCGACGGATAGAGCCGTCGCGTGTTGTTCACCGCGAGCTGCACGCCCCGGCGTTCCGCGGTCGACACGAGGTCGCGCGCCTCGGCGGCCGTGCCCGCCAGCGGCTTCTCGCAGAGCACATGCACTCCCGCGCCCAGGAGCGCGGATGCGATCGGGAAGTGGAGCTCGTGCGGCGCCGTGACGATCGCGCCGTCGACCTTCGCGTCACCGAGTTCGCGCGTCGCGCGGCCACCACCGCAGAGTGCGACGAGCGCGTGTGCGCGCGAGAGGTCGGGATCGACGAAGACGAGACCATCGAGCAGCTGCGGTCGGCGTTGCAGCGCTGGAACATGGAACCGCTCCGCGATGGCGCCGCAACCGACGATCGCGAGCCTTGGTGCCGTCATTGGAAATGTCCGCAGGGTGGTAGGGTCATCCGTGCGCGTGGCGGGAGGGACTCGCGCAAGGCGTGGACGAGCCCCCGACATCGCCGGTAGCTTTGGGCGGCTGGAGAACGGTCATCCCTCGTCAACCCACACCTCGTGAAAGTCCGCCGTGCAAGCTAATTCGCGATCGGCTTCCCTGCAGTCGCCGCCCACCCCGGCGGACGAGACCATCGCGCTCATGCTCGAGACCGAGGGACCGGGTGGAGCGGAGGTCGTCGTGCTCCACCTCGCCGAGGAGCTCCGGCGAATGGGCTACGGTGTCTGTCCTGTCGTCCTGACGCGCGCGACCTCGCCGGGGTGGCTCGAGCGCGCCTACGAACAGCGCGGTTTCGCGCCTGAGAGGGTGGGAATCCGCGGCGCGATCGATTGGCGATGCCTTCGGGATACCGTCCGGGTGTTGCGGCGCCGACGCGTCACTGCAGTGCATTCGCACGAGTTCGGCATGGCGATCTACGGCACGGCCGCCTCGCGCATCATCCGGCGCCCACACGTGATCACCATGCACGGGAACATGTGGATGACCAACGCGCTCCGGCGTCGCGCCGCCTTGCGGTGGGCGTTCCGCAACAGCGCGGCCTCGGTCGCGGTCTCGCACGACACACAGCGGCACCTCGTGCGCGCGCTCGGCGTGCGGGACTCGTTGATCGGCACGGTATGGAATGGCATCCCCGAGCGCGTCGGCACGCGCGCCCCGCTCCGCGACGCACTGCGCCTCGGCGACGACGACGTGCTGATTGTCGCCACGGGGAACCTCATCGAGCGAAAGGGGCACGCGACCCTGCTGCGCAGCCTTGCCGACATCCGCGACCGGCATTCGGACCTCGAGTGGCACGTCGCAATCGCGGGAGAGGGTGTCGAGCGGCCCGCTCTTGAGCAGCTCATCGCGGAACGCGGGCTCGCCGATCGCGCGCACCTGCTCGGTCATCGCGGCGATGTTCCCGACGTGCTCGCGGCATCCGACATCTTCGTCATGCCGAGCATCTGGGAGGGACTGCCGCTCGCGGTGCTCGAGGCGATGTTCGCGGGGACGGTCGTGGTGGCGTCGGACGTTTCCGGGATCCCCGAGGCCATCCCGACGCCCGAGGTCGGCCGGCTCACGCCACCAGGCGATGCCGGCGCGCTTGCCGCCACGTTGCTCCCACTGATGCGGGACGCGGCGCTCCGACGACGTCTCGGAGAGGCGGGACGCGCACGCGCGCGGGAACACTTTGCTGTCAACCAGATGGCGAACGCGTATCTCGGCCTTTACGGGTTCAGCGCGACCTGAGCTGAGGGCGCACCTTTCTCCCAGCCGCATGCCCGCGCGCTTGAGCCGTTGCCAGCCGCCGGCGCGCCGGTGAGCGCGGGGAGCAGCGGCTCGAGCGCGCGGGCCGCCGCGGTCCCGAACGTGATGGAGCCTAGCGTGGTGTAGTGTACGACGTCGCCGAAATGCGCCGGGTCGGCGCCGAGCTCGGCGTGCATGCGGATCACCGGCGTTCCGGTCGCCGTGCCGACGCGCTCGATCGACTCGTTGTACGCGGCGAAGTCCGACTCGAAGCGCGCACGCCGCGGCGGGAGCGGTCCCACCTGCGGGCGTCCCGCGCGAAACCCGGCCTGCGTGAACGAATAGAGCGAGTCGGAGTCCGCGACCGGCATGGTGAGGAATATGAGGCCGACGTCATGCGCGCGCGCGATGGCCGCCATGCTCCGGAGGTTCCGCTCGAACACGGCGAGACCGCCGCTGATGTCGCCCGCCTCGGCGTGGAGCTCCTGCGGCTTGTCGCCGGGCCGCAGGCGCGCACGAATCGCATTCCACAGCCGTGAGGGAACGACGTCGGCCTCGCCGACGATGCTCGTGTACTCGGGCCGGCCGTACTTCACGTGGTAGTTCGGGTCCACCGCCACGCCCGCCGCCTCCGCGACGTAGTTCACGGTGAGGTCGTTGACGTTATCCATCACGATCACCAGATCGGGATCATAAGCCAGCACATCCATCTCGAGCCGCACCAGCGTGTGCGCGGATGAATAGGCGGACATCCCGCCATTCAGCACTCGCACGTCGTTGCGGCCCATTTGCTGCAGGCGGCATTCCATCACGAGCGGCCAGTGGATGCCGGCCTCATTCCAGAGGTCCTCGGTCGTCGAGCCACCGAGCGTGATGATGCGGTATTCGCCGGGCGCTTTCGGCTCGACCGGCTTGGAGTGGCGGAAGCCCTGCGCGTTGAAGTACGCATAGCCCGTCGCCGGCCGGTTGGGCACGCGCCACTCGGTGCGAGGGCCGAACACGAGGAAGGGGCTGACGGGGAACTGCTCGGGCACGCGCCGGAGCACCCACGCCGTCATTGGTACGCCAGCGCTCGCGCGCTGGAAGACGCGCAGAAGGAGTTCCGCGGTCACAGCGAGCGCGAGGAGTACGATCAACGCGCCCGCGAGGATGAAGCGTCCTCCAATCGTCCGTTCGCCCGAATCGTCCATGGTTGAACTCTCCCGAGTTCACAGCCGCGAGGATGGCCAGGTCGGCTGCTTCACCTGCACGCCAGCGGCGCGCAGCGGCCGACCGGCTGAGCGCACCACATGGAGCAACACATCCACGTCGCGCTCCCAATTGTACGTCTTTCTCACCGCTTGTCGACCCGCGAGCGCCATCCGCTCTCTCGTGGCTAGGTCGAAAAGCGGTCGCAGCTGCGTCGCCAGGTCCACCGCATCGCCAGAGCGATACACGACACCGGCCCCCGCCCCCCGCACGATCCGCGCCGCTGGCACGGCGTCCGACGTCACGACAGGGAGCCCGGCGGCCATGTAGTCGAAGAGCTTGTTCGGGATCGTCGTGTTCCAGGATGCGTAGGCATGGTGGGGCACGAGGCCCACGTCCGACGCACCGACCAAGCGAAGCGCCTCGGCGTTCGGAAGGGCGCCCATGAACCGCACCGCGTCGGGACCGAGACCGAGCACCGCCGCGCGAGCCTCGAACAACATGCGGTCGCGGCCATCGCCGATGAGGCAGAGGTCGATTCTCCTGCCCTCCCCTCGCAGTATCGCGAGCGCGTCAAGCACGTCGTTGATCCCGCGTGGCACCTCCATGAGCCCGAGGTAGGTGAGGTGCAGGGCCTCCTCCGCGCCTCGCGGCGCGCGCGCCGGCTCGGTGCAGACAGCATCAGCGCGGCTGGCAGGCGGTGTGTTCGAGACAACCGACAGCCGGTCCCATGGGACCCCGAGCGCGGCGAGGCGGTCCGACGACTCGTCAACGACGGTGATGATGTGGTCGAGCCGCGGCAGCACATAGCGCTCGACCGCGGCGATGATCTCGGGGTTCCGCACGAGGAAATCGAGTGGCTTCTTGCGTCCGGCCGCCCATACATCACGGATCATCTCGGCGTAGTTCTCCGCCATGTCGAGCACGACGGGCGTGCCGAACCTCCGCGCGACCCAGATGGCGGTCGGGCAGAGCGGGAGGTCGCGCACGATCACGACGTCGGGCCGGTGCCCGCGCATCCCCGCCGCGATGTGGGCGATCCATCGTGGATTGAAGAACGCGGGAAACGAGGAGGCGCGATCGATGCGCTGGCCGAATATGCGCCAGCGCGGCATGCGAAAGACGGTACCCTCGGGAAGGCCCTCTCGCTCGGGCTTCCACGCCGCGTTCCGCGCGATGATCGCCACGTCGCAGCCTGCCTGCGTGAGCGACCGGCAGATCTTCTCGGTGCGCACGTCCCACGGATAGTCCGCGTCCCAGACGTACAGCACCCGGACCGGGGCGGCCCCCACCGGGGGCCCCCCGAGCGGCGGCATGCTCAGAAGATCGTGTAGATGAACGGCGCGAGCGCCGATCCCTGCGCGAACACGAGCAGCGAGCCGACGAGCACCATCACGATGATGATGGGAGCCAGCCACCACTTCTTTCGCATGCGGAGGAAATCCCAGAACTCACCGATGAGTCCGCGTCGTTTTGCCATAGATCGCTGCCGTGACCGTGGATGAATGGATGCTAGAACTGCCGCGTGATGTCGCCGCGGCGGTGGCCGGGCCCACGCGTGTGCCAGTACGTCGGTCCGGGCGTCGCGCGCATCGGGCGCTTGCCGAACAGGCGCATCAGCAGGCCGATGGGCGTGATCGCGAGGAAGAAGACGAGGCCCATGAAGATCGGCGTCGTCACCTTCGAGATGAGCAATGCGAGCCCCATCCAGGCGCGCTGCACCGGCCCGAGGCTCGCCGGCGCCGCGAGGCCGAGCAGCGACAGCACGACGCCGAGGCCGACGAAGACCTGCGTGAGGAGCAGCTTCTCGCGCCACCAGACGAACGCGCCGAGCACGAGGAACGCGGCCCCGACGGTGAACGCGAACTTGCGGCCTTCGGCCGCGGTCAATCGAGCTGGAATTCCGTGCGCCAATCCTTGGTCTCCTTCCACTCGGGTTGCGCGTCCTTCGCGAGAAGGTACGGGCCGAGGACGAGGTAATCAATGTGCGTGCGCATGAAGCACTGGTACGCATCGAGCGGTGACATCACGATCGGTTCACCGCGCACGTTGAACGAGGTGTTCACGAGCACCGCACATCCCGTCTGCCGCTCGAACTCGGTAAGCAGCGCGTGGTAGTCCGGGTTGATCTCCTTCGTCACCGTCTGCACGCGCGCCGAGTAGTCGATGTGCGTGACCGCCGGGATGTCGGACTTCGGGACGTTGAGCAGGTCGAGGCCCCAGAGCTTCTTTTCTTCGGCGGTCATCGGGATCTGCCGCTCCTTCTTCACCGGCGCGACGAGCAACATGTACGGCGAGTCGGTGTCGAGCTCGAAGTAGTCGCTCACGCGCTCGCGCAGCACGCTCGGCGCGAAGGGCCGGAAGCCCTCGCGGAACTTGATCTTGATGTTCATGTCCGCCTGCATCTTCGGGCTGCGCGGGTCACCGAGGATCGAGCGACATCCGAGCGAGCGCGGCCCGAACTCCATGCGGCCGTTGAACCAGCCGACGATCTTGCCCTGCGCGAGCACCTCGGCGACCCGAGCCGCCTTGGTGCCGTTCCCCATGTGCTCGTACTTGGCGCCGACCGATTGCATGAAATGCTCGATCTCGGCATCGGTGTACGCGGGACCGAGGTACGAGCCGTTCATCTGGTCCTTGCCCGGCACGACCGTTCGCGGCTTGTCGCAGTGACGGTGCCAGATGAGCTGCGCGACGCCGAGCGCGCCGCCGGCATCGCCCGCCGCCGGCTGGATCCAGATGTTCTTGAAGGGGCCGTTGCGCAGCAGCTTGCCGTTGCCGACGCAGTTGAGCGCGACGCCGCCCGCCATGCAGAGGTTCTCCGAGCCGGTGTCCTTATGCGCGGCCCGTGCCATGTGCATCATGATCCGCTCGCAGGCGTCCTGCACCGAGCGCGCGAGGTCCATGTCCCGCTGCGTGAGGTTCGTCTCCGCGACGCGCGGCGGGCCGCCGAACAGGTCATGGAACGCCGGGCTCGTCATCGTGAGCCCGCTCAGGTAGTTGAAGTATCGCTGGTCGAGGGTGAAGGAGCCGTCCTCCTTCAGGTCGACGAGGTGCTTGAAGATGAGGTCGACGTACTTCGGCTCGCCGTAGGGCGCGAGTCCCATCACCTTGTACTCGCCCGAGTTCACCTTGAAGCCGGTGTAGTAGGTGAACGCGGAGTAGAGCAGGCCGAGGGAGTCCGGCCAGCGCAGCTCCTTCAGGATCTCGAGGTCGTTGCCCTTGCCATGCCCGATGCTGGCCGTCGCCCACTCGCCAACGCCATCCATGGTGAGGACCGCCGCTTCCTCGAACGGCGACGGGAAGAAGGCGCTCGCCGCGTGCGACTCGTGATGTTCCGCGTAGAGCAGTTCGCCGTCGTAGCCGCCGAGGGAGTCGCGCAGCGACTTGTCCTGGTAGAGCTTCTCCTTGATCCAGAGCGGGCCGGCCTTGAGGAAGGAGCCGTAACCCTTTGGCGCGGTGCCGACGTAGGTCTCGAGGATGCGCTCGAACTTGAGGAGCGGTTTGTCGTAGAACCCCACGAAGTCGAGGTCCTTCGACGTGATGCCGCCCTGCTTGAGGCAGAACTCGACCGCCTTGGCGGGAAAGTCCGAGTCACCCTTCTTGCGCGTGAAACGCTCCTCGGAGCCGGCGGCGACGATCTCGCCGTCCCGTACGAGGCAGGCCGCGCTGTCATGATAGAATGCCGAGATTCCCAGGATCCAAGTCGAACCGTTCGTCACATCGCCTCGCGTCATCGGTTACGGCGTTCCGGCGCCGGTGAAACTCAGGACACATCGCAATATCCGGACTAGCACTGCCCGACGCTCGCCCAAGGCGGCTAACTCGTTCCGGCACAATATCGTACGGCGGTCAAGGTCGCAAAAGGCAGTAGGCGGGAGCCGGAGCACTGTCGCAGGGTGCCCGCACCTCCTCGCGACAGCCCTTCATGGTATCCTCGCCGGCTCACGCAGTCCTTCGCATCGCTATGACGCACGAACGAACGAGACAGCACAACGTAGTGCCATGGGCCTTCGTCATCGGCGGCTGGATCCCTAACTCCCTCGCCGCGCTGGCGGCCATCGCCATCGCGTTCGCCACGGTGACGCCGCGCACACCCATCACCGGCGACCCTATCGCGGCGACCTGCATCGTGTGCGGGGCGAAGGCGACCGCGGACCTGTTGCTCAACCTCGCGCTCTTCGCGCCATTCGGCGCTGCCCTCGCCTTCGCCGGCCACCGGGCGAGGCGGATCGCCCTTTTCTGCTTCGGTCTCAGCATCACGGTCGAACTCCTGCAGTTCGTGATCCCCGGCCGCCACGCCACGCTGGTCGATACCGTGAGCAATACCGCCGGCGGACTGCTTGGCGCGCTGATCGCGGCCGTTGCGATGCGCTGGGCACGCGACCGCGCTGGTGCCCCGGTGCGCGCATGGGCCTCCATCGCCGTCGTGCTCGTCGCGGTCAACGCCACCGGTTGGCTGCTGCGTCCGTCGCCGTCGTCGTTTCCACACTTCGGGCAATGGACACCGCGATTCGAGAACTTCGAACCTTGGCTGGGCGAGTTGGATCGAGCGACCGTCGGCGCGGTGGATGTGCGACACGGTCTCTCGGAGCGATGGCCGGAACTCCGGGCCGCGCTGGCGTCCGAGCCGCGCGTCGAGATCTCGGGCACGATGGCACCGCCCGCCACTCGCCTCGCGGCGATCTTCGCCGTGACCGATGAACGTTTCAACGAGCTGCTGCTCGTCGGCGCGGAGAAGGATGACATCGTCGTGAGGTTCCGTCGTCGCGCCGACGCATGGCGACTCGACTCGCCGTCTGTCCGTTATCCCGGACTGCTCACCGGCACTGTGGCTGGTTCGCGCTTCGAACTAACGATCCTGCGCGTCGCCCACGATGGCTGCGTCGTGCTGGATTCGGTGCGATCGTGTGCGCCGCCGCTCGCCGCCGGCTCGATGTGGACCCTGCTACGTCCAGGCTTCGCACGCGAGGTGCCTCCGCTCCTCCTGAGCGCGGTGACGCTGGCCCTCCTGATGCTCCCAACCGGCCTGCTCGTGCGGGCCACCTCCCCGCGTCACCGAGCCTTCGTGCTCGTGGCGATCGCCGTCGGGTTGCCGCTCGCCACGCGCGCCGGCGGACTTCAACTGCCGACGCTTCTCGAGTGGGTAGGTGTCCTCGTCGGGCTGGGGCTCGGCGCCGTGGTGGGAACCCTCGCGCGTCGCAACTCGGCTGGGCTTGCCGCATCGGTCATCGGCAAGAATCGACGGGGGTGAGGAACGGCAATTGCGTCACCGCTGGGCCACACACATACCCAACCCCCGTGACCCGAATACTCCGACAGGCCGTACGACCCTCATGAGGATCCTCCTCCTCTGTGAAGGGGACGCGGAGACGCATGACTCGTGGTCCGGCGTGAGCCGGAGCCTGGTGATGCACTTCCGTGGCGCAGGTCACACGGTCACCACTTGTGACGTGGACCTCTACGGAGCCCAGAGCGGTCATGTCGCGTTGCGAACGCTCTCGTTCTCCCGCCGGCGCTGGTGGGTGCGATATCACTTGGGCGCCGCGGGGTTCCGCGCCCGCTCAGCGCGCTGCGCCGAGGCGGTGCGGCGACACGCCGCGGACCACGACATCATCCTGCAGGTCGGCGCGACCTTCCGCGTGCCCGCCGATACTCCGATCCCGGTCGCGCTTTACTGCGACTCGAACATCGAGCTCTCGAGAACCGCTGCCAGGTCCGGGTTCTCCGAGGCGTCGGTGCTCACGGAGCGCGAGATCGCGCGGATCCACGAGCGTGAGAGCGATGTCTATGCCCGCGCCGACTTCATCTTCACGATGAGTGACCTCGTGCGTCGCTCCTTCACGGCGGACTTCGGTGTGCCCGAGTCGCGCCTGCTGACGATCCACTGCGGACCGAACATCGACCCCGCGCGCATCGCGCCGCGCAATCGCTCTGCGAATGGGCCGCCGAAGATCGTCTTCGTCGGCCGCGACTGGGACCGGAAGGGGGGCGAGGTGCTCCTAGAGGCGTTCCGGCGCGTGCGCGAGCGCATCCCGGGCGCGCGGATGACCATGATCGGCCCGTCCCGCAGTCGCCCACCGGTCGACGGGGTCGAGTTCGCAGGCTTCCTGAGCCGCGACACGCCCGAGGGCGCCGCCGCCATGACGGCCGCCTACGACAGCGCGACGCTCTTCTGCCTGCCGACGCGCTTCGACCCGTTCGGCACCTCCTTCGTCGAGGCGATGATCAACCAGCTTCCCTGCGTCGGACCTGACGCGTGGGCGATCCCGGAGATCATCGAGCATGAACAGACTGGCCTCCTCGTGCCCCCCGAGGATCCGGAGGCGCTCGCGGACGCGCTGACGCGACTGCTCAACGATCGCGCGCTCTGCCTTCGCATGGGCGCGGCCGGACGCGCGAGCGCCCTCGAGCGCTTCGCCTGGCCGACGCTCACGGGCCGGATGCTCTCGCGCATGGCCGAGATCTCGGGGATCGCGTCATGAGCGGCGCCCTGCCGCGGCTGCGAATCCCGCTCTCCGTCCCGCATCTCACCGGCAATGAGCCGGAGGCGATCGCCGAGGCGGTGAAGAGCAATTGGATCGCCGCCGTCGGACCCGAGGTCGATGCATTCGAGGTCGAGTTCCGCTCCGCGGTCGTTGCCGATGCGGCCCTTGCGACCACCTCGGGGACGGTCGCGCTCCACCTCGCCCTGCGCGTTCTTGGCATCGGCCCCGGGGACGAGGTGCTCGTGAGCACGCTCACCTTCTGCGCGTCGGTGAACCCCATCATCTACCAAGGCGCGCGCCCGGTCTTCGTCGACTCCGAGGCGCGTTCCTGGAACATGGACGCGGCGATCCTCGCGGAGGAACTCGACCGCCGCGCTCGCGCGGGCAAGCTCCCGGCCGCGGTCGTCGTCGTGCACCTGTATGGCCAGCTCGCCGACATGCACGGGATCATGGCCGCGTGTGCGCGCTGGGACGTGCCGGTCGTCGAGGACGCGGCGGAGGCGATCGGCGCATACCTCGTCGCGCCGGGCGCCCTCGCGGCGAACGCCGGCACCATCGGCGCAATGGGCATCTTCTCGTTCGACGGCAGCAAGATGATCACGACCTCCGTCGGCGGGATGCTCGTCTCGGATGCGGTCGACCTCGTGGAGCATGCGCGGAACCTCGCGCGCCAGGCGCGACAGCCCGTCGCGCACTATGAGCACACGGAGATCGGCTACAACTACCGCATGAGCAACCTGCTCGCCGCCTTCGGCCGCGTGCAGCTACGCACGCTCGCCGAGCGCGTCGCCGCCCGGCGCGCCGTCTACGACCGTTACGCGCTCCGGCTGGGTGCGCTGCCCGGCCTCGCGCTGCAGCCCGAGGCCGACTGGGGGTTCCATGCGCGCTGGCTCACCTGCCTGCTGCTCGATCCCTCGTCAGGTCGCGACCGTGAGTCGCTGCGCCTCCGGCTCCGGGAACGGGGCGTCGAGAGTCGCGCGGTCTGGAAGCCTATGCATCTACAGCCCGTCTACATCGACGCCGGATACGCCTCGCTCGGCGGCAAGGTCGCCGCGGACCTCTTTGAGCGGGGACTCTGCCTCCCCTCCTCATCGTCCCTCACGATGGCGGAGGTCGATGAGGTATCCGACGTGATCGTCGAGTTCATGCGTGATGATGGCTGAGCGCGCCGCGATGCACCGGGCGACGGGTGGCGCACGCCGCCGCGTCGCACTCGCGTGCATCGCGCTCATCGCGTTCATCATCTCGCTCCTGGTCGCGGAGGGCGCGCTCCGGATCGCCGGCGGCGCCCCTCCACCGGGAGTCTTCACCGTCACGGCACGCGAGTACGCGCGGAGCCCGGGCATCTTCGCGCCGAACCAGGTCGTGCTCGACCGGCCCGGGACCAAGTTCGCGCAGACGCTGCACATCAACTCACTCGGCTACCGCGGACGCGAGTTCGAGCGCGCGAAGCCGACCGGTGAGTTTCGCATCGTCTTCGCCGGGGACTCCTTCACCTGGGGCCACAATGTCGCCGATGGCGAGACGACGCCGGCGCAGCTCGAGACGGCGCTGGCGTCCTCATGCGGTCGCGTGACGGTGGTGAACGCGGGTCTCTCGGGCACGAGCATCACCGGGCAGGACTCACTCGTGCTGCGCGCGCTCGAACTCGCGCCCGACCTCGTCGTGCTCATGTACCATGAGAACGACATCGACGACCTGATGTACTCGCCGGTGTGGCACCAGCTATCGGAGAACCGGCGGCGGAAGTCGCAGTTCCCGCTGTCGCTCATCTATCCGGTGGTTCGCACGAGCGCGCTCTGGAACCTCGCGCTCGATGTGCGTCGCAAGCTGACGTCCCCGCACGTCCCGCAGAGCGCAGAGACCAGGCTTGACGCCGCGGCGGTGACCGAGGAGGTCGTCGCCGCGCGCGCGGCCTACTCCGCGCAGCTCGCGTCGCTGGCGCGGCAGCTCGGCGAACGAGGTCTTCCGTTCTTGTTCGTGACCTTCCCGCATCCGGCGTCGGTGCGCGACGGCGCGGGTGCCCGCGACTACGAGTGGATGGTCGCCGAGGCCGCGAGGCTCGCCATTCCCGCGGTCGACTTGCTGCCTGTGCTCCGTGCATCCCGGCTCGGACCGGAGGGCGCGTACCTGATCCCCGATGACTATCACCCGAGCGCGGCTGGCCACGCCCTCGCTGCCCGGACCATCGCCGATCGGGTGCTCGCGATGCGCGCGGCCGATGCCCCCGCCGGGAGCTGCCGCCTCGCCACGGCGCCCGTCGCCGAATGACTGGAGGGGACGGCGCACCTCGAAGGTCGCTCATGCTGGTCACCGGCGCGACGAGCGGGATCGGTCGCGATGCCGCCGCCGCACTCGCGGCGAAGGGCGCCGACGTGATCGTGCATGGCCGGACGAGAGCGCGGGTGCGCCGTACGGTCGCGCACCTTCGGCGCCACGCCGCGCATGTCGAGGTGCATGAGTTGGTGGCCGACCTCGGCGCGCGTGCCTCCGTCGAGGCGATGGCGGACGAGGTGCTCGAACGCTTCCTGTACCTCGACGTGCTGATCCACAACGCGGCCATCGTCGCACACAAGCGGACGCTCTCGCCGGACGGCATCGAGCTGCAACTGGCGGTGAACCACCTCGCACCCTTCCTGCTCACGCACCGGCTGCTGCCGCTCCTGCGGCGGAGCGCACCTGCGCGCATCGTCGTCGTGGCCTCACAACTCGAGCGCGACGGGCGGTTCGACTTCGACGACCTGCACTGTGATCACGGCTATGACGCGAACGCCGCGTACAGCCGTTCGAAGCTCGCGAACGTGCTGTTCACCGGGGAACTCGCGCGGCGCATCGAGGGCAGCGGCGTGACGGTGAACTGTCTTCATCCCGGGATCGCAGGGACGAAGGTGCTCAATGCACTGGTCGGGCGGCCCAGATGGGCGGCTCCCTGGACGCGTCATGAGCAACCGAAAGCCGACCTGGCGATCGGCGGCATCGTGCGCCTCGCGACGGAGCCTGCGCTGGCATCGGTGAACGGCGCCTACTTCCGCGAGGAGGAGCGCGCTGACCCGTCCGCGCAGGCGCGCGACACGGGACTCGCGCAGCGGCTCTGGACCGCCAGCGAAAGACTCGTCGGCCTGGCCTGATCGGACGCGGTAGCATGCTGCGCGCACGCCAGTGCTTTGTGGCGTCCGTGCCACACTTCTTGCGGCACTCCTGAACCGCTGCGACAGTCGGGGACGCGACCAGCCGATGGTCGGCCGTTGTGCCCGGTCACCATTGCCAAGCTAATGCGTTGCAGCAAAACCAGTTAGCTCGTCGTCGAACCGGCGGCTTGAGTCTGGGCCGCACGGCCTCGGACGTGCCTCTATAATTGTCTCTCTTCGCTGGCACCCTGACCGACGTCCCACATGACCAAGAGCGCCTTCAGCTGCTTCCTCATCGGCACCGAGTCGCTGCTCATCAGTTGCGCAGATGTGCTGCTGGAGAAGGGCCATTCGATACTCGGCGTGATCAGTGACGAACCGGTCATCATGGGGTGGTGCGCGGAGCGCGGGGTGCGCGTGATCGCGCCGACGCCGGACTACACCGCGACGCTCGCGGCGCAGCCGTTCGACTACCTGCTGAGCATCACCAACCTCACGATCGTCCCGGCGGCGGCGCTCGCGCTTCCCAAGCGCGGCGCGGTGAACTTCCACGACGGGCCGTTGCCCCGGTTCGGCGGACTCTACGCACCGGCGTGGGCGCTGCTCGCGGGCGAGACCGAGTTCGGCATCACCTGGCATCGCATGACGAACGCGGTGGACGAGGGTGACATCCTCGTGCAGCGTCGATTCGCCATCGCTCCCGACGAGACTTCGCTCACGCTCAACACGCGCTGCTTCGAGGCGGGCGTCGACTCCTTCCCTGAACTCGTGGACCTGCTTGCCGGCACAGAGGTGCCAGGCACGAAGCACGCGCTCGACCGCGCGACGTACCACGGGCTCGGCGATCGCCCCGAGGCGCTCGCGGCGCTCGACTTCCGCCGCAACTCCGACGAACTCGCGCGCACGGTGCGGGCGCTCGACTTCGGCCAGTACGCGAACCCGCTCGCGACGGCGAAGCTCGTTGCGAACGGCGCGGTGGTGCTCGTGGGCTCACTCAAGGAGACGACATCGTCCGACGCCGCGCCCGGCACCGTGCTCGGTGCTGACGACGACGTGTTGCGCGTGGCAGCGGTGGGCGGCGCGCTCTCGCTGGCGCGGCTCGCGACGGTCGACGGCGCGGCGCTCACCGCGGCGGATGCCTGCCGTGCCCTCGGCGTGCACGCTGGCGGCGTGATCGTCGACGACGCCGCGCTGCGTTCGGCCGTCGACGCCTTCGCCTTGCGCGCCGCGAGGTACGAGGGCTGGTGGGCCGACCGGCTCGGCGCGCTCGAGCCCCTCGACCTGCCCTACGCCGACCGCACGACCGCGAGAGCGTCGCGCCACGAGACGCTCGACCTCCCCCCCGCGTCCGACCGCGACGGCGCGGTGCAGGCGTTCGCGCTGTTCCTCGCGCGCCTCACCGGCCGGCGCTCGTTCACGCTCGCCTTCCGCGAGGCGGGGGCGGTCGGTGCGACCGATACGCTCTCCCCGATCGTCTCCGCGCGCGTGCCGCTCCATATCGCGCTGGACGAAGCCTGGAGCGTCGCAGTCGCCGGTGCGGCGGTGGGCAAGGCGCTCGCCGCGGTGCGCAAGCGCGTCGGCTTCACGCGCGACACCGCGGCGCGGCGCCCGAAGCTCCGCGCGCTGCAGGGCGCACAGTTCGCGCAGCCGGTCGGCGTCGAGCTCGTCGAGCGCCTCGGCGACGAGAAGGTGACAAGCGGCGACCTCACGCTCGTGATCGCGCGGGATGGCGCGTCACGCTGGGTGTTCGACGCCGCGATCCTCGCGCGGGCACAGGTGGCGACGATGGCCAACCAGTTCGCGGCGACGCTCGCGGCCTCGAGCGAGACCGACTGGACGGCGCTCCCGCTGCTGACACCCGAACAGTCGCATCGGGTGCTCGAGCAGTGGAGCACGCACCGCCGCGATCTCCCGCTCGACCTCACGATCCCGCAGCGCTTCGCGGCGCAGGCGGCGCGCACGCCGGACGCGGTCGCTGCCGTCTTCGAGGACGCGCAGCTCACGTATCGCGAGCTCGATGCGCGCTCGAATCGCCTCGCGCGCCACCTGCGCGATCTCGGTGCGGGGCCCGACCTGCTCGTCGGCCTCTGCGTCGAGCGCTCGCTGGAGATGGTCGTCGCGATCCTCGGCATCCAGAAGGCGGGTGCCGCCTACGTGCCGATGGACCCCGCGTATCCCGCCGACCGCATCGCGATGATGCTCGAGGATGCCCAGGCGGGGATCGTCGTGACGCAGGAGTCGGTGCTCGCGGAGCTGCCCGAGACGCGCGCGCAGGTCGTCGCGATCGACCGCGACTGGAGCGCCATCGACGCGCACGACGCGGCGGCGTTCGACGGCGGCGCGACCGGGGCGAACCTGGCGTACTGCATCTACACGTCGGGCTCCACCGGCCGGCCCAAGGGCGTGATGGTGGAACACCGGAACGTCGCGAACTTCTTCGGCGCCATGGACGAGAAGCTGGGCACCGAGCCGGGTACCTGGCTCGCAGTGACGAGCCTGTCGTTCGACATCTCGGTGCTCGAGATCCTCTGGACGCTGACACGCGGCTTCAAGGTCGTCATCTATGCCGACGAGAACCGGGCCGCCGGCGCGACCGCTGGCCTGCCGAACGCACACAAGGGCGTCGGCTTCTCGCTCTTCTACTTCTCGGCGGACGAGAATGCGGAGAGCGGAGACCGGTATCGCATCCTGATGGAGGGCGCGAAGTTCGGCGACAAGCACGGCTTCACCGCCGTCTGGACTCCGGAGCGCCACTTCCACGCCTTCGGCGGTCTCTATCCGAACCCGGCGGTCACCGGTGCCGCGGTCGCGGCCGTCACGACCCGCATCGGCGTGCGCGCGGGCAGCTGCGTGCTCCCGCTGCACCATCCCGTGCGTGTGGTCGAGGAGTGGTCGGTCGTCGATAACCTCTCTGGTGGCCGCGTCGGCATCTCGTTCGCCGCGGGCTGGCAGCCCAACGACTTCATCTTCCAGCCGGCCAACTACGCCGACTCCAAGACCAGGACGATCGAGATGATCGAGACCGTGCGGCAGCTGTGGCGCGGCGAGACGCTCTCGTTTCCCGGACCGCGCGGTGACGTGCCGGTGCGCACGCTCCCGCGCCCGGTCCAAGCGGAGCTGCCGATCTGGTACACGACCGCCGGCAATCCGGAGTCGTACGAGCTCGCCGGCAAGCTCGGCGTTAACGTGCTCACGCACCTGCTGGGCCAGACGGTCGATGAGCTCGCGGACAAGATCACGATCTATCGCAAGGCGAGGAAGGCGGCGGGGCACAAGGGCGAGGGCCAGGTCTCGCTGATGCTCCACACCTTCGTCGGCGACGACGACGCCGCGGTGAAGGAGCTGGTGCGCGCGCCGATGAAAGCGTACCTCTCGACGAGCATCTCGCTCATCAAGGGCTTCGCCGCGGCGTTCCCGACCTTCAAGAAGAGCAAGGACGGCAAGGCGCCGGAACTCGACTTCCAGAGCCTGACGCCCGAGGAGATGGACGCGTTGCTCGACTACTCGTTCGAGCGTTACTACGAGACGAGCGGCCTGTTCGGCACGCTGGAGACCTGCGCGAGGATCGTCGACCGGCTCAAGGGCATCGGCGTGGACGACATCGCCTGCCTGATCGACTTCGGCGTCGAGCCGGAGCTCGTGCTCACGCACCTCAAGCACCTCAACCGGCTCCGCGTGCTCACGAGTCGCCCGCGCGCGGCGCACAGCGACCAGTCGGTGGCGGCGCAGATCGCGCGGCACCGCGTCACGCACCTGCAGTGCACGCCCTCGATGGCCGGCATGCTCGTCGCGGGAGACCGCAGCCGTGACGCGCTGCGCAGCCTGCGCACCGTCTGCATCGGCGGCGAGGCCTTTCCGCCGGCGCTGGCCGCGGAGCTGCAGCGCCTCGTGCCGGGCGACGTGCACAACATGTACGGCCCCACCGAGACGACGATCTGGTCGGCGATGCACACGCTCGATGGCGGGAGCGGCCCGGTGCCGCTCGGCACGCCGCTCGCCAACAACGAGCTCTACGTCCTCGACTCGCTCGGCCAGCCAGTGCCCCCAGGCGTCCCCGGTGAGCTGTTCATCGGCGGCGGAGGGGTGGTGCGCGGCTATTGGCGCCGGCCCGAGCTCACGAGCGAGCGCTTCGTGGCGCATCCCTTCCGCAAGGAGAGGTCGGCGCGCCTCTATCGCACCGGCGACCTCGTGCGCTGGCGCGAGGATGGCAAGCTCGAATTCCTCGGGCGAGTCGACTTCCAGGTGAAGGTGCGCGGCTATCGCATCGAGCTCGGGGAGATCGAGTCGGCGATCGCGGCGCACCCGGCGGTGCGAGAGGCGGTTGTCGTCGCGCGCGATGAAGGGGACGGCGACAAGCGACTCGTCGCATACCTCGTCTGGAAGGCGGAGCCGGCGGAGGGCGTGGCCGCACTGCGCGACAGCCTGCGCCAACGCCTGCCGGAGTTCATGGTGCCGTCGCAGATCGTGCCGATGCGCGACCTGCCGCGCACGCCCAACCAGAAGATCGACCGGAACGCGCTGCCATCGCCGGCGAGCGTCGTCGTGGCCGCGCCCGTCGCGGCGGCGCCGCCTGTCGCGCCGGCGGGCGAACTCGAGAGCGTCATCGCGGGCATCTGGGCGGAAGTGCTCAAGCTGCCTAGCGTCGGCGTGCAGGACAACTTCTTCGACCTCGGCGGCCACTCGCTGCTCGCGGTGCAGGTGCATTCGCACCTGAAGAAGGCGCTCGCGCGCGACCTGTCGATCACCGACCTCTTCCGCTTCCCGACGATCCGCGGGTTGGCAGGGTTCCTCGGCGGCGAGTCGGACGGCGTTCCTTTGGCGGCGCAGAGCGGACTGGACCGGGCGACGCAGCGGCGCGAGATGGCGGCGCGGCGCACGCGGCGCGGCGCAACGTGATCAAGAGAAACCTGAGAGAGACGGAATGACCGAGCCGAGGGATTACACCGGCAACGAGATCGCGGTGGTGGGGATGGCTGGACGCTTCCCCGACGCGCGGACGTTGGCCGAGTTCTGGAGGAACCTCGAGGGCGGCGTGGAGTCCATCCGCGAGCTCTCCGACGAGCAGCTGCGCGCGAGGGGCGTAAGCGAGGAGCAACTCGCCGACCCCAATTACGTGCGCGCGGCCGCGATCCTCGACGACATGGAGTCGTGGGACGCGCCGTTCTGGGGATTCACACCCCTCGACGCGTCGATCATGGACCCCCAGCACCGCCTCTTCCTCGAGTGCGCGTGGGAGGCGTTCGAGGACGCCGGCCACGCCCCCGAGGCGTTCGGCGGTGCGATCGGCGTCTTCGCCGGCTGCGGCATGCAGGCGTACATGTCGTACAACCTGCTTCCCAACAAGAAGCTGATGGACGGCACGGGGCTCTTCCTCGTGCGCCACACGGGCAACGACAAGGACTTCCTGGCGACGCGCGTGTCGTACCAGATGGACCTGCGCGGCCCCAGCATCAACGTGCAGACGGCCTGCTCGACCTCGCTCGTCGCGATCCACCTCGCTGCGCAGAGCCTGCTCTCGGGCGAGTGCGACATGGCGCTGGCGGGCGGCGTGACGATCGAGATCCCGCATCGCGTCGGCTACACGTACAAGGAGAACGAGATCCTCTCGCCGGACGGCCATTGCCGCTCGTTCGACGCGGACTCGAAGGGAACGGTGTTCGGCTCGGGCGCCGGCGTGGTCGTGCTGCGTCGCCTTGAGGACGCCATCCGCGACGGCGACCGCATCCATGCGGTGATCCGCGGCTCGGCAATCAACAACGACGGCTCCAACAAGGTCGGCTACCTCGCACCCAGCGTCGACGGGCAGGCGGCGTCGATCGTCGAGGCGCTCTCGATCGCCGGCGTGACGCCGGACTCCGTCAGCTACGTCGAGACGCACGGCACCGGCACGCCGGTCGGCGACCCGATCGAGGTCACCGCGCTCACGCAGGCCTTCCGCACGGGCACGGAGCGCGTGGGCTACTGCGGCATCGGCTCGCTCAAGAGCAACATCGGCCACCTCGACACGGCGGCCGGCGTCGCAAGCCTCATCAAGACGGCGCTCGCTCTCAAGAACCGCAAGCTGCCGCCGAGCCTGCACTTCAAGGCGCCGAACCCGGCGATCGACTTCGCGACGAGCCCGTTCTACGTGAACGCGTCGCTCAAGGAGTGGCAGAGCAACGGTCCGCGTCGTGCCGGCGTGAGTTCGCTCGGCGTCGGCGGCACCAACGCGCACATCGTGCTCGAGGAGGCGCCGGAGCGCCGCAAGTCCGGGCCGTCGCGCCCGTGGCAGCTGCTCACGCTCTCGGCGCGCACCAAGAGCGCGCTCGACACCGCGTCGGCGAACCTCGCGGACCATCTCGACGCGCACCGTGACCTGCCGCTCGCCGACGCCGCCTACACGCTGCAGGTGGGACGGCAGGGGCTCAAGGAGCGCCGTATCGTCGTCGCTCGCACGGCAGAGGAAGCGCGCCGGCTGCTCGACACGAACGAGAAGGAGAAGGTCTTCAGCGACACGTCGTCGGAGAGCGCCCGCGCGGCGTTCCTGTTCGCCGGCGGCGGTGCGCAGTACGCGGGCATGGGCGCCGGCCTCTACGCCGACGAGCCCGCCTACCGTGCCGCGCTCGATGCATGCCTCGCACACCTGGAACCCGACCATGCACGCGAGGTGCGTGCGCTGCTCCTCCCGCCCGCGGGCGAGGAAGCGGCCGCGTCGCTCAAGCTCGAGCGCCCGTCGCTCGCGCTGCCCGCGCTCTTCAGCTCGCAGTACGCGATGGCCAAGCTGCTCGCGTCGTGGGGCATCGTGGCCGAGTCGATGATCGGCCACTCGATGGGCGAGTACACGGCGGCGCACCTCGCCGGCGTCTTCTCGCTGCGCGATGCCATGCGCCTCGTCACGGTCCGCGGTCGCCTGTTCGAGAAGGTACCCGCCGGCGCGATGCTCAGCGTGCCGCTCACCGAGGACGAGCTCCGCCCGCTGCTCGGTGCCGAGCTCTCGATCGCCGCCGTCAACGCGCCGCAGCTCTGCGTCGCGTCGGGTCCGGTGGCCGCCATCGACGCGCTGGAGAAGCGTCTCGCCGAGCGAGAGATCGACGCCAAGCGACTGCACATCGCCGTCGCCGCGCACTCGATGATGCTCGAGCCCATCCTCCAGGAGTTCGGGGCGTTCTTCCGCACGATCGAGATGAAGGCGCCGACACGGCCCTTCGTCTCAAACGAGACGGGCACCTGGATCACCGCGGCGCAGGCGACCGACCCCGACTACTGGGTCCGCCATCTTCGCAACACGGTGCGATTCGCAGATGGCGTGAAGGAGCTCGTGCGCGAGACGTCGCGGGTGTTGGTGGAGGTCGGGCCCGGCCGCGTTCTCGCGACGCTCGCGCGCCAGCACCCGGACCGGCAGGCGACGCAGCTCGTGATGACGTCGATGCGCTCGTTCAACGAGGAAGGCAGCGACCAGGCGGCGGCGCTCACCGCGCTCGGCCGGCTCTGGGCGCGCGGCGTGCACCCGGACCACAAGGCGTTCTGGGATGGTGAGGAGCGCCAGCGCGTCGGCCTCCCGAGCTATCCGTGGGAACGCGCGCGCCATTGGATCGACGCACCGGTCACGGCGATCGAGGCCGCGCCCGATGACCGACGTCGCGCTCGCGTGGACGATTGGTTCGCGCGGCCGTCGTGGCGGCAGACGATGCCGCCGGCGCCGCTCGCCGGGTCGGATGCGCGTGCCCTCGTTTTTGCCGAGCCGGGCTCGCTCGCCGAGCTCGTCGCGGAGCGCCTCAGGAAGTCCGGGCGCCGCGTCTTCCGTGTGGGCGCCGGCTCCGCTTTCGCTCGCACGGGCGATGACTTCAGCGTGCGCGCCGCGAACGCCGGCGATCTCACCAAGCTCGTCGCCGCTCTCGTGGCCGACGGTGGTTTCCCGGCGCAGGTCGTGCACGGCTGGTGCGCAGCGGACACGTCAGCGGCCGCCGCGCCCGACTCCGCGAAGGAACTCGGATTCCACACCCTGCTCGCGTTCGCGCAGGCGGTGGGCAACGAGGATCCCGATGCGACCTTCACGCTCGACGTGCTCACGAGCGACTTGCAGCGCATCGGGGGCGAGGCGCGCCTCGATCCCTCCAAGTCGCTGTTGCTGGGCCCCGCACGCGTGATGCCGCGCGAGTACCCGAACGTCCGCTCACGCGCGATCGACTTGGTGGTGCCTTCGCGCGCGGCTGCGCGCGAGGCGCTGGCCACGCTAGTGGCCGCGGAGATCGCCACGGCTCCCGGCGACGAGACCGTCGCCTTCCGCGGCGCCGACCGCTACGTGCAGGAACTCGTGCCCGCCCGCCTCGACGCGGGCGAGTCGCGCCTTCGCGACGGCGGCGTGTACCTCATCACCGGCGGACTCGGCGGCATCGGCTACACGCTCGCCGAGCATCTCGCGACGACGCGCAAGGCGAAGCTCGTGCTCACCGGTCGCGGTGCCACCAGCGGTCGTGCGCGCGCGAAGGTCGATGCCCTCGTCGCGCTTGGCGCCGAAGTCGAGGTCGTGCAGGCCGACGTCACCAACATCGTGCTGATGAGTGCCGCGGTCGCCAAGGCGATCTCGCGATTCGGCGCATTGCATGGCGTCTTCCACGCCGCCGGCACACTTGGCGACAGCCTCATGCCGCTGAAGACACGCGAGGATGCCGACCGCGTGCTCGCGCCCAAGGTACAGGGCACGCTCGCGCTCGATGCCGCGATCGGTGAACGGCCGCTCGATCTCTTCGTCCTCTTCTCGTCCATCAGCTCCGTCGCGGGCCTCGCCGGCCAGGCCGACTATGCGGCGGCGAACGCCTTCCTCGATGCCTTCGCCGCCGAGCGCAGCGCGCGCGACGGGCAGTTCACCATCGCGGTGGGCTGGAGCGCGTGGCGCGACGTCGGCATGGCGGCGAGCATCGCCGCTGGTGACGGCTCTGGTGGCGGAGTCGGCGAGCAGGTGCATCCCGTGCTCGGCACACGCATCTGGTCGAGCCCGGAGGCGGAGATCTTCGGTGCCGAGCTCGCGGTGCAGACGCACTGGGTGCTCTCCGAGCACCGCTTGCGTGGCGGCCGCGCGCTGATCCCCGGCACCGGCTATCTCGAACTCGCTCGCGCGGCGCTCGAGGCGCGCCCCGAGCCGCGGCCCCTTGAGATCCGCGACGTGGCGTTCATGTCGCCCTTCGTGGTCGAGGATGACGCGCCGCGCGAACTGCGCGTTCACCTGGCCCACGGAGGCAACGGCAACGGCCAGGCGTTGGTCATCGCCGGCCGCGCGGCGACGGACGGCGGGACGACCGTCTGGCAGGAGCACGTGACCGCGACGGTCGGCTACGTCGACGCAGAGGCCCCCGCCCCGCTCGATCTCAAGGCGATCGAGGCGCGATGCCGCGTGCGTGAGCAGACGTTCACTGGCTCCGAGGACAACCCGCACCTCGACTTCGGCCGCCGCTGGAAGAACCTGCGCGACATCAAGTACGGCAAGGACGAGGCCTTGGCGACGCTCGAGCTGGCCGCGGAGTACGCGGCCGAGCTCGAGACCTACCGCCTGCACCCGGCAATGATGGACATGGCCACCGCGTGTGCGGAGGCACTGGCCCCGGGCTTCGACCCTGCTTCCGATTTCTACGTCCCGCTCTCGTACACGCAGCTCCGCATGTTCGCGCCGTTGCCGGCGCGCATCCGCAGCCACGTGCGCCTCGCGCCGAGCGACTTCGACCCGAAGGAGATCATCGTCTTCGACGTGACGATCACGGACGAGGCCGGGAACGTGCTGGTGGACATCAGCGAGTTCATGATGACGCGCGTGGTCGACACCGACCAGCTGCAGCAGGCGGGGCGCGGCGCGATGCGCCGCGCGCACGCCAACTTCGATCCCCCGCCGGCGCCGGCCGAGCCGCCGCCGCTGGTGCAGGGGCTCCAGGACGCGATCCGCTCCGCGGAAGGCATGGAGGCGATCGATCGCGTGCTTGCCGGCCCCTCGCTCCCGCAGCTCTTCGTGACGCCCAAGGACGTGCGCGCGCTCCTCGTGGAGCTCCGCAAGCCGCAGGCGAACGCCGCTCCGGCCCGCGCGCCGATGCCCGTGGTGCCGACCCTGCCGCTCGACGAGATCGAGGCGGTGCTCGCGACGCACGAGGCGGTGAGCCAGTGCGTGGTGCTGCAGCGGCTCAACCGGCCGGGCGAGCTCAAGCTCGTCGCGTACGTGGTGTTCGCGCCGGGCGAGAGCGCGACTGTCAGCGACCTGCGGCGCTTCCTCAAGTCGCGGCTCCCCGAGCAGCTCGTGCCGAGCACGTTCGTCGACCTCGATGAGCTGCCGCTGCACGGTGACGGCACGGTGGACCGCCATGCGCTCCCGGATCCGTTCGGGGCGGCTGACGATTACGTGGCGCCCCGCACCGAGATGGAGGCGATGATCGCCGAGATCTGGAAGGACGTGCTCGGCATCGGTCGCGTGAGCGTCTACGACAACTTCTTCGATGCCGGCGGCCACTCCCTGCTGGCGGTCCGCGTCGTCACGCGCATCGACAAGAAGGTCGGCGTGCGGCTCAATCAGGCGGTGATGGTGTTGCAGACGCTCGAGCAGATCGCGGCCGAGTGCGACAAGCGCCGGGGCGGCGGTGCCGGTGCCGGCACGTCACCGGCCGCACCGCCGGCGGCGCCGGCACCGTCGGGCGACGGGCTCGGCAAGAAGCTCTTCAACGCGTTGCGAGGCAAGTAGGACGTGAACCCCATCTACTTCGGGACCGCTCCGCGTTCCCTGTTCGGTGTCTACCATCCCCCCAAGGCGGCGCAGGCGCGAGCCACCGGGGTGGTGCTCTGCTACCCGTTCGGGCAGGAGTACATGCGTGCGCACCGCGCCTTTCGGCAGATGGCGCTGCTGCTGACGAAGGCGGGCTTCCATGTGCTGCGCTTCGATTACTTCGGCACGGGCGACTCGTCGGGCGAGACTCACGAGGTGAGCCTCGCGCAGTGGGTGGCCGATGCGGGCGCGGCGGCCGACGAGTTGAAGGAGACCGCCGAGGTGAAGCGGATCGCCTTCGTCGGGTTGCGGCTCGGCGCGGCGGTGGCGGCGCTCGCCGCTTCGACGCGCGATGACGTGGACCAGGTGGTGCTCTGGGATCCTGCCGTGCGCGGCGCGGACTACCTCGCGGAGATCCTCGAGGAACGCACCGACAGCGTGGGCAACTCGCGCAGCTCCGCGCTCTCCGACGGCACCGCGGGCGTGATGGGATTCCCGGTGACGGCGGCGCTGCGCTCCGACCTGGCGGCGATGGACTTGGCCAGCATCGGCGCGCCGGCAGGGAGCGGACGCCTGGTCGTCGCCTCGCACGACCGCGCCGAGTACCGCGCACTCGGGCAGCTCAAGGTGGAGCGCGCGCAGGTGCGGTACGAGCTCGTGCCGAGCGAAGGCAATTGGAACGAGGTCGATGATTACGGTGGCGCGCTGATCCCTGTGTTCCTCATCCAGGCGATCGTGGCGCACCTGTCCCAGGAGATTCGATGAACGTCGTGCAGCATGGCCGTGAGAAGGCGGTGCGGTTCGGGACGAGCGCCTCGCTCGTGGGCGTCATGACCGAGGCCCGCGCGGGAACGGCGGACACCGACCGCCCGGCGGTGCTCTTCCTGAACTCGGGCATCCTTCATCGCGTGGGATCGTGCCGCATGCATGTGCAGCTCGCCCGAGCGCTCTCGGCCGTCGGGTTCCACGCCCTGCGCTTCGACTACTCCGGCATCGGCGACAGCGACCAGCGTCGCGACTCGCTGTCGTTCGAGGAGAGCGCGGTCGTGGAGACGCGCGAGGCGATGGACTACCTCGCGAAGACCAAGGGCGTGAAGAAGTTCATCCTGATGGGACTCTGCTCCGGTGCGGACATGGCGCATGAGACGGCGGTCGCGGACCCGCGAGTCACCGGCCTCATCATGCTCGACGCCTGGGCGTACAAGACCCTCGCGTTTCAGGTTCGGCACTACGGCCCAAAGCTCCTCGAGCTGGACCGCTGGAAGAACTCCATCGGCATCCGGTGGCGGAAGCTCCGCGGCACCTACGTGTCGCATCGGTCGGCGCTGCCCAGGGGTGATGGCGTCGAATACGAAGTGCCGAAGTACGTGAGGGTCTTCCCGCCGCGCGAGCGCGTGGCGAAGGACCTGCGCGGTTTCGTCGAGCGCGGCATCGCGATGCATTACATCTGGACCGGCGGCCTCGTCGAGTACAATCACAAGGGGCAGCACCGCGGCACCTTCAGCCACGTGAAGTTCGGCGACCTGCTGGTCGAGGACCACGTGCGCGACGCCGACCACATCCTGACCGGGTTGCAGCACCAGCGATACGTGCTCCACCAGGTCGTCGCTTGGGCGACGCGCGTCTTCGGCGCCGGCACGGCCTCGTCCGTGCCGGCGGTGGACGCCGCCGCGCCCGCCCAACCTCCACGCGCGGCGGTGCGCACCGCCTGACCCCGGGGGTCCCTGAACCCCCGACGTCCCGCGGCGTTGCCCGCCATTCGTGCACATCGCACGTTACCGTCCCTTCCAGCGGAGAACGACAGATCTTCGAGTGTGTGCGGGTGGATCTCTCCACGGCCTGCCGGGCGAACCAGGGCGAACAGACGTGGGCGGCCTATGCCCGGGAGCTGTTCAACCCTGGGACGCAGGCGGTGCTCGTCCATCGCTTCGGGTTCTGGGCTCGCCGCATTCGCGTGCCGGTCGTGCGGCATCTCCTCGTGGCGATCCACTTCCTGCTCCAGTACTTCTTCGCGTGGCGAGTCGGGATCTTCATCCCCACCTCGGCAGTGATCGGGCCAGGGATGGTGGTGCACACCTGGGGCGGCGGCCTGTTCATGCCTTCCTGCGAGATCGGTCGCAATCTCCTGGTCATCGGCGGCGGCGTCCAGTTCGACTACGACACGAAGTCCATCGGGGACGACTGCCGGATCGGCCCGGGCACCAAGTGCGTCGGCAAGATCCGCATCGGCGATCGCGTGCGCACCGCCCCGAACTCGGTCGTCATGATGGAGGTGCCCGACGATTCACTCGCGTTCGGCAATCCGGCGCGTATCGTGTCATCCGGTAAATGGAAGTTCGCACCAGCAGGCGGCGCGCGGGGATGACGCCGCACCTCCAACCCCGATAGCCATGGACCTCTCCTGGTCGGCTGAACAGTTGGAGTTGCAGCGCGCGGTCCGGGAGTTCGCCGCGGGCTCACTCAACGACGACATCGCGGCGCGCACGGACAACGGCGAGTTCCGGCGTGACCTTTGGAAGGCATGCGCCGATTTCGGGATCCTCGGCATGCCGCTCCCGGCCGCCTTCGGCGGGAGCGGGCAGGACCTTCCCACGACCGTGCTTGCGATGGAGGCGCTCGGCTACGCCTGCCGCGACCAGGGCCTCCTCTTCTCGATCCATGCGCACCTCTGGGCGGTGACGATGCCGGTGCTCGCCTTTGGCGAGCCGGCGGTCCGCGAGGAGATCATGCCGAAGCTGATCGACGGCACGCTGATCGGCGCCCACGCCATGAGCGAGCCGGACTCCGGCTCCAACAGCTACGCGCTGCGCACGACTGCGCGCCGCGAAGGCGACGCCTACGTGCTCAACGGCACCAAGACCTTCGTGTCGAACGGCCCCGTCGCCGACGTCTTCGTGATCTTCGCGACGGTGAACAAGGCGCGCGGCATGTGGGGCATCACCGGCTTCCTCGCCGACCGCGAAACTCCCGGCCTTGCCTGCTCGCCGCCCTTCCGGAAGATGGGCCTCTCGACCTCACCGATGTCGGAGGTCATCCTCGAGGACTGCATGATCCCGGTGAGCCGGCGCCTCGGCAAGGAGGGACAGGGACATGCGATCTTCAGCCACTCGATGGCGTGGGAGCGCACGTGCATCCTTGCCAGCCAGTTGGGCGGCATGGAGCACCAGCTCGACACATGCCTGCGCTACGTCAAGGAACGGGAGCAGTTCGGCAAGCCGATCGGTGACTTCCAGCTCGTCGCGTCGCGCATCGTCGACATGAAGCTGCGCCTCGAGACGAGCCGCCTGCTCCTCTACCGTGCCGCCTGGAAGCAGTCGGTGGGCGAGGACATCACGATGGACGCGGCGATGGTGAAGCTCTACCTGAGCGAGTGCGCGGTGCAGTCGGCGCTCGATGCCATCCAGGTGCACGGCGGCTACGGCTATATGGCCGACTTCGGCGTCGAGCGAGACCTGCGCGACGCGGTCGGCGGGATGCTCTACTCCGGCACCTCCGAGATCCAGCGCCTCGTGATCGCGCGAGCGATGGGCCTCAGGCCATGAGCACCGCGGCCGCGCCGCTCGGCGCGCGCTTCCTGCTCTGGCACCGCGTGCGCGCGAACGCGCTCGCAGTGCCCTCGCGCATCGCGGTGCGCGATGCGAACGGCTCCCTCACGTACGCCGAGCTCTGGCGCGAGAGCGGGCGCGTCGCGGCCGCCCTTGTCGCGCACGGCATCGGCCGCGGGGATCGCGTGGGGATGCTGCTGCCGAAATCGGCCGCATGCGTGAGCACGATGCTCGGCATCCTCCGCTCGGGCGCGGCGTACGTCCCCGTGGACCCACGCGCCCCCGCCGCGCGCGCCGCGTTCGTGCTGCGCAACGCGCGCGTGCGCGCCGTGGTCGGCCGCGCGAACCTGCTCGCGCAGCTGGACGAGCACCGCGAGGACTGGACTCCGGACATCGTGATCGTCTTCGGCGCCGGCCAAGTCGACTGGATGCCCAAGGACTCCACGCTCGACTGGACCGCGCTCGCGGATGCGGCGGAGCTCGCCGAGCCCGCCGGCGTGAACGAGAATGATCCCGCCTACATCCTCTACACGTCGGGGTCGACCGGCCAGCCCAAGGGCGTGGTGATCAGCCATCGCAACGCGCTAACGTTCGTGGACTGGGGGATCGAGTCGTTCAGCGTCTCGCAGGACGACGTGCTCTCCAACCACGCGCCGCACCACTTCGACCTCTCGGTCTTCGACATCTACTGTGCGCTTCACACCGGCGCCTGCGTCTCGATCGTGCCCGACCGGCTCTCGCCCTTCGCCGCCGAGCTGGCGACCTGGATCGAGGACCAGGGCATCTCGGTCTGGTACTCCGTGCCGACCGCGCTCATCAAGCTGCTCCGCGCGGGGCAACTCGAGCGTTACCGGTTCCCGCGCCTGCGCGTGATCCTCTTCGCCGGCGAGGTCTTCCCCGTGAAGTACCTGCGCGAGGTGATGGCCGCCTTCCCGCGCGCCGAGTTCCACAACCTCTTCGGGCCGACCGAGACGAACGTCTGCACCTGGTACGCGTTGCCGCGCCCGCTCGACGAGTCGGTGCTCGAGCTCTCGATCGGCCACGTCTGCCGGAACATGGACGCGATCATCCTGCGCGACGACGGCGGCCGCGCCGGCATCGGCGAGGAGGGCGAGCTGCTGATCGGCGGCCATGGCGTGATGCTCGGGTACTGGGGCCTCCCCGAGCGCACGAACGCCGTGCGCATCCAGAACCCGCTGCACTCCGATTACGCCGACCCGGTGCACCGGACCGGCGATCGGGTGCGCATCCAGCCCGACGGCAGCTTCCAGTTCCTTGGACGCCGCGATCACATGATCAAGACGCGCGGCTATCGCGTCGAGCTCGGCGAGGTCGAGGCGGCGCTCCATGCGCACGCGGCGGTGCGCACCGCGGTCGTCGCCGCGATCCCGCATGACGAGCTCGGCTCGGTGCTCCACGCCGCCGTCGCGCCCGAGGACGGCCACCGGATCGACCTCGCCGAGCTCACCTCGTTCCTTTTGCACCGGCTCGCACGGTACGCGGTGCCCGAAGGGATCCATGTGTTCGATGACCTGCCCACGACCTCGACTGGCAAGCAGGACCGCACCGCGGTGCTCGCACTCATCCTCGCCGCGCGTGCGATGACCTCAAAAACGGAGCGGACCGATGGCGTTGCGTGACGAACTGACGAAATTCATCGCCGAGCGGCTGATGCAGAACCGCGACGCGACGATCGACCCTGGGGATTCGCTGCTCGACCAGGGACTCATCGACTCGGTCGGCCTGCTCAGCCTCATCACCTTCCTCGAGTCGGCCGCGGGAATCCGTGTGCCGGAGGAGGAGATGGTGCCGGACAACTTTGAGTCGGTCGTCGCGATAGAGGCCTTCGTCGACCGATTGCGCGCGACGCGCGGCTGACACCGGAGCGTCGGCGGCCTACGCCGCCGACGCCCAGCGCTCGCGCCAGGCGAGGAAGTTGAGCACCGCCCACATCGACAGGCCGGACACCGCGCCCCCGGACACGAACGTCTTCCACGCGGCGCGCACCGCGACCGCGTCGAGGATCCCGTCCTCCTCGACCCGCGTCGAGTGCAACAGCGACTCGGCCCACGGCTTGAGCGGCCCGCGCAGCCAGCGATCGATCGGCACCGAGAAGCCCATCTTCGGGCGATCGATGAGCTGCGACGGGACATGCCGGTCGAGCACGCGGCGCAGGATCCACTTCGTCTCGCCGTCGCGGATCTTGAACTTCGCCGGTAGGCGCCACGAGAACTCCGCCACGCGATGGTCCAGCAACGGCACGCGCACCTCAAGGCTCACCGCCATGCTCACGCGGTCCACCTTCGCGAGGAGGTCGTCGGTGAGGTAGCCGAGCTGGTCGATGAGCAGCATGCGGTCGAGCAGCGTCAACGGCCCGTTGCCCGACATCACGCGCTCGAACTCGTTCTCCGTCTCGTAGCCGCCACGCACGAACGCCGCCGGTGACTGGTTCACCGAACGCAGCGTGCGGTACATGGCCGCCGATGTGACGGCGCCAAGCAGCATTCCGATCTTGTGGAGCTTCTCGCCCGGCAGCCGGTGACGCATGCGTTTTGGCAGCACGGGCGACACCGTGCGATGCACGCGATCCCAGCTCGCGGCCGAGAGCAGGCCGATGCCCGCCGCCGCGGAGAGGCGCGCGAGCTTCGGGATGCGCGCCGCCGCGCCGATGGTCCGCTCGCCGAAGACGTGGCGGTTGTAGCCGCCGAACATCTCGTCGCCACCATCGCCGGATACCGCGACCGTGACCTCCTTGCGCGCCTCGCGGCAGATCAGGAAGGTCGGGAGCTGCGACGGGTCGGCGAGCGGTTCGTCGAACCAGTCGGGCAGCGCCGGCACGAGGCCCAGCGCCGCGGCGCCGGTGAGCCGGACGCCGGTGTGATCGGTGCCGAGATGCTGCGCGACGCGCGCCGCATGGCCCGACTCGTCGTAGTCGGCCTCGTCGAACCCGACGCTGAACGTGCGCACCGGGCGATCGGAGATCGACTGCATCAGCGCGACGACGACGGACGAGTCGACGCCGCCCGAGAGGAACGCGCCGAGCGGGACATCCGCGACCATCCGTGAGCGCACCGCCTCGCGCAGCAGGTCCTCGCACGCGGTCGTCACTTCATCGTCGCTCCCGAGCATGAGTGACCCGACACCGGCGACCGCCTCGCGCTCGACTGACCAGAAGGGATGCGACACCGGCTCGGCGGCGCCGCGCGAAGCCGGCATCGACATGAGGTGCCCGGGCGCGAGCTTGCGAACGTGCTTGTAGATGCACTGCGGCGACGGCACATACAGGTAGCGCAGGAACGCCATCACCGCGTCGATGTCGACCTCGCCATCGAACTGCGGGCCGGCCACGAGCGACTTGAGTTCGGAGCCGAAGCTCACGAAGCCCGGGCGGGCGAACACAAACAGCGGCTTCTTCCCGAACCGGTCGCGGGCGAGGTGGAGCACCCGCTCCTCGCGGTCCCAGAGCGCGATCGCGAACATGCCGGTGAATCGCCTGAGCGACTTCTCCACGCCCCACCGCTCGAAGGCGGCGAGCATCACTTCGGAGTCGGAGTGCCCGCGGAACCGGCAACCCAGCGCTTCGAGTTCGGGGCGGAGCTCCGTGAAGTTGTAGACCTCGCCGTTGAACACCATCACGAAGCGTCCTGACTCCGAGCACATCGGCTGGTGCCCGTTCGCGGAGAGGTCGATGATGGCGAGCCGGCGGAACCCGAGCGCGACGCCGGACTCGGCGTCCGCCCAGGTGCCCTCATCGTCGGGACCGCGATGTGTGATCGGCGAGATCATGCGACGCACGGCCGCGAGGTGACCGTCGTGCCCATTGGGCGCGTTCGTCAGGTAGCCGGCGAGTCCGCACATGGTGGCGAGTCGGGAAGGGTCAGGTCATCGAGCCGCAGGCAACCCGTTGCCCCGGCTAATCGACGTGAACGAGAAGTCCTGCAGCAGCCGGTCGATGCGCGCGAGCACGCGCGACTGTCCGGCGTAATGACGAATGCGCGTGAGCATCGGCACCTTCATGCGTGGCTGGCCCGGGTCCCATTCCCACGGATGGATGTAGAAGGTGCCCGGCATGCCGCGGCGCTCCGCGTCACGCAGGGCCGTCCTCACGAGGGCGTACGGCAGGATGCGGAAGTAGGCTCCGCCCGCCGCCGGGAGCGAACGGCCGAACCGCTCGAGCGTCGCGGGCGGATACTCGGCGATGCGTCCCGAGGGACGCGCGATCCAATGGGGGTCGCGCTGGCCGCCGACATACCCGTACCCGTTCCGGGAGACCGGGAAGAGCGAGGAGTCGTACGAGTGCCCTTCCTCGAGAAGCACGTCGAGCGCCCACTCCGTCCCGCGCACGATCGAGAAGCTCGGCGCGCGGAACCCGGTGACCGGCTGCCCGGTGATGTCCTCGATGATGCGCTTCGTGCGCCGCACCGAGTCGCGGAAGGCCTCGGGCGTCTGGTGCGTGATGCGCACATGGTCGTACGTGTGCGACGCGAGCTCATGCCCGGCGGCGGCGATGCGGCGCAACATCGCCGGATGGCGTTCCGCCACCCAGCCCACGGTGAAGAAGGTGCCTATCGCACCGTGGCGCGCCATCAACCCGAGCAGCTCGTCGACGGACTTCTCGACGCGGCTCTCGAAGGTCTCCCATCGATGGTACGGCGACCATGGGGCAAGCGCCACCACCTGGAAGTACTCCTCGACATCGACCGTGAAGAAGTGCTCGATCCGTCCCGTTGTCGCTGTCACGGGCCTCAGCGCAACGTCAGGTCGAAGGCCGAACGGGGACGCAGCACGAACGAGCCGGTACCGGTGGGCACGAGGATGCCGATCAGGTCGTACCGGTCACCGGCATCGTAGACCCCCGCCGGCAGCGGGGCACGGAAGGCCACATCCGCAGCGCGATCGAGCACGACGACGAGCGCGCCGCTCCCGTCGTTCACCGTGAGGTGCAGGCTTCCGTTCACGGTCGCGGTATCGATGATCGGCGCGCCGTTCACCCGCACCAGCGCCGCATCGAACGCGCCCGCATTTGCCGTCGCGGCAACCGCGGTCGTCAGCGTCGAGAGCGTCGGGATGAACGTCGAGCCGAGCACGTAGACCGTGACCTCCTCGAGCGCGCGCTGGCCGAGTCGCATGCTGACGCGGCCGTGGAGGCGCACGCTGTCGCCGGCGACCACCGGCCCCATGCCCGGCCGCGGACGGACCGCGCGGATCGCCCCCAGCCCGTCCATGACGTGTAGCAGCGTGTCGCTGTAGATGTCCCGCGCGTGGAGAGCCACGCCGGTGAGGAACACGTTCTCGAGAAGCGGCATCGTCCGTATGTCCGCCGCCGTCACGTGCTCGGCGCTGAACATTCCGTTGACCTCGAGCGAGTCGCCCGGAAGCACGACGATCGACGATTCGTCGAGGATGACGACATTCGCGCCGTCGGTCCCGCTCGTCTCGTCGACCACGATCTCGTAGTTGCCGACCGGCACCGTACCGAAGCGGAAAACGCCGCCGGCGCCGGTCGTGCCGCGCAACACTGTGTCCCGGGACACCGAGGTCAGGAGGCGCACGCGCGCCCCGACGAAGGGCAGGTCCCCGGCATCGCGCAAGCCGGAGCCGTTCACGTCCAGGAAGATCGAACCGGTGACGATGCCGGTCGCATCGATGCCGAGCGTTCGGGAGGCGCCCTCGTTGTCGCACGCGGCGACGACGGCGGCCGACAGGCAGAGCAGGACGCGTGAGAGCGTTCGCATCATGGCGTGACCCTCAGGCCGGCGCGCCAGAGCACGCCCGGCGAGCGATCGGCGAGGATGTTGCCGAACGCGGGGTTCGCGACATAGGGCAGCACGGACGCGCCGGTGAGTGGGTCGGTGGTGATCGCGCCGTTGCGATCGATCAGCAGCAGGGCATTGTCAGGACGCCCCCGCTCCGTCACAATGACGTCGAGCGCGTCGAGCACGAGGTCCACGCGACCGATCGCGAGGTTCGCCACGCGGAACGAGGCGCGCACGTCGAGCCGGTGCGTGAACTCGCCGCGGCAGGCGTTCCGCTCCACGAAGCCGGTCTGCTGGCGCAGGCAGCCCCATTCGGAGAGGACCGTGGGCAATCCGGGAAGGTTCGTGTCGATGAACGCCGGGTCGTTGCTGCCATCCCCGTCACCGTTCGCGTCGACGCCGTCGCGCAGTCCGGGCGTGAACGGCAGGCCCGCGCTCAACCGGTAGAGCGCGCCGAAGCGCACGGCGCCCGATGTGCCAAGGCCCCACTCCGCGCCGACGAGCACGCGATGCGGCACGTCGAGGTCGGAGCGGCCCTCCGTCCAGTCGAGGCCGCCGGTGCGCTCGGGGAACGGCGACAGGCGCTGCGCCGCGAAGCCCGGCACGTTGTCCGTCGTGCGGCTGAAGGTGTAGCTCGTCGCGAGGCTCAGCCCCGACTCGCGCACGCGCTGCATCCCGAGAGTCAGGCCCCAATAGTCGGACGAGCCGGTGGACTCGAGCACGTGCGCGGCCTCTATGCCCGTGAACCGGCGGTTGGTTCCCGGCTCGACCGCGAGCAGGGTTCCGACCTGCCGCAAGGTGCCGTAGATCGGGCGACCGTGCTGGTCCGCGGCGAGCGCCGTCTGCGACAGGTTGAGGTCCCGGCGGCGCGAGAGGAAGTCGGTGTGCCGATATACGGCACCGACGGTTCCGTTCCACCCGCCGAGGCGTCGGGTGATGTTGAGCGCGAGGCGCCGTGTGCGCGGGCCTTCGAAATCCGGTCCGAGGAGCGTGATGGCCTGGCCGACGGCCGGCGCGAGGGTCAGGGTCGGCGCCGCGGGCCAGGCTCCGAGCGCACCGACGCCGGCGCGCACCGTCGCCCCGCGGTCGAACGAGAGCGCCTCCGCGAGGTCGCGGTGGTCGGGAAGATCCTGGAAGACCCCGGCACCACCCTCGACGAGCCACTCCCGCTGGCTGCCCAACTCCCAGCGGACACCGACGCGCGGCGACATGCGCGAGCGCTTGCGCTCGATGTCGCGGTTGTCGATGCCCGTGAGCGCGAGCCATTCCGCATTCTGCTCGATGTCGCCCACCGGAAGGCGCGTTGCGTCGAAGCGCGCGCCGAACGTGAGCGCGAATCCGTCGGCCACGCGCCAGGCGTCCTGGAAGAAGAACGATGTTTCCGAGAGGCGGAATTCGCCGGCGGGGTCTCCATCGTCGACCGCGCGCCAGGCTCCGTTCCCCGCGGTGAAGTCCGCGACGTCCCCGTAGCGGAACTCACCGGCGGAGCCCGAGACGAGGCGCGAATCGGACAGGTGCGTCGCCACGCTGAATCCGGCCTTGAGGCGATGGGCCCCAAGGTCGGCGTGCAGCAGCGCGGACGCGCGCGGTACCGTGCGCGATTCCTGGAAGGATTCTCCGCCGCCGATCGCGAGTCCCGAACCGGCGAAGCTCGTGAGCGGCAGCATGCCGCGCGCCCCACGCACGTCTGCGACGTCGGTCGAGACGCGCACCTCCTGCGAGAGACGTTTCGTGAGGCGTCCGAAGATGCTGATCGCGGCCTGAGCGCCCAGGCCTTCGTAGTCGTCGCCGAATGCCGCCGCGGCGCCCGAGGACTCGGCGAGCCCACGCGACGTGAGGCGCGAGCCGGACGCACGCACCGAGACGGCGAAGCGCTCGCCGGGCTGCCAGTCAAGACGTCCGAACGCACCGTAGCGTTCGGTGATGCGGTCGGCGGGCGCACCGAACGCCGAGACGTCGGCGCCGTAGGTCGATTGCGCGGCGCTCGCGACATCGGTCGCGAAGGCAGGATCCGTTCCGAGCAATGAAGGCCGCGATATCTCGCTGCGCTGGTAGTCCGCGCCGAACATCGCCTGCGCGGTGTCGCCCTGCATCGGCCCACCCGTGGTGAACGCACCGCCGACCAGCGCGCTGCCGCCCTCGAGCTGTGCAGTCGAGGCGGAGCTCCGGCCAGCGCGCTGTGTCGTCGAGCGCACGCCGAGTCCCGTGCCGCCGAACTCGACATCGAAGCCGAGCCCTCCCACTTCGACGTGCGAGGCGCTGCGGATCGGCAGCGCGAGCGTCGCGCCATCCGCGCCGAGACCGAGTGGCGCCGACATGCCGGACATGCGGGAACCATCCACGACAGACTGCGTGAGGCGCCAAGGAAGCCCTTCGATGCCGTTCTCGTCCGCCGAGGTCGTGAGCACCGCGGCGTCGCTCGCGACTCGGTTGGATCCCATGCGGTCCGCGTAGCCGCGCTCGAGCAGCCATGCACCCGGCTGGGTGGCGAAGGCCACCGAGCGCACCGTGTCGATGCTGGAAAGCGGGAACGTCGCCGTTCGCAGGTGGGTGGCGAGCTGCGCCGCCTGGCCCGCCGCGACGGGAACGTCGAGATAGGTCACCGGACGATACCCGAGCGCTTCGATGGTAAGGTCGTAGCGACCGGCCGGAAGCACGCCGAACCGGAAGGCGCCGTTGCGGCCGGTGAGCAGCCAGCGCAGGGCACCGCTGTTGCGCTCACGGACTCGCACTTCGGCTTCGCCAATGGGGCGCGATCCGGCGTCCGAGACAGTTCCGGAGATCTCGCCGAACGTGAGGCTTTGGGCGGGCAGCGTCGCCGCGCAGAGGAACAGCGTGATCGCGAGCGCGACGGAGCGTCGTAGGCTGGGCAAGGATCGGCGATTTGAGGAGCGAGGCGAGGCGCCTCGCGGCGGGCAAACCTCAATAACGATGCAGATAGTATACCGAGCAGTCGACACCCCGACCACAGCGCCGAAGGCCACGGATCCTGCTGAAAAGTGTGTCAGAAACTGTGGTAGTTCTGCTACGGTATATGCAGCACTCCATCTCAACCCTCCTGCTCTGCGGGGCTGGCGGAAGAATCTCTAACAGGCTGACAGGCATGCACTTGCCCCCATCCGCCGCCGCGGACCTCATTTCACCGACTTCGGCACCGTTCGTGCACTCGTCGCTTTGGACTCAGGTAACGCCCTCTATCCACGCCGTGCTGTTGGAGTGCCTATGTACACCAAGCCGTCCCTCGAAACCCTCGGCACCTTCCGCGATCTCACGCGTTGGGGTCTCAGCTCTGCGTCCGACGGCGGTTCCATCTTCGGCGTCACTGTGAGTTCGGGTTGTTCGACCAGCTGGGGTGGTCGCACGTGGGAGATCAACTGCCCGCCGTCGGGACCGACGGCCTCCTGAGGGTCGGGGTGCCAGGGGCGCACCCAAATCGTCGTTCAGCTTCCGCCCAAGTGCCCGCGTCGCCGCACGACGCGGGCACTGTCGTCTCTATTCATTTTCTTGTCATGCTGCCTTCGCCAGAACCTTTTGTCGTCTTCCAGCGGCTCGGTGATGGCGCGGTCCTCTTCTCGCCGGTCACCGAGCTGTACTTCGGGCTGAACGAGGTCGGAGCCCGCATCTGGGAGCTCCTTCCGCCGGCGTCGTCGTCGTTCGCCGAGCTCTGCGACAAGCTCACGATCGACTATCCGGACATCCCGCGCGACACGATCCGCCAGGATGCGCTCGAGCTGCTCGCCGGTCTCACGCGCGAGAAGCTCGTTGCGCCCCCGCCACCGAGCCTCGGTGCCACCGCCGTTCCTTAGGCTCCTCCAGCTTGGTCCGCGCGTGTGGCAGGACCTCCTTCGCGCGCAGTTCGCGCTCCTTCACGCCCAGTGGCGGTTGCGACGCGAGCCCGTCGGTTCGTTCGTGGTCCGCGAGGCGGCGACGAGCGAACCAGCGTCTGGTGACGCCGGACGGGCGGGCGAACTCGCGCTCGCCGTCGAGCGCGCCGCGACGCACGGCGCGTTCCGTCCCTTCTGCCTCGTGCGCGCGATCGCGATCCGCGACCTCCTCGCACGCCACGAGATCCGCGGCAGCCGCATCCGCATCGGTGTGCGGCGCGAGGCCGGTGAATTCACCGCGCATGCGTGGGTGACCTGGGGCGGCGCGATCCTCGGCGACCGCCCGGAACATGTCGCGCGCTTCACCGAAGTGGACGACATCCGCGTGCTGGGACGGTCGTGACCGCGATCGCCGCGTCGACCGGGCGGGCGGCGACCACGGACGCGATCAGGAACGCGCTCGCGGCGATGCACTCGCGAGGCGGCGCCTCCGACCAGCAGGTGACGAGCCCCGCTGCGATGGGCGGCTTGGCACTCGGTGCCGGACGGTTCGACTGGGAGCGTGGTGTCTCGCCGCACGGCGGCGGCATCGCGCATCGCGACGGCGTGACGGTCGTGGCCGATGCGACGCTCTACCACGTGGACGACCTCGCGCGCGCGATGCCGGGCGTGCCGGCGAACGCGACGAGGCGCTCGGCGGCGGAGCTCATCATCGCCGCGTACGTCGCCTTCGGCGCTGACTGCCTCCGACGGCTCGAGGGAGACTTCGCGTTCGTGCTCTGGGACGGCGCCCGCGAGCGGATGCTGGCGGCCAGGGACTTCGCCGGGAAGCGCACGCTGTTCCACGCGCGCTGCGACGACGGCATCGTCGTCGCCTCGACGGTGGCCGGTGTCCTCGCACACCACGGCGTGCGACGGGCGATGGACCTCGCGACGGTCGCGAGCGTCGCGGCCGGCATGTGGACGCACACGGATCGCACGGCCTGGGAGGGCGTGTGCGAGTTGCGCGCAGGGCAGGCATTGTCCTGGTCCCGGACGGGCGACGCCACCACCTGGGACTTCTGGCAGCCGCCCGATTTGATGCCTTGGTCGCGGCAACCGCTCGACGATGCCGCGGCGGAGCTGCGATCGCTGCTCGCTCGCGCGACCGAGGAGCGAATCGCCCCGAGCGGCCCGACCTCGGTGTCGCTGAGCGGCGGATGGGACTCGACGGCCGTCTACGCCGCCGGCCAGCAGGCGCTCAGCACCGCGCACACTACGGGAGGGACGCCCGCACACGAGCGTTCGCTCGCCCCCGTCAGCATCAGCTATCCCGCCGGCGATCCAGGGCGAGAGGATGAGCTCATTCGCGACGTCGTCGACCATTGGAGCGGCGCGACGCGATTCATCGACGTGGACGGGATCGCGTTGGTGGAGCGCGCGACGGAAGCCGCGGCGGCGCGCGACCAGCCTCTCGCCCACGCCTACGAACACTGGAATCGCGCGCTCGCGCGCGAGGCCCGTGCGGCGGGAGCACGCGTGATCCTCGACGGGATCGGCGGTGACCAGCTCTTCCAGGTGTCTGACATCTTCCTCTCCGACCTGCTCCGGCGCGGCCGCTGGATCGAGCTCGCACGACAGGTGCGCGCGCGCTCCTCGGGCGCGGGCGACGTGCGCGCGTTCTACCGCTGGGCCGTGCGACCGCTGCTGCCATCGCCGCTGCTGCAGGCGATCGCGCGGCTCCGGCGCAGCGGCGTGCCGCGGCACTACCTCGACCGGCAACCGTCATTCTGGTTCCGGCGCGACTTCCTCGCACGGCACGGCCTCGAGGAGAGCGAGCGCCGCGCGCGCCCTGCGCTGCCACGCTGGAACGCGGTGCTCGCCGAATCACACGCCTTCCTGCGTTTCGCGTTCTACCAGCGCATCGTCGGCATGCTGCACGCGTTCGGCGTCGAGGAAGGCGTCGAGGTGCGATCGCCGCTCCTCGACGAGCGGGTCGTGCGCTTCGCGCTGCAGCGGCCATGGTCGGAGCGCGCCGACGGCGCCGAGACGAAGATCCTGTTGCGGCGCGCGATGCGCGGGCTGCTGCCCGATCATGTGCTCGCACCGCGTCGCCACCGCACCGGCGTCACCTCTGCATATTTCCTGCGGCAGCTGCGGGGTCCGGCCCGTCCACTCGTCGAAGGGACACTCTTCTTGCCCGACTCGCGGCTCGCATCGCTGGGGATGGTCGACGCCCGCGCGCTGCGCCGCGCCTGGGAGCACGTGCTCGCGCATGACGATGACGAGACCGGCGCCCGCCTCTTCTTCACGCTGCAGGCCGAGCTCTGGCTGCGCGGCCAGGATGTCGCTTCGTGAGGCACTACGCCGCGTATGGAGCGTGCCTCGCGAGCGAGGTCGCGTTCCCCGAGCTCACGCCCATCGCCCCGACGGGGCCGCGCTGGCGCTTCACCGTCGTCCCTTCACTCCCGGCGATGCGCGACGTCACACCGCTCGGCGCCGAGCCGATCTACGACGACGTCGACGCGCGGCTCGTGTCGCATCGCGACGGCCATCGCATCACGATCGCGGACACCGGTGTGTTCGACATCGCGCGCGATGGCCGGGAGCTGCAGTGGGAGGAGCGACGCGAGTCGTGGCCGGACTTCGTGCGCGCCCATTGTCTCGGCCGCGTCATCGCGACGTCGATGTACCTCGGTGGCTGGCTGCCGCTGCATGCGAGCGCGGTCGGCACGCGCGAGGGCGCGATCGCGTTCCTCGCCCCGAAGGGATTCGGCAAGTCCTCCCTCGCGCTGGCGCTCACCGGCGCCGGCGCGCGGCTGCTCACCGACGACACGTTGCCGCTCGAGATCACGGTGAGCGGTGAGTGCATCGCCTCTCCCGGCATCCACAGCCTCCGCGTGAGCGATGAGGCGCTCTCGGCGCTCGGCGTGGCCGCGACCGGCGACGTCACCCGCGAGCGGAAGCGCGCGCTCGCCCCGCTCGCGCCGGCGCAGCTGGCCGGCGACCCCGTGCCACTCCGGGCGATCTACCTCCTTGACCCGATGATGCCAGGCGCCGGCGCTCCCGTCTCTCGCGTGCGGCTCCCCGAGACGCTCGCGGCAGTCGGCATCGTCGCGCACGTGAAGTCCGGCCGCATGCTGGGCGCGGCGGCGGCACCGGCGCTGCTCGAGCGCGCCGCGCGCGTCGTCGCGCGAGTGCCGGTCCATCGCCTCGAGGTCACGCGCGACCTCGCCCTGCTGGCCAGCGTCGCGCGCGACGTGCTCGACTGGCACGGTGCGGCATGACGATCGTCGCGCTCGAGGAGCTCACCAAGCACTTCCCGGTGCGCCGCACCTGGCCCGAGATGCTGCGCGCACCGCTCGCGGGGCGCCGCACGCTGGTGGTGGATCGCGTGAGCTTCTCCGTCGCCGCGGGTGAGGTCTTCGGGCTGCTCGGCCAGAACGGCGCCGGCAAGACGACGATCTTCAAGATGCTCTCGACGCTGATCCTCCCGGATGCAGGTCGCGCCTCGATCGCCGGGTTCGACATCGATCGCGACGGCGCGGAGGCGCGGCGCCTGCTCGCGCCCGTCATCGCGAACGAGCGCAGCCTCTCCTGGCGCCTGTCGGCGAGCGAGAACGTGCGTCTCTTCGCCGCGCTGCAGGGATTGCGCGGCGCCGCGGCGCGCGCCGAGACGGTCCGCGTGCTCGCGGTGACCGGTCTCACGGACACGGGCCGGAAGATGGTCGGCGAGTTCTCCTCGGGGATGCGCCAGCGCCTCCTGATCGCGCGCGCGCTCCTCGGGCGCCCGCGGGTCCTGCTGCTCGATGAACCCACGCGCAGCCTCGACCCGATCTCGGCGCGCGATTTCCGCCGCTTCCTGCGCGAGCGGATCGTCGCGGAGGAGGGATGCACCGTGCTGCTCGCGACGCACGACGCCGATGAGGTCTGGGAGCTCTGCGACCGCGTCGGCGTGCTCGAACGGGGCCGGCTGCTGGCGGTGGACCGGACCTCGGCGATGCGTCATCGTGTGGGGTCGGACCTCTATCGCGTCTGGCTCCGCGCCGCCGCCGTGCCGGAGCTCCTGCCCGCGGCGACGGGGCTCGCGATGCGACGCCGCGGGGCCGCCGCTGAGGACGGGTGGGAGGAGCACGAGTGCGAGATCGCCGGCGGCGCGGCGGGCGCCGCACGCGCCCTCTCGGCGTTGGTCGCAAACGGGCGCGCGGGAGATGTCGCGCGCTTCGAACGCATCGCGCCGTCGCTCGCGGACCTCATCGAACGCGTGGTGGGCACTTCGGGCGCCCCGAGCGCGGAGGCCCCGCATGCATAGCATCTGGGCGCTCATGCGCGCGGGGTACCTCACGGCGACGAGCTATCGCCTCGCGACCGTGCTGTCGCTGGTCGGGCTCGTCGTCTCGGTCGTCCCGCTCTACTTCATCGCCGGCGCGCTGCAGCCGGTCGTCGAGGCATCGATCGCCAACGAGGGTGGCGATTACTTCGGGTTCCTGGTCACCGGCATCGCCGCCACGACGGTGCTCGTCGCGGCAGTCTCGGCCGTCCCGGGCGTGATCGGCGGGAGCCTCGGGAGCGGCACGCTCGAGGCGCTGCTCGTGACGAGGACGCCGCTCCCGGTGCTGCTGGTCGGCATGTCGGGATATCCGTTCGCACAGAGCCTGCTGCGCGCGGCGATCCTGCTGCTGGGCGCGCAACTCGTCGGCGTCGAGTTCGCATGGCGGGCGCTGCCCCTGGTGCTCCTGCTCGTGCTGTTGATGTCGGTCGCGTATGCGGCGATGGGCGTCGTCGCGGCGGCGCTCGTGCTCATCTTCCGCACGTCCGGTCCGCTCATCACCGCGGTGATCGCCGGGTCCGGCCTGCTCGGCGGCGTCTACTATTCGACGTCGGTGATCCCGGACTGGCTGCAGCACCTCTCGGCGATCGTGCCGCTCACCTACGCGCTCCGCGCGATGCGCATGCTCCTGCTGGGCGGCGCCGGGCTCGGCGAGGTGATCCATGACCTGAGCGCGCTGACCTTCCTCGCAGCCACCTCGCTCGGCGTGTCGATCGTCGCGTTCACGGCGGCCCTGCGGCACGCGCGTCGCTCCGGCACCCTCTCGCTTAATTGAACGACTGATGCCCACGGGCTCCGCGCTCTCGCCCGAGTGTCGCCTGCTCTTCCGGACCGCCGGTCCAGGCCATCGCGCGGACGAGATAGTGGAACTCTCCCGCACAGTCGAGTGGCCGCGCGTGGCGTTCATCGCGAGCCAGGAGGTGGCCGGCTCCGCGCTCTGGCGCGCGCTCGAGCGCGGGAGCGCGGCCGACGTGCCCGCACCGTTCGCCGAGCTGCTGCGCCGCCAGGCGCTCGTCACCGACTTCCGCATGCTACACCTCTCGCGGCGGCTGCAGCGCACCGTGCAGGAGTTCCACGCGCGCGGCGTGCCGGTCATGCTGCTCAAGGGCTCCGCGATCGGCGCGCTGACGGATCCGAGCTTCCGCGAGCGCCCGATGAACGACCTCGACGTGCTGGTGCGGCGCGCCGACGTCGATCGCGCCTGCGGGGCGCTGCGCGAGGCCGCCTGGCAGGACAATGCGGACCCGCTGCTCGGCGAGCTGCTGAAGGACCACCGGCACCTGCCGCCCTTCACGGATGCGGCCGTGCCCGACCTCCGACTCGAACTGCATGTCGCGCTGATGCCGCCGGGCGATGTCTTCGCGATTGACGACGAGGAGTTCTGGCGCGAAGCGCAACCGGCGCCGGCGCCGTTCGAGGGCGCGCTCGTGCCCTCGGCGGAGCACCTGCTCCTCCACGCCTGCACGCACTTCGCCTGGTCGCACGCGATGCGCTTCGGCGCGTGGCGCACCATGCGCCTCGCGAACGCGCTCGTGAGCACGGGACGCCTGGACTGGGAGCGATTCGTCGCACTCGTGGCGCGCGCGGGCGCCGGAAGCAGCTGCTATTGGACGCTGCGGCTCGCGCGGCGGCTCGCCGGCGTCGAGGTTCCGGCCGCGGTGCTCGATCGGCTGGCCACGCCGCGGCGGGCCTGGCTTCGCGAGGCGCTCGAGCGCTCGTTCATCGCCGAGATCGTGAGCGGCGAGGGGCCGCCGTCGCCGTCGCTCCGGTTGTCGCGCTTCCTCTGGCGGGTGGCCATCCGTCCGGGCCGCGCGCACGCGGATGGCGGGCAGTGGGACCATGACCCGCGCTGGTCACGCGACGCGGCGCCAGCCGTGGAATCCTCACCCAGACGCCTGCTGCGGCACCTGCGCGGATTGCGGAGCTGGTGGGGATTCGCGACGCGGACCCTCGTGGCGCGCGACTAGCCTGCACCGGCCCAAGCCGGGACGCGACGCTCAGGGCGCCGTGCGTGCCGCCGCGACCGCGAGACTGACCCACCCCGCGATGAAACACACGCCTCCCAAAGGCGTGATGGCGCCCAGCCCGCGGACGCCGCTCAGCGCCATCGCGTAGAGCGAGCCACTGAACAGCAGGGTGCCGGCGACGAAGAGCCAGCCGGCGGCGCTGGCGAACCCCGCTCCGGACGCGGCTCCTCCGACGGCGTCGAGCGCGACCCCGGCCGGGGCGCTCCGCGCGAGGATCCAGGCGACCGCGAAGAGCGCGAGCGCGTGGTACATCTGGTAGCGCGCGCCGGTTTCGAAGACGTCGAGCATGCGGGGCTCGAGCCGCGCGCGCAGGGCGTGTGCACCGAAGGCACCTGCGGCGACAGCGATGGCGGCGGAGATCGCGCCGAGTGCTGCGAACGTGCGGGTCATGCGGCGAAGTCTAATTCGGTCGCACGGGTCGGCAGGAGCCAGCCTAGGAACCCACCTTGCCATTTTCGGCGTTTATTCGGTAATTGGAGGTAGTCGAATCTTCGGTATATCTTCGGGTCACAAATATGTCCCTCGCCGCACTTCGCGAGCAACTCGCCACCGTCGTCGCCGGGACTCCAAGCGCCACGCCGGGACTCCCCACCGGCTTGGCCGCACTTGATGCGCTCCTGCCCGGTGGCGGGCTCCCGCCGGGCCGGATAACGGAACTCCTTGCAGCGCCTGGCTTTGGCAAGACGACAATCGCCCGGTCCTTGGCCGCCACCACCATCGCGACGGGGCACTGCGTGGCTTGGATCGACGCCACGCGCACCCTCGATCCACGCGATTTCTGCGCGGCGGAGACAGATGGGCGCACCTCCATCGATGTGGATTCCCTGTGGGTCGTCCGCCCCGCCGACCCTGCCCGCGCTCCTTGGTGCGCCGACCTCCTGCTCCGCTCCGGCGCCTTCGCACTCGTGGTGCTCGACGGTGCGCCGGTGCTCCCGCGCGTGGTCGCGGTGCGCCTCGCCCAACTCGCGCGCGAGGCCGACGCCGCGCTCCTCCTGCTCGGCGAGGGCACACGCGCCTCGGAGATCGGCGGTGCGCTGCGGCTCGTGATGCGGCGGCCCAAAGCCATCACCGTCGAGAAGGGCGGCCCGCACCAGAACGTCATCCTGCGATTGAAGAACCCTGAGAAGGAGGCACGTCATGGCATCACCGGAGAGGACCTCGCGCATCGCCTGCGTGCGCATCCCGAGATTCCCGATCGGCGCGGTGTGGCTGGACCGCGCGACCCGCGAGCAGCGAAACGCACCGACGCGGCACCTTCCGTCGCGCGGGTCGGCACGCGCGCCCGCAAGGTCTCCCGCGCCCGGCGATTCGGACAACCCGACTACCCACCGCGCTGACGCCGCGCACTGGGACACGCGCGCGATCGCGCTCACGGAGGGCACGGTCATCCGCGCCGCGACGGCGGCCGCCGCGCGCTCGGGCGTGCGCGCCGGCGCGACGGTCGCACAGGCGCGCGCGCGTTGCGCCGGACTCACGCTGCTCCCGTGGAGCACCGAGCTCATCGCGCGCGAGGCCGCGCGGGCGAGCGCGGCCTTCCTCGTGACGAGCCCGCTCGTCACGCCGGCGCGCGAGGCGATCGGGAGCTGGTGGGTCGGCGCCGATGGCTTCGATGGCATTGGTGGCGAGCGCCTGCTCGCGACGACGCTGCTCGAGCTCGCGCGCGCATGGCATCCGCATGCCTGCGTCGCCGTCGCCGACAGCTGTGTCACCGCATACGCCGCGACCTGGTCGCTCACGGCGCGGCGTTCCGCTTCCCTGCAGGAGCGCACGGAACCCGTGCATGTCCCGCCCGGGGGCGATCGCGACTACCTCGCGCGCGTCCCGATCACGCTGCTGCCGATGGACGCCGAGCTGCGCGAGGCGCTCGGCGCACTCGGGCTCCGCACCGCGGGGGCGTTCGCGGTGCTCGACCCCCTCGAGGTGGAGCGGCGCTGGGGCGCCGACGGCCTCGCCGCCTGGCGCCTCGCGCGCGGCGACGACACGCGCCGCGCCGCGCTCGTGCGCACCGACGACCCGCGCGCCATCCGACACGATCTCGCGACGCCGACCGCGACGATGGAGCCGGTGCTCTTCCTCGTGCGCGCCTCGCTCGACCGCCTCGTCAGCGCCCTCGCCGCCGACGGGCTCGCCGCGGCCGCGGTGGCGATCACGCTCACGCTCGACACGGACGGTGAGCGCGCGATCGAGGGCGCGCCCGGCTCGACCGTCACGCGCGAGGCGCGGCCCGCTCGACCCATCGCCCGCGCGATGCCGCTCTTCGAGCGCTGCCGCGCGCTGCTCGACACCTGGTCGGTCGACTCGCCCATCACCGCGGTGGAGATCCGCATCACCGCGACGGCGCACTCGTCGTCGGAGCAGGGCGACCTGCTCGCGCCGTCCTGGTGCGATCCCGCGGCGGCAGAAGCCGCCCTCGCCCGCCTGCGCAGTACGCTCGGGCCCGACAGCGTCGTGCGGCCCACGTTGCGCGACTCGCACGCACCCGAACGCGCCGGGGCGTGGGAAGAGGTGGAGCAGGCGGCGATGGCAAGGCCGGTGGACGTCGCGCGTGCGCCGTCATTCCCGGGCGACTCCACGCTTGCCGCGCGGCTGCTCGAGTTCCCGGAGACCGTCGCGGTCACGACCGACCGCCGCGGCACGCCCATCCGCATGTTCTGGCGCGGGCGGCCCATCCAACTCACGGACGCCAGCGGACCCGAACGCCTCTCCGGCGAGTGGTGGCACGCCGATCCGTTCGCGCGCGAGTACTGGCGGTGCGAGAGCGACGAACTGGGCCAGGACCTGCTGCTCTATCGCGATGCCGTCTCGGGCGGCTGGCGGCTGCAGGGGTGGTATGACTGAACTACAGGTGGGAGGTGGCAGGCGGCAGGAGCGCGCCCGTGCGGGCGCGCCTGTCGCGGCGCGTTCACGGCCCGCGAAGGCCCCGGACCTCCCATGACCGCCTACGCCGAACTCCACTGCCACTCCACCTTCTCGCTGCTCGACGGCGCGTCGGACCCGGAGCGCCTCGTCGAGCGCGCCGCCGAGCTCGACCTCAACGCGCTCGCGCTCACCGACCACGACGACGTCGGCGGCGCGGTGCGGTTCGCGACGGCGGCGCGCGCGGCGAACCTCAACGGCCTTTTCGGCGCCGAGCTCACGGTCGAGGTGCCAAGCGGGCTGCGCACCGGGCTCGTCTGCCTCGTCGAGTCGCGCGAGGGATGGGGCAACCTCTGCACGCTGATCACGCGCGCGCGGCTCGACCATCCGCGCGGCGAGCCGCGCGTGACGCTTGAGCAGGTCGCGGCGCATGCGGCCGGCCTCTTCGCACTCACCGGCACCGAGCGCGGCTGGATCCCGCAACTCATCGCGCGCGGGCAGTCAGGCGCGGCCGCCGCCGCCCGCCTCGCCGAGATCTTCGACGGCCGCCTCGCCATCGAGTGCTGGGACCACGCGCTCCCCGAGCAGCGCGCGCTCGTGCGCGAGTTGATCCCGCTCGCCAAGTCACTCGACCTGCCGTGGGTCGTCGCCAACGACGTGCACTACGCGACGCCGCGCGGCCGCCTCGCGCACGACGTGCTGACGGCGCTGCGCCACGGCGCGACGCTCGACGAGATGGGCACGCGGCTGCGGCCCAACGGCGAGTGGTACCTGAAGGGCGGCGCACAACTCGCGAAGCGCTGGCTCGGGCACGAGGAGGGACTCGCGACGAGCGTGGCGATCGCCGAGCGCTGCGCGTTCCGCCTCGACACGCTCAAGCCGCGGCTGCCGCGCTTCCCGCTGCCGCCGGGCGTGACGGAGGACGAGTACCTCGAGCGCCTCGTCGAGCAGGGCATGGAGGAGCGCTGGGGAGGGCGCCGCACGGAGCGACACGACGGCCAGGTGGCGCATGAGCTCAAGCTGATCGCGAAGCTCGGGCTCTCGGGCTACTTCCTGATCGTCTGGGACATCGTGCGCTTCGCGCGCCGCGAGGGGATCCTCTGCCAGGGACGCGGCTCGGCGGCCAACAGCGCCGTCTGCTACTGCCTCGGCATCACGGCGGTGGACCCGATCAAGCTGGAGCTGCTGTTCGAGCGCTTCCTCAGCGAAGAGCGCGCGGAGGCGCCGGACATCGACATCGACTTCGCGCACCGCGAGCGCGAGCGCGTGCTGCAATACGTGTACGCGCACTACGGCCGCGAGCATGCGGCGATGGTCTGCGAGCACATCACCTGGCGCGGGCGCAGCGCGGTGCGCGACGCGGCGCGCGTGCTCGGTTTCTCGCCAGAGCAGGCGGGCGCGCTGGCCGCGTTCAGCGACCGCTACAGCGCCAAGAGCACGGCGGCGGCTCTGCGCGCGGACGAGCCGGGCGTGGTCGATCCCTTCGCCATAGAGATAGCGGACACGGTGGGCCCGGCGAACTACTCCAAGCGCGCGCTCGTCGAGGCGCTCGCGAGCGACATGGTGCGGGGCACGCACGCGGCGACGCTGGTGAAGGAGGCGAAGGCGAAGCAGCGCACGGTGGAGGTGCAGCGCGGCAGCGAGGTGCCGCGACCGCAATCGTCGTCGCGATCGCAGGCGCCCGAGCAGAACAGTCGCGGCCGCGCGCCGGCCAGCGCGGAGCCCGACGATTCCCTGCTCAAGCGCGCCGGCCTCGACCCGCGCGACCCGCGCGTGAAGCGGCTCGCCGACATCGTCGAGGGCCTCGACGCCGCGCCGCGGCATCGCGGCATCCACGTAGGGGGCTTCGTGCTCACCGAGGAGCCGCTCCGCACCGTCGTCCCGATCGAGCCCGCGAGCATGGAGGACCGCACCGTCATCCAGTGGGAGAAGGACGACCTCGACCCCGTCGGCCTCGTCAAGATCGACCTGCTCGGGCTCGGCATGCTGACCGTGCTGCAGGACTGCCTCGCGTATCTCCGCACGACGCGCGGCATCAACATCGACCTGGGGCAGCTCGACTGCGCCGACCAGGCCGTGTACGACGATCTCTGCCGCGCCGACACCGTCGGCGTGTTCCAGGTGGAGAGCCGCGCGCAGATGAACACGCTGCCGCGGCTCAAGCCGCGCTGCTTCTACGACATCGTGGTGCAGGTCGCGCTCATCCGTCCCGGGCCGATCCAGGGCGACATGGTGCATCCGTACCTGCGACGCCGCGCCGGCGTCGAGCCCGTCACCTACCCGCACCCCTCGCTCGAGCCGATCCTCAAGCGCACGCTCGGCGTGCCGCTCTTCCAGGAGCAAGGAATGCAGGTGGCGATCGCGGCGGCGGGGTTCACGCCCGGCGAGTCGGACCTGCTGCGCAAGGCGATGGGGCACAAGCGCAGTCGCCAGCGCATGGCCGACATCTGCCAGAAGATGCTGCGCGGCATGGAGGCCAACGGCATCCCCGCCGATGTCGCGCAGAGGATCTTCAACCAGATCAACGCCTTCGCGGACTACGGATTCCCCGAGAGCCACGCGGCGAGCTTCGCACTGATCGTCTACGCGAGCGCGTACCTGCGGCACTACTACGCGCCCGAGTTCCTCTGTGCCATGCTCAATGCACAACCGATGGGATTCTACGCACCCGGCACGCTGATCGAGGACGCAAAGCGCCACGGCGTGAAGGTGCTGCCAGTGGACGTGACGCGCAGCAAGTGGGATCACACGCTCGAGCGAGGCGTCGGCAAGCACGCGCCGCCGATGGTGCGGCTCGGCATGCGCTCGGTGCTGGGGCTTGGGTCGAATGCGAAGGCGAAGATCGAGGCGGCGACGGGAACCACACCATTGCAGCCCCCTGTGCCCCCTGTGCCCCCTGCGGTGAATGCAGTTACGCCTTTTACCAGCATCACAGATTTCGTCCACCGCACGAAGCTCGACCGCCGCTCGCTCCGCTCCCTCGCCGAGTCCGGTGCGTTCGATGCGTTCGTGGCGGAGGAGCCCGCGGCGCGCCGGCGGCGGGTCGCGCTCTGGCGCGTGCTCGAGGCCGAGCGCGAGGCGCCGGGACCGCTGGCACTCTTCCCGGAGTCTCAGGTGCCTCCGGGCCTCCCGGGCTTCGCACCGCCGGAACTCACCGAGGCCGACTATCGCCTCACCGGCCTCTCGCTCAACGGCCACCCGATGCGTCACCTGCGGCCGCTGCTCGCCCCCAACGGCATCCAGACCGCGCGCGAGTTGCTCCAGATGAAGGACGGCGACGAGGTCGCACACGCGGGCCTCGTGATCGTGCGCCAGCGCCCCGGCACGGCCAAGGGATTCGTCTTCCTCACGCTCGAGGACGAGACGGGCACGATCAACGTCGTCATCACGCCGCAGCGCTTCGAGCGGCAAGCGCTGCTGATCTCGCGCACGCCGCTGCTGCTGGTGCGCGGCGTGCTGCAGGTGGAGAGCGGGGTCTACAACATCAGGGCGAGGACGTTCGCACCGCTGCAGGCGGGAGCGGGAGAGGAGTCGGTGAGAGGACGGAACTACCACTGACCGGCTGGAGTGAGGGCCCGGGCGCTTGCGACGACAGCTTCCGGAGGACGAAGCGCGCGATGAAGCGAAGGCTGCCGAGGTTCTCCTCGGTGATCTCCTCGTCCGACGGGGACACATCGAAGGTGTCCGACAGGAATTGCATCACTTCGAGCACGCCCATCGAATCCACCACGCCGGACTTCATGAGGCTGTCGTCGTCGGAGAGTACGACACCGGGGCGCATGTAGAGGAACTCACGCTGTACGAACTCGCGGATCTGTGCGAGGATCTGCTCTTCGGTCAGTGCCGTCACTTGGTCTCCGTCTCGTGGTGTGATCATGGTGCGGCAAGTGCGCCGGCCTCCTGCATCAGCACGTCGGCACCCTCCGCGGAAAGGGGCTCTGGCAACGCGCGATCGAAGAAGGACCGGTGCCAGAGATGAGTCGAGAGCACCGCAACGATCGCCTGGTTCTCGCGAAAGCCGGTGACCTGGCCGCGGCGCGCGCGACGCATGAGGCCCTCGACGGCCTGCGGCTCGAAGTAGCCGAAGTCGCGGACGCGTGACGGCTCGACGATCTCCTCCACCCACTCCGGAGCGTGCTCCCCGAAGAACGAAGGCGCGTCCGGCGCGCGATACGGCTGCTTCCCCCGCTCGACGACCCGTCGCGGCACGATGCCGCGCGCCCATCGCCGCAGGATCTCCTTCTCCTTCAGGCCGAGCAGCTTCGAGCTCGTCGGCAGCGCCGCCGTCCACTCGAACAGGCGATGGTCGAGGAACGGATACCTTGCCTCGACGGCGTGTGCCATGCCCATGCGGTCGCCCTGCGATGCGAGCAGGTACGGCGAGAGAAGCGTCGTCATCTCGAGGTAGGCGGCCCGGTTGAGAGGCGACCAGGTCGCGAAATCGGCCGGAAGCGCATCCCGGAGTTCCGCCATCGCGTCTCGGCGGCCCAACGAGTCGCGCATCGCGGCGCCGTAGAAGTCCTTGATGCGCGAAGTCAGGTTGAACCGCGGCAGGTGCGAGAAGAGCGGATCGCCAGCCGGCCCCGCGGAGAGGAAGAAGTTCCTCCAGAATTCCCCGCCCTTCGTCCCCGGCAAGTATTCGTAGACACGATCGAACAGCGCGGCCCGACTCGCACTGCCGGGCTGGCGACCGCAGAACAAGCGAACCGAGACTTCCTTGAAGATGTCGTAGCCGAGGAAGAGTTCGTCGGCGCCCTCGCCGGTGAGCACGACCTTGATGCCCCGCTCCCTCGTGAGCCTCGCGAGCAGGTACATGGGCACCGGCGCCGAACGCACGAGTGGAGTCTCCGCGTGACGCACGACGTGGGGGAATGCGGAGCCGATCTCGCCGGGCCGCATCACGGTGACTGCGTGCTCGGTACCTAGCTCCGCGGCGACCTCGTCCTGCCATGCGCGCTCGTCGAACTGGGGATCGGTGAACGCCACGGAGAAGGTGCGCAGCGCGAACTCCTTCGGCGACGCCGCGGCTGCCAGCACGCAAGTGATGCTCGAGTCGAGCCCGCCGCTGAGGTAGCCGCCGACCGGGACATCCGCGCGCAAGCGAAGCGCGACGCTGGTGCGCATCAACACTTCGAGCTCATGGATGGCAGTTGCAGGCTCGACGCGCGCCTCGCGGTACGACAGCTCGTACCAAGGCCGGACGCTGAGCCTGCCTTCGCGCCAGATCGCGTAATGGCCCGGCGGAACCTGCATGACATCCTTGAACGGCGTGCGCGGAGGACGCGGTCCCCAGAATGTGAACACGTCATCGAGACCTTCGACGTCGGGCGCTGGCTCGACCTCGCCGCTCGCGAACAACGCCTTCGCCTCCGATGCGAACAGGAGGTCGCCGCCACGCATCGCATAGAAGAGCGGCCGGACGCCGAACCGGTCACGCACCAGGATCACCTCGCCCGTCGCCCGGTCGTGGAGCGCGAACGCGAATTGTCCGTTGAGCCGCCCGAACAGCCCCGGACCCCACTCCTCCCATCCGTGAACGAGCACCTCGGTGTCACTGGCGGTGCTGAACTCGTGTCCGCGCGCCTGGAGTTCCGCGGTCAGCTCGCGATAGTCATATACCTCGCCGTTGTACGTCACGACCACGCGACCGTCCTCGCTCGCTATCGGCTGTGCGCCGCCCGCGAGGTCCACGATGCTGAGCCGAACGTGCGCGAAACCGACGTGCGGCCCCGTGAGGAAGCCGTAGCCATCGGGTCCGCGATGCCGGATCGCAGCGGCCATCCGCCCTAGAGTCGTGACGTCGACGCCACGTGGCTCACGACGCGCGATGCCGGCGATGCCGCACACTACGGAAGCGCCTCGATCACGGCACGCCTCTCGACAGCCGGACGTGCAGCGGTGGTCGGGTGCGCCTCGATCATGCGATCGATCTCGTTCGCCTCAGCCCAGCCGAGGTCGACATGCTCGGCGAGTTGCGGACCGAGATGCAGGTACCGGGTGGTCACGCGCTTCTGCTCGACGTCGCGATACGCCGCCCGCACCTGGTCCGGCGTCAGCCCGACCTCTTCCGCCACGAACTCGGGGGCAAGCCCCGCCTCATGCGCGTACATGACCTGGTCGAGCGTGCTCGTCGGGAGCAGGTAGTAGAACTCCTCCTGCGATTGCGGGAGCGAGAACGTGTCCGTCGTGGGCGGCCGCGAGGTGACTGCGACCGGGACGCCGAGAAACTCGGCGAGCTGGTACACCTGCGACTTGTAGAGATGGGCGATGGGCTTCAGGTCGGCGAGGCCGTCGCCCCCCTTCACGAAGAACCCCTGCTCATACTCGAGGCGGTTCGGCGTGCCGACGACGGCGTAATGTAGGCGATCGGCATGGAAGTACTCCATCATCGCGCGAGCACGCTGCTTGAAGTTCGAGGCGGCGACGATCTCGCGATACTCGGCTGGCGGCAGCCGAACGCGCTGCTCTTCACCCTCCGGAGGTCGCACCACGATGGACGACACGTTGATGCGGCCGGGCTCGAGCCCGCCGGCGGGCAGCGCGAGCTTGCATCCCCAGTCGTCCCGGAACTCCGGCACGACGCGCCTGATGGCATCGTTGCGGCGACGGTAGCAACCTGCGCCTTCGAGGATCGGCGCGATGTCCTCTGTCGCATGTGAGATGCCGAGCTGGCGCGCGAACTCCGCCGCGATGCGCAGCGAGTCCGGATCGCTCTCCCGCTCTGGCAGGAACAGGGCGAACACGCGATCCGCCCCGGCCGCGCGAGCCGCGAGAGCCGCGCAGACGGAACTGTCGACGCCGCCGCTCATGCCCACTACGAAGCCCTTGCGCCGCAGCGTCTCCGAAAGCTGCCAGCGCATGAAGTGTACGATCGATTCGACCGCCGCTTCGACGTCGAGTCTCAGGGCGGACGCGATGGTTCCGGGCATGATTCTTTCGCAGTGTCGTGCTGTTGGCGGGAAGGAGCGGATGCGGATGAGAGCCGCAAGCCGCGTGCCTATGGTGACCATTCGCTGGACGCATCCGCCGGCACCGCCTAGGCATGCCCAATTCGCGAGCGCATCCCGTTGATGCGCTCCGCGGAGCGCGGAGAGAATCGAACAGGTGTTGCGGCGACGACATAGCGGAACGCGACGTCAGGAGTCCACGACGGTGAACTTCGCCAGATTGCTCTGGGATACGGCATCAGCGGTGCCCGACCGAATCGCTCTTCGGAGTTCGGACGGCGTGGTCACGTTCGCGCGACTGGCCGCCCGCGCCGCGGCGGTCCGCGACCTCGTCGTCGAACGGAACATCACCAGCGGCGATCGCGTCGGCATACTCCTCCCACACGGAGCGGATGCCGCCGCGGCGTTCTATGGCGCGGCCGCCGCCGGCTCGATCGTCACGATGATCAGCGGGTCATACCGCCCGCGCCAGGTCGAGGCGGTGCTCGCTCACGCGGAATGCAAGTTCCTCCTCACGAGTCGCGACTGGGTATCGCGCCAGGCGCGCGCGCTCGACTGCCGGGCGCAACTGCTGTTCGTGGAGGACATCCCGGCGGAAGGAGTGGGATCGCCGATCGACGCGGATGGCAGTCGCGCGGTGCAGATCACCTACACCTCCGGCTCCACCGGCGGGCCGAAGGGAGTCGTCGTCAGTCATGATAACCTGCTCGCCGGCGTCCGCACGGTGGTCGGGTACCTCGGCATCGGCGCCAACGACCGCATCGCGAGCCCGCTACCGTTCAGTTTCGTCTACGGATTCAATCAGCTGAACTGCGCCGTCGCCGCCGGCGCGACGCTCGACCTGCTCGGGCCCTCACTCGCGGTGGACACCGCGCGCACGCTGGCGACGAACCAAACCACGGTGCTCGCCGGTGTGCCGCCCTTCTTCATGCAGCTGCTTCGCGCACCGGAATTCACGCGGAGGCTCGAAGCACTGAGGGCGGTCACCTGCGCGGGCGGCCGGCTGAGCCCCGAGGCGGTGAGGGGAATCCGCATGGCCCAGCCGCATGCCCGACTCTTCCTGATGTACGGACTCACCGAGGTGTTCCGCAGCACCTTCCTTCCGCCCGAGGAAGTCGATGCACACCCGGACTCGATGGGACGAGCGGTTCCTGGATCGGCGGTATATGTGCTCAACGACGAGGGAACGATCTGCAGCGACGGAGAGGTCGGCGAACTCGTGCACGCCGGCCCGACGGTCGCGCTCGGGTACTGGAACGATCCGGAGGCCACCGCGCGCACCTTCCGGCGGAATCCGACGCCCGACGCTTCGGTCCCATCTCTCTCGCGTGCCGTCTTCTCCGGCGATCTCGTGCGCCGCGACGCGGAGGGACGGCTATACTACGTCGGCCGGCGAGACCGGATGATCAAGACGCTCGGTTTCCGCGTGAGCCCCGACGAGGTCGCGGATGTCTTGTACGCATCGAAGCAGGTATCGGAGGCGGCCGTCACCTCCGAGCCGGATGAGCAGCGGGGAGAGCGCATCGTCGCCCACGTGGTGCTCTCGCCCGATGGGAGCCTGGAACAGCTGCGAAGGTGGTGCGGGGTCGAGCTCCCACGTCACATGCAGCCCGCGCGCTGGGACCTGCGTGACGTGCTGCCACGGAACGCGAGCGGCAAGCACGACTTGCTCGCTCTGAGCGCGGCACAGACGGTCAGCGGCTGACGGAGAGCTCGCGACGGATCCATTCTCCCGTACTGCGCGCCATCATCGCATCCACCCCGGTCCCGAACCCCCGCCGCTCCATCAGCGCCAGCACATCCTCCGTCGCCACGTTCCCTGTGGCGCCGGGCGCAAACGGGCAGCCACCGATCCCCGCCACGCTCGCGTCGAAGCTGCGGATGCCCAAGTCGAGACATACGCCGATGTTGGCGATGGCGCGGCCGTAGGTGTCGTGGAAGTGCCCGTTAACCGTTGGCGCCGCGGTTGCAGAATCCCCGTCGCGCGTCGCGTCGAGCACGCCCGCGAGCACCGCCTCCATTACCGCGATCGTCTTCTCCGGCGTGCCCACGCCGATGGTGTCCGCGATGCTGAGTTCATCGACGCCGAGCGCGTCGAGCATGCCGGCAACATGCGCCACCTGCGCCGGCGCCACCTCGCCCTCGTATGGGCAGCCCAGCGCGCACGACACGGTGCCGCGCACATGAATGCCCGCCGCGCGCGCCGCCGCGACCACGGGCGCGAAGCGCTCCATCGACTCATCGATCGAGCAGTTGATGTTCCGCTGCGAGAAGGTCTCGCTCGCCGAGCCGAAGACGACGATCGCCCGTGCGCCGGCGGCGATGGCGCGCTCGTAGCCCTTCATGTTCGGCACGAGCACGGGGTAGCGCACGCCGTCGAGGCGGCGAAGGCGCGCCATCACCTCGGCGGCGTCCGCGAGCTGTGGCACCCGCGTCGGCGAGACGAACGACGTCACCTCGATGCACGCGAATCCAGCCGCGCCCAGGCGGTCGATCAACTCGACCTTCACTTCGACCGGGAGTACGCGCTTCTCGTTCTGCAAACCGTCGCGCGGCGAGACCTCGACGAGCGTGACGGCGGGTGGCGTGCGTGGCATGGGAAAGAGGTCGCGGAGGGTGTCCTTGAACGATAACGCCTGCGACACGGCGAGTGCCCAGGGTGATTCCCTGCGACGCGCCCCGTCCCGCAGGGTTGCCGTTGACACGCAGGCCTGCCGAACTTTCATGCTCCCCGACCACGGAACGTCAGATGGGCGACTACACCATCCCCGGTGGCACCACGATCGGCCACGTGCACCTCAAGGTGTCGAACCTCGATCGCGCGCTCGCCTTCTGGCAGAACGCGCTCGGGTTCGAGTTGCAGCAGAAGTACGGCGACCAAGCTGCGTTCATCTCGGCGGGCGGGTACCACCATCACATCGGCCTCAATACCTGGGAGAGCCTCGGCGGCCCACCGGCGCCACAGGGGACGACTGGCCTCTATCACGTCGCGATCCTCTACCCGACGCGGCGCGACCTCGCCGTCGTGACCAAGCGCGTTATCGAGCTCGGCGTCGAACTGCAGGGCGCGAGCGACCACGGCGTCAGCGAGGCGATCTACCT
>Ga0247822_10000007_pt1 | contig 72427 bp, 91 predicted proteins | sample 13C_Cellulose_Da_FD_192423 | JGI IMG/M metagenome (GOLD analysis project Ga0247822, IMG submission 192423) | Soil microbial communities from agricultural site in Penn Yan, New York, United States - 13C_Cellulose_Day30 | ecosystem: Environmental > Terrestrial > Soil > Agricultural land | place...
GCCTGGGGCCGGGTGCCATTCCCGGCCGGAGGTAGATCACGCACTCATCAAGGCGACGTCGAGATCCCGGAGGGCCAGCCGGAAGCTGGGGTTCCAGTCTCCCATACGGGGGTGACCGGCGGCGTCAGCGATCGGGCAGGCCCGGGACCCGGTTTCGGCTTCCCACACGTCGCAGGAGAACTCCTTGAGCGGGGCCGAGAGGGCGGCGACCGTGTCGTTGAAGGCGAACTGCGTGCAGCGGTTGACGATCCGCTGTGGGAGCTTCTCGGGGTGGTTTGTCGTGAAGACGATCACCGATCTGGCGGGCAACTGCTCGAGCCGGCCGAGCCAGATGTTCTCCGCGGCCGGGCTCATTCGGTCCGCTTCATCGACGGTCAGAACCTTCCACCCGGTCTTGCTGAACATCGGGCGGAGGGCCAGGCCGCGGAAGGTCTCGATGACGCTCTCCGCGGTCTGCTGCCCGGCCGGGATCTGGTGGAAGCCGCCAAGGGCGTCCTTGGACGGGTCGGCGCCGAGGGCCGCGGCGAGCAGCCGGCCGGTCATCGTCTTCCCGACCCCGGACCCTCCGGAGAACATGAACACTTGCGGCGCCGGGTCGGCGACGAACTTCGTGAGGTAGCGGACAATGTGCGGCTGACCCCGGAGTTCCGCGAGGCTCTTGGGGGCGTACTTGCGCTCGAGGCGTGACATAGCGTCCTTTCTGGGGAACGGTGAAGCGGCCAGTAGGTATTTCACAAACCGGCTTTCTGAACAGCCCGCAGGCCGCCCGGGAGCGTTCCAGGGGGGCGAGCGGGAGTCTCAGAACAGGAGTCCGGCCGGAGCGGCCTTCGTGGCGGGTGCAGCCGGCTCAGGCTCGCGGTCTTGCACCAGGGCGATCTCGACGACGATGTTCGTCATGTCGAATCCGTCGTAATAAGTGCAGTCGATGCCGCAGTTCGCGGCGAGCGTGAGACCGGTCTCTCTTGACCAGGATTCGTACCGAGCGTTCTGCGTGTTCGTGTAGGACTGCCGGCCGGAGTATTCCCAATTCGTGGCCCCCCGGGGGAGGATCATCGTTCCGCCGTTGGTGCAGAGTCGCATTCCGATCTCGGCGACGGCGTGTGGGACGCTCGGCGCCGTGGGGTGCTGCTTGCGTCGCCCTTTGGGGACGGGCATGAACGGAGGGTTTGAGTAGAACTCCTCGAACTGCCGCCCCTTGAGAATCTCCGGGACGTCGAACACGTCCGCCACGATCCATTCAGCCTCGGGGAAGATTTGCCGGCCGATGGCGGCGTATTCTTCGTTGATCTCGACGCAGGTGACCGCGGGGCGAGTCTCATTCCCCCAGCGTTCCCACTGGCGGTAGGAAAGGATTCCGTAGCCGGCACACAAATCGAGGACTCGCTTGGGCTCCTTGCGGTGCCAGTTCAGCGTTTCGATCTGGAAATCTCCGGCCAGGTCCCAAGGCGTGAAAAACGCTCCGCCGGCGCCGATGTCCGTTGTGGCGTACGGCTTGATGTCCCGGTAGAGCGCCTCGCGGTCGCTCAGGTCCCCGGCATTCAGGCGTTTCAAGGCGTTGTCCATCGCCTTGCGTTCGGGCTTCGTCAGCTTCATGGTGATCTCCAGTGGGGTCGGAACGGTCAATGTCCGCCAGGTCGGCGCCGGGCGGTTGTTGACGGCTCAGAGCTCGCAATGGGCGAGGATGTGGCGGCAGAGCCTCTTGGCTCCTGGCGAATCATCGACGATCTTCGTATACAGGTCGCGGCTCTTGATGTGTGGCATCGTCGGAGCAAGCCCGGAATAGAACCTCACCCGGCTCCGGAAGGAGTCGGCGAAATACTCTCCACCGTCCGTTCCGCCGCGCTGCAAGTCGAACCGTCCTTCGTAAACGGTTCCGTCCTCCCACTCGCACCTGAAGTCGCACTTGTCGTATCCCGTGGTCGGTGCCGAGTGCCCCCACGCTCGCATGCCGGATGATGCCTTGATGAAACCGGAGATCCAGTACGGCTTCTCCCAGTGCGACCCCGGGACTCCGTCGCCAGGCTCCAGGGTGTTCACGAAGACCTCGGGGATTCCGCAGAGTTTGCTTGGCCCCTCGGCTCTGGTGATCGTGATCGACTTGAGTTTCACGAGCACTTCCGGAATGAGAACTCGCCACTGAAGCGATCCAGTGCCGGTGTCGAACAGCACGATTTCGAGCCCGTCTTCGGCTTTTGGTAGCCTCTCGAGGATTGCACCCTCAGCGGGGCTGCGGGTCAGGCGGTGCAGGTAGACTCCAACGTCCTCGACTGGCGGATGTTTTTCAGTTCCCATTAGCGTTTCTCCGTGGGTGAGTGTGAACGTCCAAGGCTCCCCGGCGGTCCGGGGAGCGAAGGTCGGCCACAAGGTATTTCACAAACCGGGGTCTACTGGACGGCGTAGAGGGCCACAATCTCCTCTTCGGGCTCCTCGGGGGTGACGCCGAGCGAGAGCAGCTCCTGGGCGTGCTGGAACGATTCCCGGGTGCCGTGGACATGCCCGGCGCAGTAGCAGCCGACAGCAGTCATGGCGAACAGCAGGACGTGGATGGCGGTGGTCTTCATGGGGGCTCCGTGCGAGGGGGTGAACAGCCGAGTCCCGGGGCCATCCTGGCGGTCCCGGGGGACGGTAGGTCACTTTTCGATGCGAAACTCACAAATCAGCCATCGGGAAGGGACGATGCAGTGATTGAAAACCTTTCCGTTTCGCATGAACCAGACGTGGACGTGATCGGTCTTTCGCGGATCTTCGTCCGCAATGGCATCGCAAGTGGTGGATGTCAGCTTCGTCTTCATGGGCAACTCCCGGAGTGTGGTGAACAGCCGTCGCGCCGGGTGCCATTCCCGGCGGTGCGGTAGGTCACTGGCGGTTGCCGATCGAACGCCGCAGGGCGTCGCGGTAGGTGGCGCAGTGGGCGTCGATGGCGGCTGACCCCTTGCGGGCGATCTTCAGCTCCTCGGGCGTGGGATTCAGGGCTCGGATCGCGTTGAGGCGCTCCCGGCGGCTGTCGACGTGGAATTCGTACCGGAACGTGGGGTCGTGCTTCACAGTCACGGCTGGCGGTCCTTTCTGGCGTGCGTCTCACGCCCACAGCAGGTTGAGAATCAGGATCAGGATGGCGGCGGCGACCAACGCGACCAGCAGCCCAACGGGAAGCGGTCCATCGTCGCCCGGATTCGTGTCCATTTCGTGCGTGTCCCCATCGTGGGTGGCGTTGGGGTCGATGGGCTCAAACATGGTAAAAACCTCGGTCTGGCGGGTGCGTGTTTCCCGGGAAACGCTCCCGGGGGTCTCAGTAGCCGGCGGCCTCGGCGTAAGCGTCGCGGTGGAACGATCCTCCCCTGTGCCAGATGGGAACCATCGGAAGTCCGTCATCAGGCCCTTCGCCCGCCCGGAGGTCGATGATCGGGCAGTGGAAGCCTCGGACGTCCTCGATTGGGCCGTCGCAGTCGCATCCTTCGCTCAGGCAATCGCACCGGACCTCCATGGCGTCCCGGTCGTATTCGTACGTCACGCCCTCACCGCTCCAGCCTTCCTCGGTCTGGCGGGCGGAGTAGTGGCTCAGCTTCTGCCCGGGGCGGAGCGTGAGCGTCACATAGCCCCCGTCCTCGGGACCGGACCCGGAATGCCAAGTGTTGAACCTGGCGTTGGGCGGGAAGGCGCACATCGGAAGTTTGGCGGACATGGGATGCTCCTTTCGTGAGCGTGGTGTTTCCCGGGAAACGATGGGTCAGATCATGCGGCTGCGGCGGACGTATCCACAGAAGCGAAACCAGTCAGCCACAAGCGCGGTGTTGATCGCCCGGCCTCTGGCGGCGGGCAGCAGATACGCCTTCCCGTCCTGGGCGTAGACATCCCAGCTCCTCATCGTGCCGACGTAGGTCGAATGGCCGACAACCATCTGGCGGATGCGTTGCGCCCGGGGGCCGCGGATCCGTTCAAACACTCGCATTGTTGGTCTCCTTGTGGTGACTGGTCTGGCGGTCCGGGAGATATTTCACAAACCCCGGTCTGGCGGTCTCCGGTCCACGTACGTCTGGCGCTCCTTCGAGTCAAGACGAGGGCTTGGTTTCGCGTCCGCCGCGTCCTGCATTAGTGAACGGCTGTCGCCGCAAACCAAAGCCTGCTAACGGTTTCACAAATCCGGTCCGTCTTGGAAAATCTCACGATGGGCATTGACTTCATCCGAGACAGTTTGTGAAATACCTTCTGTCCGCCGGTCACGCTGACCCGGCAGACACGAACGGGACTAGGCTAGCTCGCTTTGCTGGCCGCTCTGAAAGGATCAATCATGGTGGCTTCCGCACGGCTCGACTCAGGAACGGCTTTCTCTGCATTCGTGTCTCTCTTCCAGACCGCCGCCCGGCGCGGGGGACGCTGGCACAACATGCGGCGGAACATGGGGAATCCGTTCTCTCAGGATCATCAGCGCCACGCGACGGACGAGCAGGTACAGACGGGACTGGCATACGCTTGGCGCGAATGGCAGCGGCGGACCGGAATCGAGGGGGCGCCGACGGACTGGACGGAGGCGACGCATCTCGCCAACAGCATCGCTCGGCGCGTTTGCCAACTGGTCAGCCGGGGGAGCGACTTCAATGCGGAACGTCGCGGACCCCGGACATGCGCCATGTCGCACGGCTTCGGGCGAGAGATCGACGAACGGGACCGGATCGAAGACGAAGAGACCGGCATCGAGGATCGGGGAGACGGCCGGATTGCCGAATACGATGAAGACGGCGGTTTCGTGGTCGCGCTCGGGGACGAGATCCGGGCGGAACTCTCGGCCGTCACGATCAAGCCGGTTCTCGCTTTCGTGAGCTTCGGACGCCGGGACTGATCGACCGTAGGCGCTCCCGGCATCGCTCGGAGCGCCGTCGGCCGGTCACTCCGATCAGGCAATCACCACACCGCCGGGACACGCTGACCCCCGGCACGAACAGGAGACTTTCGCTATGGCTCGCACCATCAATCGCACCGCTCCGGCTGTCGTCATGTCGCTGCGCTCGGTTCTTTCGCTTGTTTCCGTCAACGGCCTGCAGCCGACGACCTTTCCGCAGGTCATCGGACTGACCGGCAAGCCCGCCGCCATCGTGCAGGCAGTTTGCTGCGGGCTCGCGGACAAGAGCATGGGCATCGACGAAGCCTTGGTCGCTCTCGGCGAACAGCCCGCACCGGCACCGGCGAAGCCTGCAGCACCGAAGAAGACCGCCGCCGAGCTGTTCCGGGAGTTTCAGGCCGGCAAGATCACCGAGGCGCAGCTTACGGCCGAGCTGGATCGACTGACCGTCCGCGCCCCGGCTCCGGTCAAACCGCTGGCAGAGATCACCATGACGGGCGACATGGTCGACCGTTGCATCCGGGACGCCGATGGGAATCTGATCCGCGAGCCCGGCAGCAAGAAGAACCAGAAGCACCAGATTGCCTACACGGGGAAGCCGATCATCAGCATCCGAGGCGGGAAGCCGATCCCGGCATGGACCGTCTACGCTGTGCTGAAACACGCTGAGGCGCTCACGAAGGCACTGACGGAGCGAGGCTACACGGAATCCGAGGCCCGGAAGGATTCGACCGGAGCCGCCGCGCTGGCCGACTGATCGGACTGGCCTTACGCGCCCGGCATGGCACCGGGCGCAGTAGGCCGGACCGACCCGGCACCGCTGACACACAGAACGGGAGAAAACGCTATGACGGACGAGACGCTGTCGAGAATGGTCAATGCCTCACGGAGATCCGCAGCCGAGGTACTGCGCGGAATGATCGAATCGGGGGAGATGTTGCCCGGCACCAGTGTGCAGCACGCGATTCGGATTCTTGTCTGCCGAGGAGTGAACCTCACAGGCACAACACCGGAAGGTTGGGACCGCATCGAGGGAGGAGGAGAGACGCACGGCAGCTAGACCCGGCATTGAACGCGACGCAAGACACAACCGCCTGCAGTCCACACCGGACGCAGGCGGTTTTTTCATGCGCCGACCGGAACGCGGCAGACTGGCGTCAGGATGGCCCGGCATCAGGAGGCGACCGGATTGCCACGCTGACGGATGAAACGCCCGGCAGCACGCACGGCAAGGCGTCTGGCGATGGAAACGAGACCGAGAGGAGGAAGCGAGATCCAGGCACGGGCGAACCAGGCACGCGGAGGAGGCGGAGAACGCCCGGCATCGGCTCGACCCGGCAGCATGCACTCAGCTACCAGGCACAGAGAAGGCAACGACCTCGGCACAGAGCGAGGCCGCATGGACGACACGCATCGATGACACATGGGGATCGGACGGGGAGGGAGGGAGGAATGCAACCATCTGAGGCACGTATTGCACCGCGCTTATGCAGCGTAACGCAGCACGCTCCCGCGACGGAACCCTTGAAGTGAACATAACTTACATTATCGGACGTTGAGCGAGGCGAGCGCAGGAGGCATCGCGAGGGCCGGACTGCAGCGGTTCGCAGCATCGGCACGGGTATCGGCCGTCATGCGCGAGGCACAAGGGGGGAGGGAGCCCCATCAGTCTGGCGGGTCGATGTGTATTGTCCCCCGTCCAAATTTTTCCCACAAAACCCCCCTGTCAGTCCGGCAGCCATTGGTTGCTCTAACCTCTATCCTCTTAGGGACTTTCTGCTGCTGCTCGCGGCGGGGCTTGGTGCCTGCTGGGTGGGCAGGTGTGGTTTGCTGGAGTTCTTCTGGGGTCGGGAGGGGTTGAATTGGTTGGATCGTGTGGCGATGATGTGTTCATTGTCGGGGATTCTTGTCTGTATTGTGATGGGGTGATTGGATGGAATGGCCGGTTGGACGGAAGCCTGTTTGGCCGGGGTACTTCTTTGACGGGAAGCTGTACCGCCGGACGCTGGTGGCGATGGTGGAGGAGGTGCCGATCCTGAAGGGTTGCGACCTGATGGGGGTAAAGGAGCGTCTCCGGGGGACGGCGAAGCGTCGCGGGGTAGGGATGCACGCGAAGGTGGAGGGGAAGGAGTTGGTGTTCCAGGCGATCCTTCGGGGGTCGGAAGGGGGTGCGGGGTGACGTTTGATTCTCAGCGGGCGATGGACCTGATCCGGTACTGTCGGGCGGAGTTGCAGGACGCTGGTCTGATTTCGGACAAGGAGTACGCCGATCTGGTCGCCATGGGGAAGGACTCCCGGGAGCGTCTCGAGGATTACGACTCGATGCGGTCCCGGATTCGGGAGCTCGAGGGGCGGATCGCGGACTACGAATCCGCTGGGGCGGACGTGCGGCGGCTGACCCGTCAGCTTGACGTGGAGATGCACGGGGAGGGGGCGGCTCCGCAGGCGAGTCTCTGCGACCTGATGGGGTCCGGGAAGAAGCTGCGCGACCGGGCGGAGTTGGCGGAGCGGGTGGTCGCGGACCTTCTGGATCACTGGCCCGGGGAGTGGGTCTATGAGGACGCCCTCCCGGAGATGACGAAGGAACAGTTCGACCGGGCTTATCAGTTCAGCAAGGTCGATGGCGTGCGGATGTACCCGGCGATCCAGGGGATCATCGTTGACTCGCTTGAAGGGGAGGCCGAGGCCGATGGGTCGTCGTGAGAAGCATCGCCGGAAGGAAGAGCGGCGGCGCCGGGCGAAGATGGATCGGGCGTACGAGGAATGGGTGGGGGCCGCGGGGGAGGTGGCGAAGTGAGTTCTATACGCGAACGTCTTTACGAGTCTGGAGAGGTCGCTCAGGTGGGCGACGTGGTGATGATCGATTCTGTGTCGAGTGCAGAGGCGCGCGGCCTTGAGGCTGGCGAGCCTTATCGGGTCGTGGAGTTCAACTCGCTCGGTAATCTTGTGGTCGTTCCCCTGAATGCAGTGGGCGAGAATCAAGGGCATGGTTCGCTCCGCTTCCGGTTGGTCAGGCGAGCAACTGCAGATGAAGTCCGAGAAGCCGCCAAGGATCGGCAGGCTCTTGTCGACGAGGTGGCGCGGCTGAAGGACGAGAACCAGCGGCTGCGGGAGGCGGGGGACAGTCCGGTGTTCTCGCCGATGGTCGTTCGTGCTGCGAGACGGGCGCGGTCGCTCTATCTCGGTGAGCCTGTGCCGGACGCATGCCGCCTTCGCGCTCAGGACTGGGATGTGTTGGCAGAAGCCGCCCGTGACTTCCTCGCGTTGCACTTTGACCAGTTCGATGAATTGGGCGTCAGGACTGACACGAGTGCCCTGAAGTGATCCGCCCGCTGTCGACCGTCAAGTCAGCGTGCAGCCCGGTGCGAGGCCGGAGGGTGTCTGAACAAGTAACGCCGCCCTCGATCCGGGGCGAACTGAGGAGAGGTGGGAGATTCTGAGCCCGCTGATCGAGAAGCTGTGCTGGCGTAAGGGGTGTTACGAGCCCGGGGTCCCATCGGTCGCTCACGAGCTTTGCGAGTCCTGCCGGCGGGAGTGCTTCGCGCAGCTCGACCGGGCGGGGATGCGTCATGGCGAAAAGGGGACTGTGATGCGGGCGATCCGGCGGTTCATGGAAGGGCTGCCGATCCTCCCGGATTCGGGATTGACCGACCGGGGTGGGCAGGGGTAGATTTCCGCCGCTGATTTCTGGAACGGGTTTGGACGCTTTGGGGAGACATGGGAATGGTCGAGATTCCGTCGTGGCTTTTCTGGTCAGTCTTTGTGTTGGCTTGGCTGCACGTGCTTGTTTCGTTTTGGGTCCTGTGGCAGTGGCGCCGAGAGAAGTCCCGGGCCGATGCGTTCCGCCGAGTTGTTGAGAAGTATGAGGTTATTGTCGATCCAGGGGTCCCGGTGGGGGCACCCGCGGGGCGGAGCGGGGCGAGCGAGCCGGAGTACATGACCGAGGCTTCGCGGCCTTCGGTGGCCGGGGAGGACGGGAAGAAGCTCGCGGAGGACATGGTCGACCGTCAGCGGGAGCTCGATAAGTGCCGGGCGGAACTGACCAGCAAGGAGGAACTGCTCTCGGCTGAGATCGATCGGATCAGCGCGATCCGGCGGAACCTTGTCGCCGCGATGGAGGGCACCCGGGAGCAACTGAACTGGCTGGCCGGGCATCTCCGCCTGGAGCCACTGAAGATCGACGAGCCGACAGCGGACGCGGCGAAGCGGGTCGTGGCCGCGGCGGCTGAGAAGATTCGGGCGGCGACGCTGGAATCGCTCCCAGCGCCAGGCCCGGCGATCGTCGCCGTGAAGGGGCTGGCTGAGACTGTTCTGGTCCGCCACGACGGCCGGGACGTGGCGTGCCTGAAGTGGAAGCCGCGACTCTGGGAGCCGCTCCCGGCCGAGTTCTACCACAAGGCCTCGGGGTCGGCCGGCTGGGCGATTCACAGGACCCAGCCGCAAGTCTCTGGGGAGTGGCTGAAGGTCTTCGGGGACGGGGAATTGGCCGTTCCGCTCTCGGTGCAGGCACACAGCCCGGAACTTGCGGAGATCGCGAAACTGTCCTCCGTGGCCGACCCGCTGAAGGTCCGGGCGATCGAGATCGAGGAAGCCCTCAAGGCCGTGCGTGAGACCGCCGGGGTGTACCTCAAGGCTCACGACGTCGCGAAGATCGGGGCCGCCCGGAACCGCCTGCAGCGCCGGGTCGATGGGCAACTGAAGCAGATCCACAAGCTGCTGAAGTGCATCGAGCGGCTGAAGCAGGAGGTCATCTCCGCCGTAGCCCGGGAGGGGACGCAGGTCTCCAAGTTCAAGGCCGAGGCGGACGACTGGCGGGCGAAGTACGACGAGATGCAGGGGCGGATCGGGACCGAGCGGAACACCGCCCTCGGACAGCTAAACGCCGAGAAGGAGCGGCTTGAGAAATGCGGTAAGGAGGCGAAAGATCCAGTCAAGGAGGCCTACTTCGCCAGCATGGCTGATGCCTTCCTGCGGGCGTACCAGATCGTCAACCGCTGCATCAAGCGGCGGGCCCCGGCGGGCGGATCGGCGGACGCTGGCCGGCGGGCGGCGACGGAGGTGGCCGTGGCCTGCGTGGAGGCGGCGATCGCGGCGGATGACGCTCCGCGGGAGATTGCTGTCAGAGGCGGATTGACAGCTTTTGCGAAGCCGTGGCACCCGAAGGCCGGAGACCTGCGTCCGGAGTTCTATTTCTGGAGGGGGTCGAGGTCGGTGGACAATGCGTGGTGTACGCGAAGCATGCCGGTAAGCGAGGCGATCAACGAATGGGAGCTACAAGACCGGGAACACATGGTCCCGTGCGACCATCCGCCGGCCGCGGAAATCGTTTCCCGGGAAACGCCGGCTCCTGGGACCGAGGAAAAAGCCTCTCCGGAGAAACCGAAGATCGAGCAGGGGGAGGTGTTCCGGGTCGGAACGGGGGAGTCCCTGGGGATCCACCAGTTCGTCCGGCTGAACCCCGGGGAGTGGCGTCCGGCGCCGCACATTGCGTGGTGTCCCGGGTGGGACCGCTTCTTCCGATTCGAGGTTCCCGGCTGGGTCCGGGAGGCGACGCCGTACCGTTTCTACCGCATTGCCACCGAGGAGGATCTGCTTCCATGAACGTCAACCGCGAAATCCTGTTCTTTGGTGGCCCGGCGCACGGGATGGTCCAGACGATGCCAGACAGTGCCTTGAGCATTCCGTGCATTATCCAGCAGCGGGACGACGTGGACATCTGCCGGGCGTTCTCGCCGGCTTGGATCGACGTCCCGATGAACTGGCTGCAGCGGCTTGCCGCGACGCTCTTCTTGATCCCGCGGCGTGTCCTGAAACCATCCGAGCACTTCAAGCCGCGGGAGGTCAGATACCGTGCCGTGGGGCTATACCGCCATCCTGAGACCTGGGCGGTGATGACCGTCGACGGGAAGCCCCTGGAGGGGCAGGATCTCGCCGACGCAGCCTACTACATCGACTCCCGGAGGCTGCAGCCGGTCGAGCGGTATCCGATACGCTGATTCGTGGTCAATGGGGCGTAGCTCAATCGGTAGAGCGATCGAGGTGCATGCCTGAGAGATGCCGGTTCGAGTCCGGCCGCCCCTACTCCCGGAATTCCCGGGCAAATTGAAAGGACACTGCAATGCTGGTTCTGAGCCGCAAAGAGGGTGAGTCGATCATCATTGGGGATGGGATCGAGGTGAAGGTCGTCGACATCGACGGCAACAAGGTGCGGATCGGCATCGAGGCGCCGCGGAACGTATCGGTTCACCGCAAGGAGGTTTACGACGCGATGAAGCGTGAAGCGAAGGAAGGAGGCAGCCGTGGGGCTTGAAACTGGGATTAGCTGGACCGACTACACATGGAACCCATGGCAGGGCTGCACGAAGATCAGTCCGGCGTGCGCGAATTGCTATATGTTCCCGGGGATGTGGCGATGGGGCAAGGACCCGACAGTTGTCCGCCGCTCGTCTCCACAGACTTTCAATCTGCCGCTCAAGCGGAAGTCGGCGAAGAACGGCGGCGGATACGCGATGGAGCCGGGCAAGTGGGTGTTCACCTGCTCGTGGTCCGACTGGTTCCACAAGGACGCGGACCCTTGGAGGGACGAAGCCTGGGCAATCGTGAGGGCTCGCCCGGACCTGAACTTCCAGATCGTCACGAAGCGGACGGAGCGGATCAAGGACTGTCTGCCATCCGATTGGGGCGACGGATACCGGAACGTCATCCTGATCGCGACTGTCGAGAATCAGGAGTTCCTCGAAAAGCGGGTTCCGGACCTGTTCTCCGTCCCGGCGTGGCGTCGCGGGTTGTCGTGCGAGCCGCTGCTGGGGCCGCTCGATTTCCACCGCAGGTGCTTTGCCGACAACTGCCAGGGAGAGTGCGGATGGCCTTCTCCGTTCGATCTCCTTGGAGACAACAAAAACGGATCCGGCGCACTGATCGACTGGATCATCACCGGCGGGGAATCCGGAACAGGGGCGCGGCCATCGAATCCTCAGTGGTTCCGGGACGTCCGGGATCAGTGCTTCTTGGCGGGAGTTCCGTTCCACCACAAGCAAAACGGCGAGTGGGTGTCTGTCAGTGAGGTCGAGGGACCCGGGGAGCACTTCGCCTTCTCGGATCACAGGGTTGTGCGGCGGGTAGGTGTCGCCGCGGCTGGGAGAACGATCGACGGAAAGGTCTATGATGCCTTCCCGTCCATGGGAGCATAGGGAAATGCGTCGTTTAAGCTGCGCGATTCTCCCGGACCTGTCGCGGGTCCGGGAGGTGACGGTGTTCTACAGGATGCGTTGGCGTTTCGTGCGGCCGGGGGACGAAGTCCTGCTGGTCGACCGGATCGCCAATCGATCGGGAGGCGAGGCGAAAGGCCTGTCGGTAGTCCGGGTCGTTTCGATCCGCGAGACCCGGCTTATCGAGATGACGGCGGCGGCTGACGGCGGCCGGGCGGAGACGGACAGGTGCGGCTTTTGGGGGAAGACCCCGCAGGAGTTCGTGGACGCGATGTGTGACGCGCACAAGACCGATCCGTGGTACATGATCTCCCGGATCGAGGTGGAGCACGCGGAGCCGCTTCCGGAGCCGAACTTCCGCGGGTATCTCCCGATGGACGTTCACCCCGCCCCGGAAGGTCGCGTCGCCAAGGCGATGCGAAACGGGATCGCCGCCATGACGAAGTCTCCCAACGAGGATGACATCGAACGCTGGGATGACGACGGCGGCCCGGCAGTGGAGACCGAGCAGTGATCTTGCTGGCAATCGACCCCGGGAGCGCGGAGACCGCCTGGGTCAAAATCGAGCGTGAGACCGGGCGGATCTGCGGGAAGGAGATCGTCGAAAACGACGCCTTCCGGCTGCAGCTCTGGCGGCGCGAAATCGACGGGTACGACCGGATCGCGCTCGAGTATTTCCAGCCGCGCGGGATGCCGACCGCTGCGGAGGAGATGGACACGATCTTCTGGTCCGGCCGCTTCATCGAGGCGGCGGGCCGGGACTGGGACAAGGTGTTCCGGATGCAGGAGAAAATCTCCATCTGCGGGCACGGCTCGGCGACGGACTCCAACATCTCCACGGCGCTCCGGGATATGTACGGGGGGCAGAAGGAGGCCAAGGGGCTCAAGGCGAGCCCGGGGCCGCTGTACGGGTTCAAGGACGACCTGTGGGCGGCCCTGGCAATCGGAGTGACGTGGTTTCGTCGGAACGGGAGCCCGGAGTGGGTTCCGAACCTCGAGGAGATTCGGAAGTGAACTACACGTTGGACGCTCTGGACAGCCAGGCAATCACGATGATCTCGCGCGGCGTCGGGACCCTCCGGATTTCGGAGGCTGCGAAGCGGAAGATCATGGCGGCTTGGAAACCGCCGGATCACATGCGGCATCCGCTTATCTCATTCGAGGGGCTGCTCGGCCTGGGGATCGACGTCACGGTGGACCCGTCGATGCCGATCTTCGTGAAGTCGAACCGCCTGCGTTCCCGGGACCGCTTCACGCTCTTCGAGGCCGCGGACGCCGATTGGGCGGTGGCGGCCGGGCTCGCGGAGTGGGAGCTGGACGAGGTCCATGCCGTCTGGTTCGACGAGCTGCGTCTTCAGTTCTACCGCTCGCACTACAACTTCGGGGTGAAGTTGATGGAGCCGCGGGGATTCATCCGGGGGCTCGCGTAGCGTGAAGCAGTTTCAGATCAGCGAGGAAGACCTGCAGTCCCTCGAGCACATTCTCCCGGCCGTGCTGTGGAAGCTGACCTGCAGGCCAGATGCGGACCCGCAGGATCGCGTCCACTTCCGTCAGGTCCGGGGCATCCTGACAAACGTGCGATGGGGATACTGGCCCCCGGAGAACGTAGAGATCATTCCGCCAGGGGAGACTGACCATGCTGCTGAGTGAGTTTCAGGCGTTGCCATTTCAGGACGCCGCACTGAATTGTGGGCAGAAGATCCAGATCATCCGCGGGGGCAATCGGTCCTCGAAGAGCCTGGTCGCTGCCGTGAAGGTGGCCGCCGCGCTGACCGGGGAGACGGTGAAGCTGTCCAACGGGGCGGGCGTGGCGTACACCCCGGCGAAGCGGGTCTACTGCGCCGGGAAGGACTTCGAGCACGTCTCGGAGAAAATGGCGGCGCCGCTGTTCGGGTCGGCCATCGGAATCGGGGAGGCCCCGGGACTGATCGCCGCCGACAAGATCGAGATGGTTTCGTGGTTCAACAAGACGCTTGGCTGGCCGGCGATGGTCCGGCTGAAGAGCGGTGCCGAGGTTGTTTTCGGACAGGGATTCAGCAATCACGGGTTCCGCTTCGCGATCATCTGGGCAGACGAGAAGGTGCTCAGCGACGGGCGGCTCCTGTCGATGGTTGCGCAGGCCGACGTCTTCATCTGGTCGACCTGGCCGGACTCGACGAACGACGAGCTCCGGAGGCTGTGCAAGCTGGCGGCGGAGACCGGCGCGGAGTTCGTCTTCCGGATGCAGGACAACACCACGATCTCCGAAGAGAAGCGGGCGTCGATCCTGGAGACGTGGGGAGCATTGGGGTCGCAGCATTTGCAGGCCCGGAACCTCGGCGAATTCCCGGCCGATCCGCCGGCCGAAGAGAAAGCTCTTGACACGGAGAAGCCGGCCCCCTAGTGTTCCGCCGGTGACGCCTTCCTGTCCTCAACCGGGAAGTCGAAAATTTGATTTTGCATTTCGTAGGCTTCGGCCTGCGGAAATAAGCCCGTGTGGTTAGGCGAGTTGAGGCGCCTTCCACGCGGGCTATTTTCGTGGACTGAGGCGAATGAACGAGCCAAAGCTCTCATAGCGCCCATTTGCAGTTCTGGTTAAGCACGAACCCCTGGGTGCGACCGGAGCCAAGCATATGGGCACCTTAACGCCCAAGGTATGTCGGGGACGTGAACGCCGGGAAAGGGTTATTTGCTGCCCGTGTCGATTGCAGGCGAAGGTCGCCGCGAAGCACGGGGTAAGGCGTAATTCCCCGGAGACATGATGTGGCGATGGTAGCCTAAACCTCGCTGGGCAATATCACCTTCCACCTTGTGTGGACACCGCATTAAGCGGAGCAACCGTCGTGAGGAATCAGGCTGAGTTCGCAGCGACGTTAAACAAATGCGGGGAGTAGCCCCACAAGCCATCACGCGCCGGGACCAAACCCTTAGCGCTCAAGCCGGGACCGATGGACGCTGTTCTTTTGTTGGACGAACACTGGACTCTTTGAGGATTATGACATGCCACGTTACGAGCTTATCAATCCGAGCGACTACTACACCTTCGAAGCCCGGGACATCCTGATCGCCGGCGCGGTGACGATGTTCCTGAGTTCCAACTTCGGGGCGGTGCAGATCCACCCGGAGGGGGACGAGCGGACGCCGATGCTGTTCGGCTGGGAGGAGTGGTTCAAGTCGAAGGGGGTCGACCTGCATGATCCGAAGTGGACCCGGGAGAACCTGCAGGCGATCGCGGAGGCTTTCGAGTCGTTCGTCATCGGGGACCGGGCGGAGTACATGGCTGGGCTCGAGGCGACCCTGGAGGCAGACCGGCCGGCGTTCATCGAGAAGTGGAACAACGAGAAGCGGAGCAGCGTGAACGACATCGGGAAGGCCGCGCGGAGCTACGCGACTCAGTGTCGGAAGATGCTTGAGGCTGTGGCCGCGGGCTGAGTCGCCCGGGATCGAACACTGGACGCTGGGAGTCGATGATGGTGACGCCGATCGGCCCGGATGACGTGGTGGCAAACCGCGGGGTGACGACGATCCCGCAGGCGGTGATCCTCGCCTTCAACCGTCTGATCGAGGGGCGGTGGGACGGGGTGCAGGCCCGGTTCACGCGGTCGGATGCGGTCGGAGCGATCTGGGCGGCGACGGGTCTGTGCGAGCAGGAGATGTTGCACGCCCGGCATCTGGACATTGAGCCGCTGTACCGGGACGCTGGGTGGAAGGTGACGTACGAGGCCCCGGAGATCGGGGAGACGTGGGAAGCCCATTACGTTTTCGAGGTGCGGTGATGGACCCGGTGTCTTTTCAGATCGCTCTGCTGTTCGTCGTCCTGGGCGTCTGCGCGGCCGCGGTGTTGCGGAAGATGCAGGAGACCAGGGAGTTCGAGTTGCGGATGTTTCAGATCGCCGAGCGGTGGGACAATCGCTGCGACTATCGATGGCAGGACCGGGTCGAGATTGACCCTGTGAAGGCCGAGGAGGCGCACGACAAAATCGTCCGAGATCACAAGGCGTATTTCATCGAACTCGAGTGGCGCCGTCTCGGCGCGGGAGGATCCAGTGGTGGCGAGAAACCAGAAGACTCAGCCGGACCCGGTGGCGGCGATGATCGGGCCGATGCGTCGGGCGGCCCTGGCGGGGACGTATGCCGGGAAGGTGCCGACTCCGTACTTCATGTCGTGCCGCCGGGTGATTCCTGAGCTCGGGGTGAGCGTCTGCTTCACCCGGGACGTCGGGTATCACACGAGCGGCTGGTGGAAGAACCCGGACTACGAACGCTGCTTCCACCTGAGCCTCGCGTTCTACCATCCGTACTCGAACAACGAGCCACGGCCGCGGGACTACGCGATCACCGATCGGTTCATCCGCGGGTTGTACGGGGACGCCCGGCGGATGATCTGGTGCGAGCCTCCGTACTCTGAGAAGGGGAAGCGGGAGGACATCTGGCACTACCGGCTGTTCTGCGACGAGGGGTGGCAGCCGATCAAGCCTCGCGGCGAGGTGTACGAGAAGGAGCTGACGGAGGCCGGCTGGAAGTCCTACAGCGACGTGCAGGCGGACGCACTGAAGAAGTCGCTCGCCGAACTGAACGGCTACATGCAGGGAGGCCGCGGCCGACCATGATCGAGGAAGGGGAAGTCCAGCCCGGCGTCCTGCGTCGCTGCGAAGCGTGCGGTCACCGGGACGACTACCCGGCCTACGCGGATCGGTGCATCGCCTGCAGCCATCGGTTCGGGGAAGCGATCTCCCGGGTCCCGGCGAAGGAATTCATGATCCTCTGGCACTGCGGGCCCTGCGATAAGTTTCACGAGTCCGACTACCGTTTCGACGCCCGGTGTTCGTGCGGGAAGACGGGGATCATTGGGCGGGCGGAGCTGCCCGGGAGAGAGCCTTGAGTCTTTGCCCAGCGTTTGTTCGCGCCGAGGACGGCAATCTGTACCGGAACCCGACGATCCGCGGGGAGGACTGGTACGTCTGCTTCGATGATGACGATCCGCCGGAGTTGGTCGTCTTCGCGCCGACGTTCGAGCGAGCGTGGCGGAGGATGTGGACGCTGAAGAGGCAGCACGGATTCATCGGGTCGTTTCAGGAGTACTGGCACCCGGTCAGATATTCCTGGAGAAACGGCTGCCCGAAGAATCTGTCCGCATGGAGCCGGTTCTTCGGGTTGGCGGCGCCAATCCCTGTTCCTACTGACAGGGGCCCGGTGACAAACCTGAAGCGGGAGTACGTCCTGTACGATCCTGTGGCCGCTGGCCGAGAGGTGTGGTGATGAAGTACCTCGAGTCGATGCGAGCCGGCGACCCCGCGCGGTCCAAGGCGATGAAGAAGGCCAGGGCACGGTACGGTCGCATGCTCTGGAACGAGATGGCGAGGATGCGAACGGAGGAGGAGCGGAACGCTCTGATCCGGCGGTGTGGCGAGAAGGCGTGTGAGCGTGGTCTCTACGCCAAGACGTACGGGTGGAAGCTGGCCGGGTGCGCGCTGGTCAGGTGGGCAGTGACCAGGATGTCCAGCCTTGAGAGCTATCACGAATGGAAGAACCGGGTCGGATTCATTCCTTACGCGGGCGGGTTCACCCGGCTGCGGCTGATGAGGGATGCCGGATAGAGATCATTTCGCCGCGGACTGGAACGGCTTGTAAACAGGTGCCGGGAAAGACCCACCCGGGGGCAATAGGAGCTCCCGGCCGCGGCGAACGTAGGGGCAGTCACCGACCCGAAGTGCGAACTCGAGCGCCTGGGGGTGAGCGTGTGGGGGTTGCCGAGCATGGACGCAAAAGCCCCTTGTTTCGTAGGCTGATGCAATGAAAACTCTGACCTACCATTGTTCCCGGGAACCGAGGCCGCAGGACGTCGAGACTGCCTACCTCGAGGCTCGAGGCCTGGCGGGTCCGGCGAGTTTCTGGGACAGGGCTGGCGGGAAGAAGGGTCCGTTCACCCAGCGGCGCGATGGCGGCCGGCTGATGGCTGATCTTGGGCCCGGCGACCATGTCGTCTTTCGGTCGATCGGCTCGGCGTTCGGAAGCCTGGCTGACTGGCGGGACACGGTGCGGCTGATGCTGGTCCGCGGGGCGACGGTCCATTTCATCGGCGAGGGGCTGGTCATCTCCCGGGAATCTTCGTGGGTCGTGGGGACCGTGCTCGACGTCTACCTCCGCTTCGTGGCCGAGTTCGCGTCGGCGGACCGGCGGCGGCCGACGGAACCGTGCTCACAGCGGAAGCGGCGGTGTTCCGGAGGTGAAGTGGAGATTCCGGCCGGGAAGTTCGACGAGCTGTTGCGCCAGCAGAAGTGGGGCGACTGCCGGTTCCCGGCGACGACCGGGACACGGCACTCATACGCCATGCTGGAGGAGCCGCCGCGTTTCCCGGGAAACGATTTCCGGTACTGGCGCGAGGTGCGATACCTCCACACGCAGTACCCGTTCATCGAGCGTCCGGAGGGGAAGCGGCTGGTGCTGCGGGCCAAGCCAGGCGACGCGATGTTCGTCTGCGCCGGAAAGGCCTTCCGTTCTGTCGAAGACATGGTCTCCGCTTCCCGGACGCTTGCCGCCATTGGTGTCTCGGTGACGATCACGGACTTCGGGATCACGACGCTGGCCGAGGAGGGGCGCGCCCTGATGAACCTGCTGGCGGTGTACGACATCTTGGCCCGGCGGCGGAAGTCGGAAGAACGCAAAGAACGCGGGCAGCGGAAGCAGATAACGATGGAGCTCCCGTTCTACCTGAAACGGCGGCCGAACGGGCGGGTCGTCATCAACGAGTTCCGGCTGTGGGGCGTCCTGCAGGTTCTCAATCGTCGGGAAATGAGGGGGATCGAGCTCGAGGACTGGATGGAAGAGCAGGAGGCCGAGCACTTCGGGGACCGGAAGCTGCCCCGCCACACGATCAACCGGCGGGCCAGGTATCGCTGGCACCCGGATCACGGCACGCTGCTTCGGCACCCGGGGCGCGGATACTGCCGGTCGCGATTCTGGCACAAGGCCCGGATCAACGACATCCGTCGCGCGGGGCTGGAGCCGGTGAAGACCATGCTCGCCCAATACGGAATTCGTTTCCCGGGAAACGATATGCCCCGGCCACCGAAGGCCAGCCGGCGGAAGCGGGGAGTCACGAGCGGAACTGATTCCAGTCAGCCAGAGTGACGTAAACTACGCCGCCGATTTCCTTTGAGCCGAGAATGCGGGTCGAGCCGTTCTGCAATTTGGCTCCAACTTTGATCCATCGGTAGATCGTCCGAGCGCTCTTGACGATCCCGAATCGCTCCTGCAGGACCCGGACGAAATTCGCCACCGTCCACTCTTCGGGTGCCTTGCTTCGCTTTGCCATTTCGTGACATCCATCGGGGGATGATTGCGTGAAGGGAATCTGGGGAGCCATCGTAATCGCCTGCGGCGGGAAGTTCTAACTCACGGTGACACGCGATTATGGCACGTCCAAGATCAACCAAAGGGGCTCAGACAGCGACCGGCCCGGCCGCCGCGCCGAGCGTGAAGGACGAACGGGCTCCGTCCATGCGGGAGCTCGGCGAGCAGGTTCTCGCCGGCCGCAGCGAGACGGACTCGAACGCCAGCGACGCCGCGGCAAGTGCGGCCCTCGGCGGAGTCCCAGGTGCCAGCGACGACGTTGAGGAAGACAGTCCGCTCTCGACCGACGATTCGGACTTCGGCGTGCAGGCTCAGGGGCAGGACGGCGACATCTTCGAGGACGACGATGTCCCTGCTCAGGGGCAGCAGGACGGCCAAGCTCCTCCGTCCCGCGCGATCGCCGAGGCGTTCAAGGCCCGGAACATGGGCTGGGACGAGGACGTCACCGACGAAGACATCATCGCGGAATTCCAGCACACGAACACGCTGCTCGCCCAGCAGCAGGAAGAGCTCAACTGGTATCGGCAGCAGGCCGCAGCGGGCGGCCAGGGGAATCAGGGTGCAGGCTCAGCCGCTCCGGCGCCGGGCACGGGCGCGACCGGGGGGGCGTCACCTGCCCCCGGCGCGCCTAAGTTGCCTGAGTTCAAGGTAGACGCGCCGGAGTGGGACCCGGCGTGGGAAGCCGGCCTGAAGGTGGACGAAGAGGGCACGATCGTCGCGAAGCCCGGCTGGGATCCGAGCTTGCCCGGGAAGTACAACCGCTTCAAGCAATGGGAATCGCAGCAGATTTCCACCTTGGCCCGGAACCCGTACCTCCTGCAGATGGCTCAGAATCCGCAGGCGTTCCTCGAGCAGATCGTTCGCCCGATGGCCGAGCAGATCGCCACCGCCCGGACGAACGAGCTGGCCGGTCAGTACCAGCGTCAGAGCGAGGACGCCTACATCAACCAGATCCGGGCTCAGGCCGGGTATCTGAACACGAACGCCGCTGGGCAGGTCGTTCGGCACGCGAAGACCGGGCAGGTCATGCTCACCCCGGAGGGGCAGGCGTTCGAGCGTGAATTCGCCGCGCTCCTTCAGGACGCCCCGGGGATGTCCCGGGTCAAGGCTGCCGAACTCGCCTCCCGTCTGCACCCGCCGCGCAAGGCCGCGGCCCCGGCCCGGCAGACCAACGGCGGTGCGGCTCCGGCTCAGCGTGCGACGAGCCCGACGTACGGGCAGCGTCTCGGGGGAACCGTTCATCAGCCGCGGCGGACCCCGGCAAATCGAATCCCGACTGACGGTCGGGGTCTCCCGGATCAGCGAGCTCTCGGAGAAGCGTACCTCCGGGAAAAGCAGTCCGGGGCGCAGTGATCGGTCCGGTTTCACTTTCAGGTTTCATGTAACTGCCGGGTGACCCCGGATCACGAGGAGTCCAGCGATGGCGAACTTGGTGCCGCAGACGACTGACGAAGCGACGGAAGTCGCGCGGGCAACAGCTCCGACCTTCATCAAGGGGTTTGCGGACCTCACGATGCGGAAGCGGATTTGGATGGCCCTCCTGCGGAAGTACGGTCGGGTCCTGTTCAACCAGGGCGGTCACACGACCGTCTGGGGTGTCCGGGTCCGGGAGGCGACGCCGCACACGATCGGGGCGAACCCGACGTTCGACTTCAACTCCATCAACCGGAACGAGCAGCTCTCGCTCGACTGGCGTGGCTACGGGCACGAAGGCGTGCTGTGGGTGAAGGACAAGCTGATGAACGGCCAGGCTGGCGCGTCGCAGCTTTGGAACATGCTGAACGACCGCACGGAAACGCTCGCGGAAGAGTTCGCCCGCATGTTCAACCGCGAGATTTACGTTGACGGCGAAGCGGCCGGCAACGGCGAGCGGTTCCACGGTCGCGGGACGTTCCTGAACTACAAGGCCGGGGTGACCTCGGACGACCGCGTCGCTCTTCCGGACGGCAGTTACGCCGGCCTGTCGATCGAGCTCGGCGGCCTCGGCGGCTCCTGCACCAATGCGATCTCGGCCGGCGAGAAGCCGAACACCGACCTCGGGGCCGACTGGCCGGAAGGTCAGGCGACGGCGGACTTCGACGCGACGAGCCCGCTGATCCTGAACATCTCGTCGGATCGCTGGACGCCGGACGGCGGCACGACCTGGCGGGACAACAACGAGGCGATTCTCTCGTACACCAACGAGATCCAGTCGGCTCGCGGCGCCCGGGAATCCCGGACGGCAGGTGAGGCTCCGATCCTCAACCTGATGACGGCGAAGATGAAGAACGAGTTCGAGATGGGACAGCGCGGGCGGTTCCAGATCAACCTGCAGATGCAGGAGATGATCGACCTCGGATTCCCGGACACGTACCGCTACGAAGGTGCGGTGATCGCGGCGGACTACGAATGCCCGCACGGCGAAATGCACCAGCTTTCCCCGGGCACGATGGAGTACGCGGCGCTGACCGAGGACTACTGGACCTTCGAAGGTCCGACGTACCTCCCCGGGCAGATGAAGTGGATCTGGCTGCTGTACACCTACGGCAACTTCCGCTTCCAGCCCAAGTGTGAGGCGTTCGGCAAGAGCATCGCCTGATCCGATCCTGCGTAGGGACCGGCAGTTCTGTTCGATAGAAAACCTGCGGCGAGGGCCGCAAACCTCTGAGGGGACGAGTCATGGTGGATCAGGTTCAGAACATCACGAAGCTGGGGAGTGTCGACTTCATCGGCACTTCCAGCCGGAAGATGGGGCTGGTCGGGAAGTACAAGGACAACCAGCCGGACCCGTCCGCGCCGGGTGCTCCGCCGACGACCGATTACGAGCAGTGGATTCACGCTCTGACCGTCGTGAATCGTTCGGGCGGTCTGCTGCTTCCCGGCCGCCGGGTCATCTTCGAGGACGGCACGACCTACGCCGGTCCGTACCGCGCTATCTCCGGATACGCGGCTGCGGGTCAGCGTGGGGACGGCGTGGTTCCCTGGACCTGCCCGTCCGCTGGTGTCGGAAACGGGAGCGTCTTCAACATCATCACGAAGGGCCCGGCGAAGCTGGTGTTCGACGGGGTGAACGTCGCGATCGCCAAGAACGACCTGATCGGTGGTTCGGCGGACGGGAAGGCGGCGAAGTACGGGTCGACGACTCAGGTCGCCAACTCGGCCACCTTCACCAACACGACCGACGCCGCGGACGTCGCGACGAAGCAGATCGCCCCGGCGAACGGGCTCAAGAAGTACGACCGCTTCCGGATCGTCATGGCCGGGACCTGCCCGTCGACGAACTCGACCGACACCCTGACGCTGCTCGCCAAGATCGGCGGACAGACGGCGGGGAGCACGGGCGCGATCGACGTCGCGAACAACGACCCGTTCGTCGCGGTTCTCGACTGCGTCGTCTGGGCGACCGGAGCGAGTGGTTCGATCCAGGTCACCGGATTCGTGGCCCTCAAGACAACGACCGTCCCGGTCTCCACGACGCTGACCGTCGACACCACGGCGGCCGTCTCCGCGGCGGTCAACGCCGACTGGTCCGCGATCAGCACGAGCGACCAGTTCGTGGTGACCGCACTCTCGGTCGACTTCCAGGCCGGGACGGGACCGTTTGCCCTGCCGTTCGCCCGCGCACTCGAAGTCGTGGCGGCCGATGCGGCGGACGACACGCAGTTCAAGTGCATGGTCGACTTCGAATCGCCGATCGCCTGATCGAAGTCTCCCCCGGGGGCGTGAGATCGGATAGAGTTTTTGTGGGGCTCGATTCTGAGCTCAGTCCTCGAGGGGGTTTGAGATGGCGAACGAAAACATGCAGCTCCGCCCGGACAAGGCGGCCAACAAGTATCCGAAGCTGCCGACTCGGGAGAACGCGACCGGAGGGGTGACGACCGGCCGGGCGAACGTCGAGCCGAAGTGCGACAAGTCAAGCAACGGGATCAAGGGCGAGTCCACCAAGGGCAAGTATTGATCCTTCTGCACGCGAAGCACTGAAGGGGGGCGGTCTGGGGCGTCAGTCTCAGACCGCTTTTTTCATTGGGTGACACCATGCCGCGGACGGTCTACGAAACTCCGACGAAGCGATGCCAAGCCTGTCAGCGGATGTTGACGGTTCACTGCTTCAAGCCGGCGACGGCGGTCTACTGTGAGGGCTGCACGGAGACCGTACAGCCGATCGCGGTGAAGCTGGCCGAGGAGAAGGTCGGGGCGGTCGCGATCAGCCTGGCGGACTCCCTGCAGCGCACAGTCGACGCCAGTCAGCCGGACATGGAACAGATCGTCCGGCTGACGATGAGGGCCATGGGCGGCCCGGATGGCATCGTGGGCATCGTCTCCCGGCAGATCGCGGACCTCGAGGGGCGGCTGATCAACGGGAAGATCGTCAGCTACGAAGAGGCGGTCCGACTGAACGAGGGAAAGACGAAAGACCGGAAGACGTTGCTCGCGTACCTGAAGCTGTTCACGGCGATGGTCGCGAAGAACGACGAGGCGAAGGCGGACGAGCGGAAGCGGACCGCCGGGCTGAATGTCGTCGAGATGGGGAACCGCCTGCTCGACTTCTGCTGGAAGCAGATCAACGGGGACAAGTCGTTCCGCGAGCGGCTGATCCGGCTGCTGGTGTCGAAGTTCCGGGACGACGTCGCCCGGGCGATGAACACGATCGAGACGGAGGCGGTCGGTGGGACAGCTCAACCTTGAGGAGACGGACTACGTACCGTACTCCGAAGACGACCTGCAGTGGATCGCCCAATGGGCGGCCGAAGAGTCGGACGCGATCAAGCTCTTCCGGCCGATGCCCCCGGAGTTCATGTCGCAGGAGGACGTGCTCCGCGCGGAGTGTCTGCACAAGCTGATCCGCGGCGGAAATCGTAGTGGAAAATCCACGATCGCGGCGGTCATGTTCGCCGCGGCGGCCCGGGACATGCCGATCACGACCTGGAGCGGGGAGGAGATCCACGTCCGGCGGCCGTGGCAGCGCGGGAAGCCGCTGCTGATGTGGGTCGTGGGCTACGATTGGGACCATATCGGCGACACGATTTACCGGCTCCTGTGCGAGCCGAATCACTCGCTGAAGATGATCCGGGACCTCGAGACGGGGGTCCTTCGCGCGTTCAAGCCGTGGGACCCGTCCGACGCCGCGCGGGAGGACGAGACCGAGCCCTGCCCTCCGCTGATCCCCGGGCACGAGATCGAGAGGATCGTCTGGAAGAATGCGGGCGCGCATATCTTCGACCAGATCCGGCTCAGGAACGGCACCGTCATTCACGGTCACAGCTCGAAGGAGGCCAAGGCAGGGGACCCGGTCGACATCATCTGGGTCGACGAAAAGGTGGAGTACGAGATCAACGTCGCCGAGTGGCAGGCGCGTCTCGGGGACAAGCGCGGGCAGTTCTGGTGGAGCACCTGGCCGACCTCCACGAACACCGCGCTGCGGTCCATGTCACGAAAGGCGAAGTCGGACGACGTCGAGATCCGGGAGGGAAAGCGGAAGCGGAGGACGGTGCAGGAATGGGTTTTCAAGATGTACAAAAACCCGTACATGCCCGCCGAGTCCAAACAGGACTTGCTCGAGAACTGGCAGGCCCTCGGCGCCGGGCACGTCCAGGCTCGAAACGAGGGGGAGTTCGTCGACGAGGGGGACCGCGCGTATCCGATGTTCAACGAGGACACCTGCGCGGCGATCGTGCATGGGGACCTCGAGGACGTGATCTCCCGGATCCTGCGGAAGCGGAATGGGGAGCCGCCGAGCGATTGGGCCCGGTTCATGATGCTCGACCCCGGGACGACGCGACCGGCCCTGCTCTTCGGGGCGATCCCGCCGCCGGCACTCGGGGACTGGCGAGTCATCTACCAGGAGATCATCGCCCCGGGGCACGACGCATTCCGGCTGATGAAGCTGGCGGAGCCGTTCTTCCAGAACTACTCGTTTCAGACGTTCGTCATCGACATGCAGGCTGGCCGGAAGACGGGCGAAGGCCACCGGATCAGCAACGCCGAGAACTACTCGAACGCCATGCGGAAGTACGGAATCCGCTCGGAGAAGACCGGGTTCGGGTTCGTCCCCGGGTCGCCGGACATCAATGCCCGGCGCGGCATCATCCAGTCGTGGATGCACGTCGGAGCGAGCGGCCTGGCGAAACTGCGGATCGTGAAGGAGCGGTGCAAGATCCTTGTCCACGAGCTCAGTACGGTCAAAACCAAGGTGACGCAGGCTGGCGCGGAGAAGATCGACGGCCGGGAACACGACGCGACGGACACGCTCGAATACTTCGGCTCGATCGACCCGCAGTGGGAACCTCCTGTTCACGTAGAGCGGCAGGTGCTAAAAAATCCTGCGGAAGTGCTCAGGGAATACCTTGAGACTCTGCGTCCCTCGGAACGGCCGAAGAGCAGCGGAAGCGTCTTCGGCGCATGCGGAAATGGAAGGTGACACTGTGGCGAAGAAGGCAGCATCGAAGGGTCGGGCTCCGGCCGGCGGGAGCAATCGCGAGACTCCGCGGCAGCTCGGCGACGCGCCGATCGTTGACGCGGCGGGGCTCGTGATTCCGACGCCTGGTTGGCGGGTGAACTACTGGCCGAACGGTCAGGGGATCGGGGCCCCGCTTCCGGCGGACGTGATCTCGGTGACGGGGTCGCAACTCAACCTGAGCGTCCTGCGGATCAGCGGGGCGGTCCCGGCGGAGAACGTCTACTGCCGGCACGACAAGCGGGTCGTCGACAATCCGAAGGCGGCGAAGACCGGGGTCTGGGACTGGATGCAGGGGTACGAGCCGGAGAGACTGTACGGCGACAAGCTGCAGCCGCGCCCGGCCCTGTTGGACGGGAAGAAGGGCGGCGGCGCGCCGAGCGGCGGATCGACTCCGCCGATCAAGAACGCCGAGTGATTCTGGCGGAGTGATCCGGAGGGGGCGGGATGGACATTTTGCAGAATCGGCAGCCGAACGTGGTGAAGCGGCTCGCGGCGCTTTGGTCGACAAAGATCAAGGCGGGCGTCGAGGCGCGGAAGACGTTCGACAACATCGCCGACCAGTGCCGCATGTTCATGTACGCCCCCAACGGCTTTCTCTGGGACGAGGGGTATCGCCGCCGCTTCAAGATCGAGGCGGAGGTGCCGAAGTTCCAGGTCACCATCAACAAGCTGTTCGAGCTTGTCGCGATCGTAGGCCCATACATCTATTGGGATTACGCGGACCGCAAGGTGTCGTCACTGGTCCCGGTGGACATCGTCGAAGGGGCTTTCGGCGAGGGGATGGACCAGCAGGTCGAGCAACTCCGGATGGAGCAGCAGTTCCAAGCGAACCGCATGGAACAGGCCTGCAAGCTGTTCGAGAAGGTTCTGAATCACACGCAGCGGAGCCAGCGGAACGGGGGGCTGATTTCGGAAGGCCGGCAGATCGTCCAGGACTTCCTCATGACCGGCTGGGGGATTGCCTGGCCGGAGGTGACGAGCAGTCCCGGGCTCCCGCGGAAGATCACCGGCTGCTACCGCATGGACCCGAAGGAGATGGTCGTCGATCCGGACTGTTCGGATCCGACCCTTGAGAGCGCGGGCTGGGTCGGGCGGCGACGGATCACGCCGCACTACCAGCTCGAGCGGATGTTCGGCCGGAAGCCCGGGTCGCTGAAGCAGTACGCCACGGTTCAGGGCACGGACGCGATGGCGGATCAGGCCTCGCGCAAGGGCCGGAAGTTCAGCCAGTCGTTCGATCACGTCGTCTGGTTCGAGATTTACAGCAAGTGCGGGATCGGGTTCAACCTGTCGAATTCGATCCGCGACGAGCGGGGGAAGTTCGAGGAGCCGCTCATGTCGCCGGTTGAGCAGATGCTCGACGACGATGTGCAGGACTTCGCCTACGTCTGCGTGATCCCCGGGCACGACGTCATCCTCAACCTCGAGAAACCGCTCCCGGAGATGACGAGCGAGGAGGTGCAGGACGCCTTCCGCTGGCCGTTCCAGAGCTACAAGGCGGACCGCTGGCCGTTCGCGAAGTACGCCTGCTACTCGGATGGCACGGGGCCGTATCCGATCGCCCCGCTGGCCCCAGCGCTCGGCCACCTGATCTGCATCTCCGTCCTGACCGCGGCCTACGTCGAGAAGGCGTGGACGAACCGGAAGGACATCATCGCGGTTCTCGACACGTACTACAAAGACTTGACCGAGGCGCTCAAGTCGAACAACAGCGAGACGATCGTCAAACTGTCGAAGGAACTCGGGAAGCCGATCAACGAGCTGATCCAGTTCCTCCAGCGCCCGGATCAGAATTACGACATCCTCAAGGCGCTCGAGTGGGAGACCCAGAACTTCCGGGAATCCTCGGGGCTGTACGAGGTTCTGTACGCCGCGTCCGCCGGGATCGAGCGTTCCGCGGAGGGGACGAAGCAGAAGGCCAAGTCCGCGTCGATCCGCCCGGACGATATGTCCGCGCAGTTCGGCCGGTTCATGGGCGAGCTTGCCTACCTGGAGCTCCTGCTGATGTGGGAAAAGCTGGACCCGGACGACGTGGTCGACATTCTGGGTGTCGGCGGGGACATGCTCTGGCAGGAGTTCGTGCTCTCCCTGCAGGAGACCGAGGTCTACCGGATGTGCCGGGTGGAGGTGTCGGCGACGGACATGCGGCGCCCGGACCGGGACAAGGAGCTCGCGGATCTGAAGGAAGTCATCCCGGTCATCATGCCGATGCTGCAGCTTGCCGCGCAGTCCGGGACGCCGGAGGGGATCGAGCCAATCAACGTGCTGATGCGTCAGTTTGCGAAGGCACTCAACTGGAAGGAGCCGATCCAGTTCGCTCCGATCCAGCCGCCGGCCCCTCCGCCGGAAGTCGCGGAGCAGCAGACCCGGATGACCGAGGCCGAGATCGCGAAGACGGAAGCCGACGCCGCTCTCAAGGGTGCGCAGGCTCAGGCCGCGGGTGCGGACGGCGAGGGCGAGATGGCGATGCGAGAGCAGGAACTCGAGCACGACCGGATCCGAATGGACATGGAACTCGAGAAGGGTCAGCAGGAGATGGCGCTCGAGGGGGCGAAGGGCGAGCAGCAGATGGCCCTCGATGGAGCCAAGGCCCGGCAGTCGATGATGCTCGCCGCCGCGCAGGGGCGTCAGCAACTCGACCTGACCAGCGCGAAGGGGGCGCTGGACCTGAAGAGTGCTATCCTGAAGTCGCAGCTCGCTCTCCGGCAGCAGTCGGAAATGGGCGACGCGAAGGTGGCGACGGCAAAGAAGATGGCCGCCGCCAAGCCGAAGACTTCAACGCAGGGGTGACACTGTGGGGATTCGTTTTGAGGTGGTCGATGGTCAAGTCGTTCGCGTCGGGGGTCCGCCCTCGAAGGCCGAGGAAGCCCGGGTTCGGCGCAATCGTCGGGCCCTGGCGGAGTCAAAGCCCGTCGTGGTCGAGGAAACGCTCGAGGCTCCGCCGGCCGACTTCGCTGGAACGGCCGAGGATTACGCGCGATTCAAGCGGGAAGTCCGCCGCCGGGTGAACGGCCGGGAAGTCACCGAGGAGGAGTTCCGCGTTTCCCGGGAAACGAAACGGGAGGAGCTCGACGCCAATTTGCAGGGGATCATCGAGTCAAAGAAGTTCCCCGGGATCAAGGGGGACGACACGACCTTCAACAACGCCACCCGGTACTCCGACCTGGTGAAGCGGTACGGCGAGAAGAAGGTCAAGCGGATGATGGCCAAGGCCCGGAAGGCGGGCGTTCCTGTCGGCCCGGACTGGACTTACGACGCCGGACTCGCGACGGGGGCGGAGTCGCCGGACGGGTGGATCGCTCCCACGGAAACGCGGGGGGACATCAAGCGGCGGATCCGGAAGTCCGGGGGAGTGTGCGAGGACTTCGGGGTGAAGGCCCGGCCGCTGGAGAAAGATCCGCACGAGCGGGTCCACCGGCTCGCCCCGGATCTCGTGAATGAGCAGGTCGTCCAGAAGCTCCGCGCGGACGGGGACCTGCTGGCGCGGGTGAAGGAGAAGCCCCGGAAGATCCGGGAACTCAAGGAAGCCGTCATCGATAAGCATGGGGCGAAGGGAAAATGAGCCAGCGACTCGACGTTGATCGTTCTCAGCCACTTCCGACATGGCAGGATGCCGTGGACGAAGTGCTGCTGGCGTTTGATGTCGACGCGCGGGGGCGGCACCTGCAGTGGGCCCGGCGGGCCGTACGGCAGGCTGGGCGGGACTTTGCCGGGAAGTGGAACTGGACGTACTACCTCCGGCATCAGACCGTGCAGACGCTTGCTCCGTTCTCGGACGGGACGATCGCGATGACGACCGGCGGCGTGGTGACGCTGACCGGCGCGACGTGGCCGGCGGACATGCTCTACCGCCGGCTGCTGATCTCGGATCAGGTCTACTTCGTGACGTCGATCACGAGCTCGACCGTGTTGACCGTCTCCGGGCCGCCGATCACCGCGATCGCCTCGGGGAGTTCGTACCAGGCCCTCCTCGCGGAGTACCCGCTCCCGCAGAACACCAGGCGGATCACCGAGCTTGTCCCGACGTCTGGCGTGACGGCGTGCGTCTACACGCCACCGGATCAAGCCCTGCAGTACCGAAGCTGGCAGAACACCGCGGGCAATCCCTCGAGCTACACGATCCGCGGGGACCAGAAGCGAGCCGGCCGCCAGGTCATCGAGTTCTCGCCGATGCCCACTTCGGCCCGGCGGTACGAGTTCATGACCTACGCTTCGCCAGGGGACGCGGAGCCGAAGATGTATCCCGGCGGTTCGTACCAGTACAACGTCGGGAACGCGACGTGGTCGGACGGCGGGACGACGATCACCGGCGCCGGGACCGCGTGGACGGAGAGCATGGTCGGTTCGATCATCCGCTTCTCGTCGATCAAGTCGCCGCCGGATGGGGAGTTCGGGAAAAATCCCGCAGTCGCCGCGAGGGTCGTCACGGCGGTCGGAAGCGGGACGTCGCTGACGGTGGACGAGGCGATGGAGGGGGCCGGGTCGCAGCTTGGCTACTCGATCTCCGATCCGCTCGATGTCCCCCCGGAGATGTGGAACTTCTTCGTCCGGATGGCGGAGTACGAGTTCGCGAAGGGCACCAAAGGCGGCCCGGAGCTTCAGTTCCGCAGGGACAATTACCTGATGGCGCTCGAGGGGGCCATGGTGGCTGACCAGGCGATGCGTCCGCCGCAGTGGGGCTCCTGGGCTTGGATTCCGATTACGCAGGTGCTCCCGGTATGAGCGAACGAATCTACCAGTGGGAGGCGATCTGCTGGATCCGGACGGAGCTCAAGAACGTCAAGTTCGCGGGCTTCCCTGGCATCGAGGCGATCCCGGAAGAGAACATCGTCGTCCACCCGTTCACGCTCGACCAGGACAGCAACGACGACTGGCTGCGGGAGTTGCGGCCGGGGGTCGTCATCAGCCCGGCGAGGACGGCGTCGGTCGGCGGAAGTCTGAACTGCGAAGACGACGTCGATTACCCGATCACGATCCAGTTCTTCGACCGTGACATGAGCACGCGCCCGGACGAGGAGCGGCTGCAGGGGTGGCTCCTCTGGCAGCAGAAGGCCCGGCAGATTTTCAGCGAGACGGACTGTCGCGGAGAGATCCCGGACCTGCTCTGGATGTCCGTTCCGAGCCAGCAGTGGGTCGAGAAGCAGCGGTTCCAGCGGCACCGCTTGGCGTTGTGGGCGATGCCCGTTGTCGTGAAGATGCGTGAGCCGCGGGCGGCGAGCAGCCGGTCCGGCGGGATCAACGGGGAGTGAGCGATGGCAGACGAAGGTGAACAGTCCGCGTTCGGCCAGTTCGCGATCGGCGGCTACAAGATGTGCTTCATGCGCATCCTTCCGATCGACACGGCGAAGATCAAGGATCACTCCGACGATCTGAACTGCGGCACCCGCGCGCGGTCCGCCGACGACCAGTCGCCGTCGATCATCACGCCGGGGCTGAACGTGCTCCTGCAGCCGACCCCGGAGGAGCTGGCCGTCCTGCTGCCCCTGATCGGGTTCACGCTCGACACGACCTACAAGTGGACGGACACGGCACTTCCGTCGTTCAACATGAAGTGGGACCGCGGGGTGGCGGCGGCGATCCGCGCGTACACGGGGGCCAAGGTCGACCAGGCTCAGTTCTACAGCGTGAAGGGGTCGGCGCTGATCCTGTCCCTCCGGATCTTCGCCATGACGATCTCGGACGGCGCGACGTTCACGGAGGCGCCGGTCGCCAACAACTCGACGCCGTTCGTTCACAGCCAAGGGGTCATCAATCTGGACGGATCCGCCCGGAAGTACACCCGGGTCCAATACTCGGTTTCGAACCGGCTGACGGTCGAGCACAACAACTCGGTCTACCCCACGAACATCGACGCCGGGGACCGGATCGAGCAGGTCTCCGTCAACTTCCCGGCGAATACCGAGCACGAGGATCTGATCGCCGAAGGGTGGGGAGCGACTCGCGCGGACGGGATCGCCGGGGATCTGCAGTTCACCCGCGGGGGCAAGAGCGTCCTGTTCGATTGGGACGTCATGAAGGCGGACGGCAAGGAGCCGCCGATCCCGCCGCGTGGGCAGGAGATCCGATTCGACCAGACTTGGAGCGTCTACAAGGGCGAGGCAGCCTCCTCGACGATCGTCACCCTCGACACGACGGCTTGAGCCATGGAATTCATCCCGGACGGCTACAATCGGGTGGCCGAGATTTCCGGCGGGCGGAAGCTCGTGTTCCGGCCGCTCGTCCGCGAGTCCCGGGTGCAGGCCGTGGGGATCGCCAGGTCGCTCGACAAGCCGACCGGCTGGAGCTTCCTCGAGGAGATCGCCCGGACGCGGATCATCCATCCGCGCGAGATCGGGGATCTGCTCCCGGAGGACATGAAGATCATTTTCGGCCAGGACTCCTCGGCCGCGCAGCTCGCGGACGTCGAGAACCTCCGGGCCGGGGTCGAGTTCGCCCTGCAGTACCCGCACCTGATCGACGTCGAGTGCAGCCAGTGCCGGGCGTGGTGGTTCTCTCCGCTGGAAGGTAGGCTGGTCCGGGATGCGGACGGGAAGCCTTACCGGCGGACGGACGAGCCGCTCCTGTGCGAGACTGGCGATTGCCCGTTGGGGCATTACAGTTCACGCAAAGGGTTTACGCCGAAGAATCGGCTGGCCTTCCGTCACTGGCAGCGATGCAAACTGACGGGCGTATTCCCGGACGACGAAATCGTGCGGCGGAATGCGGGAGTGATCCAGGAGGTTCTCGATGGACGACGATCTCGAAAACTGGCAGGAGGCGGAAGAGCCGCTGCCGGAAGCGGAAGAGATGATCGTTTCCCGGGAAACGCCGGAGGAGCCATCCGAGGAGGAGCCGTCACCGCCTGAGCCGGCAGAAATGCCGGAGGGGGAACAAGTTGGGTCTGACGAAGATGTTCCGGTTGATCCGCCAGAGGAGGACGTCCCGCCGCCACCGGAGGCAACGGGAATGGCGGAGTTCGGACTTCAGGAGGATTCCGCCGCCGAGGCGTCTCCGATGGCGGAGTCTGACGGGCCGCCCCCGGACCCGGATGCCGTAGACGAGCCGGAGCGGACGGAGGGCCCGGATGATACGACGCTCTTGGAGATGGCGCAGAAGTACACCGACTCGAACATGGAATACAAGCCGACGCAGTACGAGGCGGAGGAGTCGGCCCGCGGCGGCGGGGTGACCCGGGGCGAAGTGCAGGAGATGCTCAGCCAGTCGCTCTATCAGAATCAGGCGGGGGCGTTCGGATGATTCTCAAGGTCGGCGCGACGTCACTGCCGCAGAACGAGGTCCGGCTCCGCCAGGTCGAGAAGACGGGGATCATCGGGCCCCGCGGGTATTTCAACGGCTACCGGATGCGGGCGGTCATCAGCGGGATCGTGCGGGAGGCGACTCAGTCCGCGCTCAAGACGACGGTCGACGCCCGGATCGCGCTGTTCAACTCGAAGGACTACAACCGGGACATAGGGCTGTATTTCAACAACGGGACGACGCCGACGAGCGACATCCTCACGGCGACCGGCAGCACAAACGGCGTGGTGATCCGGAACGTCACCTGGTCCGACGAGGGCTCGGCCCGCGGGGCGATGGTCGAGTGGGTGTACTACCGGCATTACACGTTCGTCGCCGACGTCGAGTTCGCGGACGCATCCCAGAGCACGGTCGTCTCTTACAGCGAGGGTCTCGAGATCATCGGGGACGGAAGCTCCGACTACGCGATCCTCGAGTGCCTCACGGCGACCCCGCAACCACAAACGACAAAGCTGTTCACGAAGCAGGCGTTCCGGCAGTGGGGGAGCGCGGTCGGACTGCTGACATACGAAGCGTTCCCGCTTCCACTGGCGACGCCGAAGCCGAAGGGGATCCGCCGGTCCCGGCTCAGTCCGCAGGTCCGCGGCCGGCTGGTCGATCGGAACTGGCCTTGTAGCTGGTCGTATTACGGCGAAGCGACGGGAGGCCTCGATTTCTGATGTCACTGAGCGTTTCATTCCCGGGGCTCGTCGGAACGCGGCGGGGGACCTACACCGGCGTCCATGGGATGCAGCCGGGGGTCGCCGTCGTGGAGACCGTTCCGCAGACGATCTCGACGACGGTCGGAAGCTTGGTCCTGTCGGATGCCTCCACGTCGCTGACGCTGACCGGGGCGCTCCTGTCCGAGACAGGGGTTCGGGCGAACGGTGAGCGAACGATCCAGGTCAACTACCTGAAGGATCGCCGCTGGCGGTGGCAGAAGCCGATCTGCGTTGGGGAGTGGAATGTCCCGCTCCCAGACGGAACGGTCGACTCGGCGACGCAGAAGTCCGCCCGGGAGCTGGTGTCGGAACTGTTCGATTCCATGGGGGAGACCGTCGACTGCACGGCCCTTCCGGCGGACGACTACCCGCACGTCGAGTGGCGGGGGCGGAAGTCCTGGGTTGAGTGCCAGGAGCTCATGGCGCGGTACGGCTGCGACGTCGCACCGAACTTCTTCACGGACACGTTCGTCGTCGTCCGGCTGAACGCCGGGGCGTCGCTGCCGACCGGCGGGACGGAAATGAGCGTCTCGGTGGGGACGAGCTTCGACCCTTGGCCGGACATCATCGGGATCATCTGCGGGCGGTCGATCTGGGAAACGAAGTTCGTCCTGCAGGCGGTTGCCCCGGACACGGACGGGCAGATCAAGGCGATCGACGATCTGAGCTATGCGCCGGCGGAGGGCTGGGCGGCGCACGGCGGGGTGAACACGACGGGCGAGGGGGACCTGACGAACCTGATACCGACCGCGGGGGCGCAGGCGTACGGCCTCGCGAATCGGTACATCTACCGGATGTATCAGATCGCCTCGATCGTCGGAGGGGAGCTCGCGGACGGGACGATCCCGGCGTCGGTCGAGCACTGCCTGCCCCTCGAGCGGGAGAGGCTGCTGACCTACAACACGGCGAACGAGCAGTACCGAGCGCCGGCGCTGGTGGAGGGGACGTTTTTGATTCAGGCGGCCCCGGACGCGCTCGAGAACTCGGCCGAATTCACGCAGGTCGACACGCCGTTCACGATCAACCGGGAGAAGGGGTACATTCTCTTCGCGGTTCCGGTCGTCAAGGTCAGCGAATCGAACGACCAGATCCTCCCGGCGACGCTCTACCTGACCACCGCCCATTACGTCCAGGACGAGACGAAGAACTTCCTGCGGTACTACCAGACGCTCACGATCGCGTCGAACGGGGTTCCTTCCGAGGGCCGGCTCCGCGAGGAGTACCGGGCGATGATCCGCGGCGTCTACACCGGGGAGACGCTGGACGACACGATCACGAACGAGACGGCCCTGACCGGGACGATCGACATTGAGCTGGCGGCATGGGCGAACAGCTACGTCGTGCAGTCGGCGACGGCGATCACCTACGCGAACCTTCAGGCGATCGGCCTCTCAGGGAAGATTCGGGCGGTGACCTGGACGGTGGACTGCGGCGACCCCGGGGACGGCTACTGCATCACGCAGGGGACCGAGAACTCGGAGTGCATCATCGGCATCATCCCGCGTTGGGCCCGGTATCGGAACGCTATGTCCGAGCCATACTACGCGAGCTCCGGATACCGGCGGCGCAGAATGCGTGGGCGTGAATGACCCCGATCAGCTTTCGAAACGACAGCGGCGAGACGATCCCGTCCTACGCGATCGTCGGGCTGGCGTACGTGGCGTCCCCGGCGACGGGGAGGAAGGTGGCCTCCGGGGACCAGATCGTCAATTCGTCGAATCCGTGGGTCGTCAACTCCCGGGTCGCGGTGTCGAGTGACGGCCCTGGCTGGGGGTTCGGTTCCGCGAATCGGTACGAGTGGATCGCGTACGAATCGGCGGATGGGACGCCCGCTGTCGGGGACGAGTGGGGGCCGAAGGCGGACAGTTGGAAGCTCCGGCGCGCGGCGGCCGGGTGCCGGATCGTCTCAGTCGGGAGCGGCGTCGTCTTTTGCGAGATCATGGGGCGATCCGGGATTCGGGTCGCGTACTGCACGCAGAAGTGCAAGAAGGGGCAGACGAAGACGTTCCAGCTCCGCGAGGGGTATGGGTCGAGCGAGGCCGGCGCGGAGATCCAGGTCAAGAATCGGATCTACGGGACGATCAGCTCGGGGACTCCCTGTTACGTCTCGGAAATCTACGGGACGTGGGAGGTCATCGCTGTCAATGACGACGACGAGTCCGACTCCTCGAGCTCGAACACGGGGACTGGAACGGCGACAGACACCGGGACTGGAACGGGCGACACTGGAACGGGCGACACTGGAACGGGCACGGGGACCGGCGACACCGGAACGGGGACCGGCAAGGACACCGCGGTCGTCAAGGCCGACTGGTCGCCCGGGGGCTACGCGGCTCTGTTCGTCGAGGAATCCCCGGAGGTCCGCTTCAACGATGTGATGGTCGTCGAGATGCGGGAGTTGTCCGGGAGTTTTGACATCGACCCGCGGTTCGTGAAGGTTTGCGAGCGGGACACGATTGAGGTCTGCGGCTTCTCCGTGGACGGGGCCGTCGCGGTGGGAGCCCGCGCGAGAAATGGCCGGGTGACGGTTTCGCACAGCGGCGTTCCCGGGAACACGATGCGGATCGTCCTGCGACTGACCGGCATCCGCAAAGGCTTCAAGGGCGTGCGGTTCCCAGAACGGACCCGGGACGAGTTCATGGCGAACGAAGCCTGGCTCAAGCGGGGTGCGAAGTGAGCGACGGGTCGGCGAAGGAGTCGAGCGACGAGGGGACGGCGCCGTGCAAGGCCGGCGTTGCAACTCTCGATGTGGCCGGCGAACTGACCGGCACCCTCCTGAGCGGCGGCGGGACGACATACGGCGGCCTCTGCACGCCGGTCCCGCCGATCGGGTTCTTCCAGTTCCAGATCGGTATCGGCTGCGCGCTGGGGGAGTACAGCGGGACGTACGTCAAATACTCTCTTGGCGGTCCGGCATCACCCCCCGAGAGCGGCAGCGTCGCCGTCACGATTGTCAGTGCTGACCCGATCTCCCTGATCTGCAGCTTCACGTCCCCCTCGCTGGGTGGCTTTGACTTCACGGTGCAAGAGTGAGGTACATCGAGGACGTCCTGGCCGGAGACTCCGATCTTCCCCCGGAAACGGTGGAGAAGTACCGCCGTTTCTACGAAGACTGGCAAAAGCGGGTCGGGGTGGACGTCGGGAACGGTCTGACGGAGGAGCAAGCGGCCGACCGCTGGCCGTGCGCCTTCCGGGTTCCGACCGACGAGATCGTTGTGTGCCAGCCATGCCAAGGGGCCCGGACGCACACGCTCTGCGACTGCCTGATGCTGAAGAAGAAATGCACGGTCAGAGCCTCCAGTCAGCGGGGCGTCCTGACGTGCCTGACGTGTCAAGAAAGGGAGGGGCAGGTGACAGCTCCGATGGACGATGGCCGGTGGGTGGTGGGGGTGACAACGGCGCCGCGGCGCGGGTCGACTCTGGGGCAGTGCCTCGCGTCGCTGGTGGCGGCGGGGTGGCGGCCGATCGTCTTCGCGGAACCCGGGACCGACGTCACGGCGGCGAAGCAACTCGGCCTGCAGGTCGTCCAGTGGAAGAAGCGGATGGGCTGCTGGGGGAACTGGACGGCGATGTCCCGGCACCTGATCGCGTCGTTCCCGGACGCCGAGATCGTCATGACCGTCCAAGACGACACGATCTTCCACTTGGAGTCGAAGCGCTTCGCCGAGGCGAACGGGGTGTTCCCGGCGACGCCAGAGACGACCGGGTTCTTCAGTTTCTACACGGCGAAACACTACCAGTACCGCTACCACGTTGTCCGGCCTGACGGGTCAATGGTGCAGGACTACCCGAGCCTGCTCGCGGCGGACAAGGCGATCAAGAATCCGAAGTACCCGGGCCGAAAGCTGAAGTGGGTCCAGAAGCCCCGCGGCGCGCACCAGATTGTCACCCGCGGGTTCTGGGGGGCGTGCGCGCTGGCTTTCCCGCGGGAGTCCCTTCGGCGGATCATCAATCACCGGATCGCGCTCGAGTGGCGCGGGGCGAACGGGAACCAGAGCGGGGCGGGGATCAAGAACTCCGACACGGCGATCGGTAAGATTTGTGACACGCTCAACCTGACGATGTGGGTCTGGCAGCCGTCCCTCGCCCAGCATGTCGCGAAGCACTCGACCCTGGGGCACGGGGACAACTCCGGCCGGCGGGCGGCGCAGATCGTCACGAAGGACCCCTGGAAGGACGGGATCCCGGATCAGCGGATGACGTGGGCCGACATGAACGATCTCGACGTCCAGTGCGCGAGGCTGGCCGCGAGACTCCCGAAAGACATCCGCGCCGTGGCCGGCGTCCCGCGGTCCGGACTCCCGGCGGCGGCCCTGCTCGCGAAGCACCTGCATCTGCCGCTTATCACGATCGACGAGTGCATGGGGCGGACGCAGAACTCCTATCGACCGAAGGTCAGCCGGCCGATCCTGAATCCCGCGGAGGGGAAGGTTCTGATCGTCGACGACTCCATCGGGAAGGGGAAGACGTGGAAGGAACTCAAGCCGCTGATTAAGGTTCCGTTCTACACGGCGACGCCGTACTCCCGGGACCAGGGGATTCAGCACACTGACTTCGTCGGATGCGAGATCCAGAATCCTCAACTCTTTCACTGGCAATGGCTTAGCGTGAATTCGACCAAGCTGTGCGCGTTCGACATGGACGGGGTGATCTGTGAGGACTGGACGGGTCCAGAGCAGGCACACGAGGTCGCGCGGGTCGCGTACGAGGACTTCCTGCGGAACGTGCTCCCCTTGCACCTGCCTCGGGTCCGGATCCAGGCGATCGTCACCGGCCGGCGGGAGCGGTATCGCGCCGAGACGGAGGAGTGGCTGTCGCGGCACGGCGTCGAGCATGGCGGCCTGCATATGCTGCCAGACGACTCCCGGCTCAATCACGCAGAATTCAAGGCCAGGACGCTGCAGCGGCTTACGGGGGTGGTATGCTTCGTGGAGTCCAGTTCGCGGCAAGCCGAGCACATTGCCCGGGTGACGGGGCGATCGGTCTTGTGCGTTGAGAACTGGCGGATGCTGAACGGCCTCGCGCCGAAACCCCATGCAGCGACTCAAGCCGGTCATCCTCGACCCAAGAATCAAAAGCCAGTTCCCGCCGCCCCCCGTGTGGTCGATGAAGGAGTTGTCGATGGCGGCCCCGTTCGTCCAGTCACTCTCGACGCGGCGGGTCTACCTCGAGATCGGGGGTTTTCGCGGCGGCACGCTGCTGCACGCGAGCCAGTGGGTGAAGCCCGGGGGGCTGCTGATTAGCATTGACGCCCCGGATGGCCCGGGCGGTGGCGGGGCCCGGGCGTGGGATGACCTGCAGGATTCGGCCAAGATCGTCCGAGATCGAGGGTTCCGGGTTCACGTCATCGAGGGGCTGTCGTCTTCGCCGGAAGTCATGGAACGGGTCCGGGATATCCTGGGAGAGCGGAAGATCAACATCTTGGTGATCGACGGGGACCACGGCCCGGGGGCGGCCTATGCGGACTGGACCCGGTTCTCGCCGCTGCTCGATGGCTTGGGGATCTGGCACGACTGCGGGGTGCCGAACGGGCTCTACGATCTGTCGACCGAGTCGATTGAGTGCATGCGGTGGACTCGCGCGGGTTTCGACTGCGCGGCGGTCGGCCATTGCTTCGCCACCCTGCAGGATGACTTCGGAACCGGGCTGATCTGGTCCTGAGCGTTTCCCGGGAAACGATTTGCCGGTAGCATGTCCCCCGGGTGACCGAGGAGACGGCGATGCTTTTCCCGAAATTGTGGCTGGATTTCATCAGCGATCAGCTCGTGAATGCGAAGGCAGTTCGCATGTCCGGCTGCCGCGCCGCGCACGTCCATGTCCCGGCCTCGACGAGCGTTACGACGCTGACGTGGTACGGGTCACCGACGCGGGACGGGGCGTTCGCCGCGATCCAAGGATCGACCGGAACTGCCATCACGTCGACGAACATCGACGGGACGGCCGGCTGCTATGCGGTCCCGGCGGAAGTCCTGGGGGTGCCGTGGGTCAAGGCCGTGGGCAACGCGGACGGGGACATCACGCTCTCGGCGGACTACGATAGCGCGGACGTCTGAACTTTCGCGCGGGGGTAGGTCATGAAGGTCCCGGTCATCCATTTCGATGTCTACGATGAAGCTCTGACGTGGGAGGAGTTCGAGCTCACGGACGAGGACACCGGGGACCCGATCCTGCTGACGAGCGACGGGACGTCTGGGGGCGTGGCCGACAAGGCGCGGGCTACCATCTTCGACCCGAACGGCGGCAACGTGCTGTGGACTGCTCAGTCCGACGACGTCAACGCCCAGATTTCGATCACCCCGCTCAGCGGGAAGATTCAGCTCATGCCGGACTTCAGCAGTGCCGGCCCGCAGTCCTGGCCGGATGGTGCCAAGATCAAGATTGACCGCTTGCGGAACGACGGGGCGGTGATCCCGTTCGCCCGCGGAACCGCAAAGCTCAATAAATGACCAATCTGATCCAGCGGACGACGAACATCACGCTCCGGCAGAGCGGCCCGACCCGGCTGACGACTCGCCCGGTGTCGAACCGGGTGATGGGTCAAACCCGAATGCGGCTCGTCCAGAAGGCCCTCCAGACGCGGACGCTGTACGTCAACCAGGGGCTCCCCGGTCCGCAGGGCGTTGGGGTGCCGGTCGGCGGGACAACGGGGCAGGCGCTCGTGAAGGCGAGCGGCACCGATTACGACACCGAGTGGGCGACCGTCTCTGGAAGCGGGGAGGCGAACACCGCGTCGAACGTCGGGGCGGGGCAGGGGGTCTTCAAGGCGAAGTCTGGCGTCGATCTGCAGTTCTTCTCGCTCGCCGCCGCGGCGAACGATGTGTCCGTCACGCTGGACGGGGACACAATCAAGATCGGCGTGGTGGAGTCGAATTTCGCGGGCATCCCGCAGTCTGCGGTGACGAACCTCACGACAGACCTGGCCGGGAAGGTGGACGAGAACCCGGCGATCACTGCGGCGACGAAGACGAAGATCACGTACGACGTCAAGGGGCTGGTGACCGGCGGGGCGGATGCGACTACTGCGGACATCGCTCCTTCGACGGACCGGCAGTACCTCACGGACGCGCAGCAGACGGTCGTCCAGAACACCTCGGGGGTGAACACCGGGGACCAGAACGCCTTCACGACGCTGGTCGTCGCGGGGCAGTCGAACGTGGTGGCGGATCAGCCCGGGGACACGCTGACGATCGCCGCGGGGACGAGCATTGCGATCACGACCAATGCCGGAGCGGACACCGTCACGATCGCGGTGGACGGCCTCGACATCGGCTCCGATGTGCAGGCGTGGGACTCGACGCTGGACGCTCTCGCGGCGTTCAACACGAACGGGTTCATGGTGCAGACCGCGGCCGACACCTTCGGGGCCCGGACCATGACCGGCACCTCGAACCGGATCACCGTCACGAACGGGGACGGCACCGTCGGGAATCCGACCTTCGACATCGCGGCGACGTATGTCGGGCAGAGCTCGATCACGACCTTGGGGACCGTGACGACGGGGACCTGGCAGGCGACGCAGGTCGGCATCCTCTACGGCGGCACGGGGGCGACGACGGCGAGCGGCGCGCGGACGAACCTCGGCCTGGGGAACTCGGCGACGCGGGACGTGGGGACCGGCTCCGGGGACGTGGCGGCCGGTGACCACACGCACACGTCGAGTGCGATCACCGACTTCAACTCGGCGGTTGATGCCAGGATCGCGGCCTCGACGCTGGCGATCACGGACACGTTCGTCGTGGCGGATGAGACGGCCCGGCTCGCGCTGACGGATGCGGAGCGGGGGGACGTGGCGATCCAGACGGACGACGGGTCGTCGTGGATCCTCGGCGGGGCGAACGATCCGAGCGACCCGGCTGACTGGTTCCAGCTTGGGGTTCCCGGCTCGGCGCCGGTGACGTCGGTCAATGGGCAGACCGGGGCGGTCGTGCTGACGACGGCGGACGTGGCCGACAGCACGAATAAGCGGTACGTCACGGACGCGCACCTGACGATCCTCGGGGACACCTCCGGCACCAACACGGGGGACCAGAACACGTTCAGCACGATCGCCGTCTCGGGGCAGTCGAATGTCGTGGCCGACGCGACGACGGACACGCTGACGCTCGCGGCCGGGGCGAACATCGCGATCACGACGAACGCCTCGACGGACACGGTCACCTTCGCCGTGACGGGGCTGACGATCGGCTCCGACGTGCAGGCCTTCGACGCGGATCTCTCGGCCCTGGCGGCGCTGACCGGGACGAACACGATCTACTACCGCTCAGGGGTCTCGACGTGGACCGCGGTGACGGTGGGGACCGGACTCGGCTTCAGCGGCGGGACGCTCTCGGCGACGGGCGTGTCGGTGACGGACGGCGACAAGGGGGATATCACGGTCTCCTCGACCGGGACCGTCTGGACGATCGACAACGGCGTGGTGACCTACGCCAAGATGCAGGCCACGTCGACGACGGACGTCCTGCTGGGGCGATCCAGCTCCGGCGGCGGGACGATTCAGGAGATCGCCTGCACCAGTTTCGCGCGGTCGATTCTGGACGACGTGGATGCGTCAGCAGTCCGGTCGACTTTGGGGCTCGTGATCGGGACCAACGTCCAGGCGTACGACGCGACGCTGGCGGCGCTGGCGGCCTACAACTCGAACGGGCTGGTCTGCCAGACGGCGGCGGACACCTTCACGTCCCGGACGATTACGGGGACGGCGAGCCGGATCTCGGTGACGAACGGGGACGGGGTGAGCGGCCAGCCGACGATCGACATCCACTCCAGCTACGCCGGGCAGACGTCGATCACGACGCTCGGGACGGTGACGACCGGGTATTGGGCAGGGACCGCGGTTGACGTGGCCTACGGCGGAACGGGCTCGAACACGCCGGCAGGGGCCCGGTCGGCCTTGCAGCTCGAGTATGGCGTTCACGTCATGGCGTACGATGCCGGGCTGCAGGCGCTCGCCGGCAACACCCCGGCGGCGAACAAGCTCCCGTACTACACCGGCTCCACAACGTCGGCCATGACGGACTTCACCGCCGCGGGGCGGGCGCTGGTCGGGCTCGCGAACGCGGCGTTCCTGGTGTGCGGGCGGCTGACCCTCGAGAGCGGGGTTCCGGTCTCGACTTCCGACCAGTCGGCGAAATCAACGATCTATTTCACCCCGGACGGCGGGGACGTGGTCTGCATCTATGACGGGACGCGGTTCGTCCCTCGAACCTTCGCTGAGCTCAGTCGTTCCATCTCCGGCCTGACCTCCGGCAAGAATTACGACGTCGTGGCGTACTGGTCGGGCTCCGCTGTCGTCATCGACCTGGCCCTCGCATGGACGAGCGATACCGCCCGGAACACCGCCTTCTCGCTGCTCAACGGGATCTGGGTCAACACGTCGAGTTTCACGACGGTCATGGGGAGCGTGTCGATCTCGGCGAACCAGGCGACTCTCCTCGGGACCATTCGGACGACGGCAACGAATCAGACCGAGGACTCTCAGACGAAGCGGTTTGTGTCGAACTTGTGGCGCCCGGCGATTCGCCACTTCAACCGCACGGACGCTACGAACCACACCTACAGCTCGACGACCGTGCGCGGCTGGAACAACGCCAGCACGCATTGCCTGGAGTGGGTGACGTGCATTCCGCGGAACTCGGCCACCCTGACGCTGAACGCTGCCTTTAACGCGAGCGGCGCCGGGTCGCAGGGGGCGCGGGTCGGCGTTGGCAGCGTCACGACGGCGCACATCCAGTGGCTCGACTGGAACAGCACAATCATCCCCGGGCTGGCGATCCCGTTGGTCGTCGCCCCGGCTGGTGGCTACAACATTTACTACGTGACGGAATCTGCGACGGGGTCCGGGAACTCGAACTACTATTACTACACGTTCGGCGGGGGGGTCTGGAATTGATTCCGACGATCGAGGAGATGCTGCAGTGCCGGGGCAGTTTTGAGGATCTCAGCCGGCGGCTCGTCGCGGCGGGGGTGCCGTTTGTCGGCATGGCAAAGGACCGGATCGACTTCGCGGAGGGAGCCACTCCTGAGCAGCAGGCCGCGGGGAACGCGATCCTCGCCGCCTGGGACTGGAACGCTCCGCCCTGCCCGGAGTCGGTCTATATGTTCCAGTTGCGGAAAGCCATGCGCGATACCCTGATGGTTGAGGGGGCTCCGCAGTACGGCTACACGCTCCCGGTGCTCGAGGCCTACATCGTGGAAGCGAACGACGAGGATCTGCGGGACGACTTCGAGGCGGCCGAAGTGCGGCGGGATCATCAGACCGTTATCGGCCTGGCCCTGATGTTCGGCTGGAACGATGATCGGCTGGACGATCTGTTCCGTCTCGCGAAGACGAAGTAGGCTTGATCTGTTCGGGCATGCGGTTAATATTTCGCCCGCTGGCTGGAACGGGACACGGGTGACACATGGACTCTTTTGGCGACGAGCCGAATGTTTCCGGCGAAATGGTGAAGTGGGATCACGACACCTACAACGCCGACCGGACGCGGGTTCGATCAACGAGCATGAAGTGGCTGTCGACGGCGCAGGGGCCGCGGGCTTACTTCTGGAACGTCTTTCATCCGGAGTACGTCGAGTCCGGCCGGCTGTGTGACCGCAAGGTCGGGCCGATGCAGCTCGGGACGATTTTCCACGACTTTCTCCTCGAGGGGAACCGGAACTGGCGGGTCCTGAAAAGCCGGCGGAATTCGCACGCCGCTCAGGACGAGATGAATGAGTTCCCGGACGTCTGGTTCATCAGCGAGCAGCAGCAGAAACAGATCCTCGGGATGCGGGACGGCGCGATGGCGAACGCCACCATCCGCCGGCTGATTGAGACTCCCCGGAAGAAGGTCGAGCAGACGGTCCTGTTCGACGGGCCGCACGGGATCGCCTCGAAGATCCGCCTCGACATCCTCTGCCGGGAGATGAACGAGGACATGGGCATCTGGGACCTGAAGACGTCCCTCGCCGAGAGTCGCGACAAGTTCGATCACGAGGTCCGGCGGCTCCGGTACTACCAGTCCGCGGCGCTGTATTCCTACGGGCTCCGGACGGTCAAGGAGTGGAAGGATTGGGACCCGACCTTCCGGCACATCGTCGTCTCAAAGAAGTGGCCCTACTACTCTTACGCTTTTGACCTCGACTTCGAGACCTACATCAAGCCGGGGCTTGTGCAGGTCGCGATGGCGTACACGACGCTCGCCGAAATCTACTCCACCTGCAAGGAAAACGGGGTGGACCCGGCCTCGATGGAGGCGCTGCCGTTCTGGTACGACCGCGTGGAGCGGAATCAGGGGAACCCGCTGGTCGCCCCGCAGTGGTTCAAGCCGGATCTCTTCGACCCGGATTCTGTGATTGGCGAGCCGGAGGATTACTGAGATGGGTGAGATGATCGTCCTGCCGGCCGTAAAGCACTCGATGGCCGCGCAGTTCAAAACCGACCTGATCCGGCTCGACCCGTTCGTACCGGAGCACATGCGGCAGGCTTTCTATCCGTCGTTTCTGGCCGAGGTCAACAACCTCAAGCCGAACGTCGACTATCGCTCCGTCATGGTCGCGGCGATGAACTGCGCCGTCGTTGGCCTGGCCCCGGGCGCGGCGAGGGGGCACTGCTACTTAGTTCCGTTCTGGGACAAAGACAAGGAGGTCGCATGCGCTCAGCTCGTGATGGGCTACAAGGGGTGGATGGAGCTCGGGTATCGGTCGAACCATCTGGGTATCATCCACACGCCGCAAGTCGTTCTCGAGGGGGAGGAGTTCGAGCTCTGGAGCGACGAGAACGGCCACCACTTCCGGCATCGCCGTCCGCCGACGCGGAGGGACAAGGGGTCCCGGAGGAATGTCGTCGGGGCGTACGTCGCCTATGGGACGACGAGCGGGCACAACTCGTACACCTACGTTGACCGCGGGGAACTGGACGAGGTCGACAGCCAGAAGAACGTCTGGAAGTCCGACTACATCGCCATGTGCATGAAGACCGCGATCCACCGGGCGGCGAAGACCTGGCGGACGACGTCGGAACTTTCGGCGGCGCATCGCTCGGACGAGACGATGGAGTACGCGAACGACGAGGTCGCTGCGGCGGCCGATGCGATCCTGACCACAGCCAAGGAGCAAAACCAAGGGGCCCGGGTGAAGGCGATGTTCGAGGCCGAAATGCAGGCCATCACGCCGAAGCGGGAGAAGTGGGTCGACTTCTGCCGCTGGGTACTTGGCGACCCGACCGTTGACCGTCCACATCTTGACGATCCGTACTTCTGCCAGCGGGTCATGGATGAACTGGAGCAGCGCAAGGCTCCTCCAGAAGACTTGGCCCGGCAGAGCGGAGTGATGAGCGAATGAGCCGACCCCCACGTCTGAACGAGTGGAAGTACGAAAACCTGCATCCCCACCCGCTGAACGCCGAAGTGTTCGGCCCCCTCGAGCCGGGGATCGACGCCCTGGTCGAGCGGATCCGGGAGCACGGGCAGCAGCGGCGGACGGAGATCCTGCCCCAGAAGACGATCGCGTCGGACGGCACGGAGCTCCCGGCGGGGACGATCATCAAGGGGCACCGCGGCTCGCTCGCGACGCATCTGGCCGGGTTCGCGGACGTGAAGGTCATCGAGCGGTGGGATCTGATCGACAGCCCGATGGAGGCCGAATTCGAGCTCCTGTCGGACAACGATGTTGAGCTCTACCGGAAGATCACGGACAAGATCAAGGTCCGGATGATCGCCGAGATGCGGAAGCGGACCGGCAAGAGCATGTCGGACGTGGCGGAGGCCATGGGGACCAGCAAGTCGACGGTCCACCGGGCCGAGAAGATTGCCGAGGCTCAGGAGGTCGCGCACCCGGAAGACAAGGCGGCCATCGACGCCGTGCTCGAGGAGGAGGGGATTCGCCCGGCGATGGACCTGGCCGAGACCGTCCTGAAAGAGCGGGACCGGATCGAGGCGGCGGAGCCGAAGAAGAGGCGGACCACAACGAGCAAGCCGGCCGAGGAGAAGCCGCGGAAGAACCCGGCCCCCGTCGTCGCCCCGCGGGAGACCCCGGCGGACTTGCCGGTCAGCCAGGCGTTCGGGATCGCGACCGACATGAAGCGGATCATCCGGGACACCCTCGGCTCCAAGATCAAGAAGATCGAGGAACTGATCGGCGCTCCCGGAGGGACTCCGAACACGCTGGCCGTGCAGACGTCGCTCGAGCGGGCGGCGGAACTCGTCCAAGACCTGATCGACGCGCACCTGACCGACTTCCAGGGATAGGCAATGTCCGATTGGGACGACATGCAGCGCGACGGGGTTGATCGGCTGATCGACCGCGCGCAGTCGAAACTCGCCGTCGTCGGCTCTTCACCCACCGGGTCCGGCAAGACGACGATGGCTGCCATGTGCGTTCAGGACTGGTGCGTCCCGTCCAATCTGTCGTGGGAGTTCATGACGAACCGGCGGACGCTGCTGGATCAGACGGTCGATGCCTTCCGGCAGTTCCGCGAGAAGGGGCTGGAGTTCGGCGTTCGAGGGGCAGGGTATCGCCCCAACCTCGAGCGCCGGGGGCAGGTGACGATCGTCCAGACGGACGCGAAGGCGGTGAAGGAGAAGCGGTGGGAGCCACATCAGGCGGACGTCCTGATTATCGACGAGGTCCACAACAACATGCCGGAGTACCTGCAGTGGCGGGTGCAGCGGCAACTCGACCGCGGGTATCCGGTCATCGGTCTCTCGGCGACGCCGATCGGCCTCGGACGCTGGTTCCGGCATCTGGAGCCGCTTTGCACGCTGTCCATGCTTCGGGAGGTCAAGGGAGCGCTGATCGCCGAGTGCCACACGCCGAACGAGCTCGACCTGAAGCACATTCGCCGGGTGAAGTACGGGGAGAAGAAGGACGAGATGGCCCGGCTGTTCACGCAGCAGCAGGTCGTCGGCTCGATCATCGACACATGGCGGGCCCTGAATCCGAAGGCGCTCCCGACGATCCTCTTCGCGCCGTGCGTCGAGTCGTCGAAGTGGTTCTGCGAGGAGTTCAACCGCCAGGGAATCCCCGCCGCCCACATCGACGGGGGGAACATTTACTACGGCCGGAAGAAGGACGGCGAGCGGGAGTACATTCCGTCCACCCGCGCGTCCCGGAAGGAACTGAAGAAGCAGGTCCGACAGGGGCACATTAAGGTTGTCACGAATCGCTTCGTTATGAGAGAGGGCGTGGATTGGCCGTTCCTGTATCACGCGATCTTCGCGACGAAGATGGGGGGCGTCGTCCCGTGGGTGCAGTCCTGCGGGCGAGTCCTGCGCGCGGACCACAATCGCCCGTGGATGGACCACGTCATCATTCAGGATCACGGCGGGAACCTGTATGGCCTCGGCCTGGGGAGCCCGAACGCCGACCGGGTTTGGGAGCTCGGGGACACGGCGAAGATCCTGAAGGACAAGGCCAGGGAGCGGCTCAAGGAAGGACTTGACCATCAGCCGGTGTGCTGCCCGCGGTGCCATCGCCCGGTGAAATGGGAGGTCTGGACCAAGCTGGGGAACACCTGCCCGTACTGCAAGAACAAGTTCGACGCCAGCGAGCGGATCGTCATCCAGAAGGACGGGCGACTGCTGCCGGTGGAGGGGGACGCGATCAAGATCCGGGTCCGAACGGATCAGAAGGACATGCAGAAGGCGTGGGACGGCCTGTTCTACCCCTCCTCGAAGAGTAAGGGCGTCCGGGCGAATACGTTCGGCCAGCTATGCGGGCGGCTCAAGTCGGCGCACCCGCACCTGCAGGTCTGCGACGACGTTGTGGCGATTCAGAACGGGGTCCGGAAGCGGGTCTCCGGGATACGAGACATGCGGTCGATGAAGTTCTACGTCATCGACAACATGCCCAAACCGGGCAGTCCGGTTTGGAAGCAAGAGGTCCGGCGAACGAGCCGGGACATCCTTCAGAGGTACGAGGGCAAGTATGGCGGATCAGCAGGTGACGCAGGATCAGGCAACGGAGAAGCAGGCGGAGGAGAGCGGCCGGCAGAAGTCGGCGCCGCGCAAGGCTCCAACGCTGGTGACGGATCGGGTGGAAATGGCCTACGGTCACGTCTGCCAGATCAAGGGCGTGGTGGTGAAGTACCAGCTCAAGGGGGGGCAGGAGCTCTTCGCGGTGGCGGCAACACCCGGCGCCGCCAAGGAAGCCTTTCTTTTGGAAATGGTGACCAAGGAGGAGCCGCTCACACAGGCGGAGCTCACGGCGGAGATGCACGCGGCGATGGTCCGGCGGTGGGAAGCGGACCGGCGGCCGGCGAATCCGCTGCCGGATCTGGGGTCGGTGATGGATCCGTTGGGTGACGAAATCGTTTCCCGGGAAACGATTGAAGAGCCCACCAGTCAAAATGCTGGGGCAGAGTAGGCGGCGCGGCCCGGGGTCATGGTGACACCGGAGGAGTTTTTCGGATCCAGACTCAACAGGTGACACTGTGACTCAGAAATCAGCGAATTCGCTTCACATCCAGAACGTCCGGGCGATCGAGAACCTGCACATCCCCATCCCGGATGAGGGGGGCGTGGTCGTCCTGCAGGGGTATCACGGGACCGGGAAGTCGACGGCGCTCCTCGCGGTCGACATGGTCGCGGGGCGGGGCCCGGCCAAGCTGGAGAAGCACGACGGCTCGCTCCGCGGGGAGGTCGTCGGCCTGGGCGTGACGATCAAGATGGACAAGACGACCCGGCGGGAGGGGGAGTGTCCCTTCCAGCAGCTTGACGGGGCGTCCATCGCGCGGCTCGTGAACCCCGGTATCAAGGATCTGAAGGCGGCGGACGCGGACCGGACGAAGGGGCTGTTGGAGATCACCGGGGCGTCGATCACGGTGGCGGACTTCAAGGACTGCGGTCTCGACCAGCCGGAGATCATCTCGGCCACGAAGGGGACCGATGGGGCCCCGGTGGCGGCCGTGCAGGGCGTGAAGGAGGCGCTCAACGCCAAGGCCTTGAAGCTCGAAAAGGAGGCCGCAGAGCTCACGGGCGAGCACGACGCGATCAGCAAGCGGCTGAACGAGGCCGGCGTCGGCAGCGAGGCGGAGCTGCGGACGGACGCGGAGATCGACAAGGACCTGGAGGATTGCCGCGCGAAGATCCGGGTGGCGGAGACCGACAAGAAGTGGGTCGACGAGAACCGGGCCGCGTACGAGGAGGCCAAGGGGGCGGCGGATTCGGATGAGACGGTCGAGTCCGTGCAGGACCGCATCACCGAGCTCGGCGACAGAATCAAGGCTGGGACGGCGAAGATCGACGCGCTGACCGAGGAGCGGAACCTCAAGCTGGCGGAGATCAGCAAGGAGTACGCCGCCAAGATTAAACTGGCGGAGGACGCTCAGGACGAGTTGATTGCCGAGAAGAGAGCCGAGTCTGCTCGCCTGGAGGTCGTGCAGCAGAACGTCGCCGCGGCGGCCTCCCGGAAGTCGCTGCTCGCGATGTTCGAGTCCCGGATGACGACCGACAACCAAGGTGTGATCGACGGAGAGCGGGCGAAGGAGGAGACGCTGCTCAAGGAGCGGACCGACAATGCCGCCGCCCGGGTCCGGCTGGCCGACGCGAAGCTGCAGAAGGAGATCGTCGCCAAGATCAAGGCCGCGCAGGAGGGAGCGAAGGCGCTCCGCGAGAAGGCGAAGGGAGTGGAGAAGCTGCTCGGGAAGATCATCCCGGAGACGTCGCCGATCAAGTTCGACGAGTCCGGCCGGCTGGTGGTCAAGACCGACCGGGCGGATCAGGAATACTTCACGGAGCTCTCGGACGGCGAGCGGTGGGGGCTGGCGATCGACATCGCCGTCTCGACCATGAAGACCGGGGGGATCATGACGATCCCGCAAACGGCGTGGCAGGAGCTTGCGCCTACGGTGCAGGCCGAGATCGCGGCGAAGTGCCGGGAGCGGAAGGTGACCGCCGTCACTGCGGCGATCACGGACGACCCGGCGATTGTTCCGAAGGTGATGTAGGGGTAAACTCCCTCCTTCGCTGAAGTCGGACGGTTTCTGTTTTCCTTGGATTCTGGAGGGTCTCATGAGCACGAAAGCGGCGTTGAATCGGCAGGACGTCAATCTGTCCCAGCTCGCCGGTATGGACAGCGAGAAGCTGTCCCGGGTGGTGCAGCAGCAGATCGGCATCGCGTCGGCGGACATCTACAACCGCCCGAACGAGAAGAAGCCGCGGGAGGTGACGATCAAGCTCAAGTTCGCCCCGGCGGACGACGAGGGCGATCGGGTCCTGTTCGAGTTCGAGGTGTCCGGGAAGACGCCGCCCCGGAAGTCGAAGTCCTACGGGATGGAGAACAACGGCGCGATGAAGAAGATGGTGTTCAACGACATCACGCCGGGTGACGATGAGGATGAGTCGCAGGAGGGCGACGACGACAAGGAGTGAGTAGCCCCGGCCGGTGTTCGGCTTGGCGGTAGGTGATTACTCAGGCATTTCGGAGGGTTCTCAGTGAGTCAGGAACAGGAGAAGGTGACGTCGCAGCAGACCGTTGCGCGCGGCGTCGTGACGGAGATTCGGGATCTAGTGAAGGAGCAGCAGCACAGCGGCGGCCTGCACTTTTACACGACCGTCCCCGGCATGGTGATCGTCAAGGTCCCGGGCAAGGAGGACTACGAAAAGATCCCGGTCCAGCAGAAGCGGCGTTACAACTTGGAGACGCTGCAGGGCGTGGCCGAGGCCGCCAAGGTCGCCAAGGAAAAGTTCGGCGGCGACCCGGTCATCTTCGTGGATCGGAACGAAGTCGTCCTGTCGTTTCAGGAGAACGCGGCATCGCTGCACCTGGCCTCCGGTGTCTACAAGCACCGACTGTCCCCGGAGTGGAAGTGCCTGCTCGGCCTGAAGCAGCAGCCGACGATGGGGGTCGAAGGCGTCCGGAAGTGGCTCCGGATCGACATGCGGGCCGGGGCGACCGATTCGTCCAAGGCGCTCGAGCGGTCCCTGCAGAGTCTCTCTGCGAAGACCGAGCAGCGGACGCGGTCGATGCGCGAGGGCGGCAAGGAGAGCCTCGGCCGGGACATCGACGCGGAGGTGACGTCGGCGAACGGGGAGATCCCGAACGCCTGCGCCTTCCATGTCCGTCCGTTTCTCGATCCGGACGTCTCCGCTGGTGACGCCGTCGAGGTGTTTGTCGACGTCGAGCCGCGGAACCTGGACGTGACCCTGGTCGCTCAGGAAGCCGACATGGAGGAGGTGCTCGTCGGGGCTGTGCTGAAGGCCGTGGAGGTCCTGAAGCTGCGTCTCAGCGAGGTCGACCTGCCGGATGTCCCGGTGATCTTGGGATCGGCTTCGTAATCTGTCCGCGGTTTTGTTGAACGAGCGCCCGGGTGTCGGAAGGAACCGCACCCGGGTTTCTTTACGGGGAGCGGCGTCTTGGGAAAAAACCGAGGCGCAACGCTGGTCTACCCCCGGGACGAGTGGGCGGAGTCTGTTCTCCTGAGCGCGGCGGTCACCGGCTGGTGGTGGGAGCCTGCGCTCGCGGAGGAGTGGACGGACGAGCTATTCCCGGATCCGATTGACAGGTCCATCCTGCGGGCAGTGCGGGTGGTGCGGTTTCATGGCGGCCGGCGGCGAGTCCGCTTCGACATGATGGCGCTGAACGTCTTCATCCGGCGGCACTTCGGGGAGAATCCCGGCAAGATTCGGGAGCGTTTCCTCGAGCTGATCGACCCGGTGTTCGCGTGGGACGTGGATTATCACTGGCCGGTGTGGTCGTCTCGGGCGATCCATCGCTGGCGGGATCGGGCGGCGGTAGATCATGCGGTTGCGGTTGTCCGGCTGGCTCGCGCCGGGCAGCACAAGGAGATTCGCGAGCTGGTGAGGTGCTTCAGTGCCGAAGATGAGCGAGCAAGACAAGCGGGAGATGCGGCGGGAATATCTGGACGCCTTCCCGGAATGCCAATACTCAGCGGCATTCGGGCCGGATCTCCAGTGGCCACGGATCAAGAGGGGGCAGGTTTGTGTGGAGCACATATGGGCTCGACACGGGGCGGCGAGTGAGCACTGGTCGAATTACGCGACGGTGTGGATGACGCCGGGGGGCCCGCACGACTGGAAGCATGACAACTCCGTCGAGGCCCGGATCGTCATCACGGCGTTCAAGTTCGATCTGTACCTGGCAACGAAGGACGAGCGGCATTTCGACATCGAGGCGCTCCGCGCGGCTTCCGGGGTGTACGTCCCGGGCTGGGTCGAGGTGAAGCTGGAGACCCAGGGGCACCGGCTCCCGGAATACGTTTTGCGGATCGGCCAAGACTTCATCGAAAGGTTCAACGCTTCGCGAGGGTGACCGCGGGTCGGAGTTTGTCTATGGTGTCTTCGGAGGATTGAATCCCCGGAGGGCAACATGATCGGTTTTCTGCCACATTTGATTGCCCAAACCCCAGTCGCTTCACAAATGCCGACGACTCTTGAGGGGGCGATCATCTTTATTGCGGTTAGTGCTGTAGTGGCGTCGCTGACCTTCATCAACAAACTTTCGACCGACAACCGGCTAGACCGGCAGGAGGAGCGGAAGAACATCGAGAAGATCGCTGATGCCGTAACTGCTGCGACCAACGAGTTTAAGACAGCGTCAGTTAAGATGCTGGACGAGCACAAGGAGGACCGCGAGGTCTACCAGGACTCTATGGCTGAACTGCAGCGGGAAATCTCCGCCGGATTCGCCTCCATGAAGACCGAGATGGCGGGCGTCAAAGATGCACTCAGGGAAAGCCGTCGCCTCCAAGGGGGCGGCGGATGAATCCCGTGCTCGAGGAACTGTTGAGGAACCTCCAAGTCACACAATCGCGTATCTCCTGGCGGCACTCGATGCTCGTTCTGTGTGTGTCGACGGTGGTTACGTCGCTGGCCTGCGCGTACTTCACGCTCAAGTCAGAGCGGGATGTCTACATGCTGCTCGGCGAGGTGCGCGCGTTGCGGGACACAGTCGAGTCTTCCCGGTGCAACTGTCACTCGCTATCCAGGGGGCTGGGCAGCTTGAAGGGGGCGGGCGTGCGTGGGCATATGTCACTGGACGTTAAGCCGGGCGTCGAGTAGCGTGATACCTGCTTTCTCTTTCCAGCAGGTGACGTGATGCAGAAGACGACTCTCCTCGGGATCATGGGCATCATCGGCGTCGTGATGGGCTTTCTCACGGCGACCTTCGATGGAAACCCGGCAACGGTTCCGGATTCGCTTCCCTCGGTCATCCAGCAGATCACTACGCTCTGCGTGAGCGCGGGGCTGATCGTCTCGCGTGACAACAAGGTCTCCGACGAGCAGGCCGGAGCCGGGGACCTCGGGAAGAAGAAGTAGCTGGACCGTCCAGCGTTTCCCGGGAAACGAATCTCAGCCGGCCAAGGGGAGAGAGTCATGCGCGTCACATACTTCACGGGCAACGACCGCCAGGGCACCAAGGCCTACGATGGCGAGATCGTCAGCGAGAACGATTCGATTCTCGTGGTCCACAACGACCGGGGCGGGAACCGGACGATCGACAAGAGCCTGATCGTCAGCCGGTCGGACCAGCCGGACCTCCCGAAAGCGAAGAGCTCGACGGAGCTGGAGGCTGAGCGGAAGCGTAAGGTCGCCGCCCAGCAGGCACAGATCGCCCCGGCGATCGAAGTGGCGAACCCGGAGGCCAAGCCGCTCGAGCCTGGCCCGCTTGTCCCGATAGACATTGAGACGCCCGTCGCAAGCAACACGGAGTCCGGCGCGGAAAGCGAGTCGGTCGTGGGGGCCGCGTCGGACTCCGGTTCTTCCGAGGAAGCCAGCGTTTCCCGGGAAGCGACCGAGCAGGAAGCGGAAGCTCCGGCCGGCGGTTCGGGCGAGCCGGCGCCGCCTGCGACGGAAGGCGAGGGCAGCGACACGATTTCCGGGTCCGGCGAGGATCGTCCCTCCCCGGAGGCCTCGGAACTGAACACGTCGATGAAGGTCGACTGAGGGTAGAGCGATGGCCGTCTTCGTGTATGACAAGGGCGACGGTGGTAAGCCGAAAACTTACACCGGCGAGATCATCACGGAGACGCCAACGCATCTCATCATCCGAAACAACGCGGATGGCGTGCCGCGGAACTTTGTGAAGAGCAAGCTGGTGAGCCGGTCGGATCAGCCGCCGGCCGAGAAGCCGAAGGACGGGTGACATGAACTGGATCCAGCAGCATCCCTACATCACGGGGAGCCTCGGCGTTCTCCTGACGCTCATCGGGACGGTCGTCGTTCCGTTCGGCGACAAGATTATGGCCGGCGTGAAGGGGCTCCGGCGGGCTCCGGCGGCGGCCGAGGGCACCGACGAGGATCAGATGTCCGCAGACCTGTTCCGGATCGAGAAACACGCCCGGGACGAGTTGAAGGACCAGCAGCTCGTCGACCTCCTGGGGCAGGCCCGGTCGCGGCTCATGATGGTCCGGACCACGAACGCTGCAGGGTGACATGCGAGTCTTCGGTGCGATTTGTACGACGCTTGGCGGCTTCCTCCTGATCGCCCTCGCGGTGTCCGGCGGCGGTGGCGGACTTCTCCCCGCCACCCCTCCGCCGATTCCAGGAATCGCGAAGGCGTTTCTTGTCGTGCATGACCAGGCGAACCGCCGGAACCTCAAGCCGGACCAGCTCGCCGTCCTGACGTCGACGATCCTTGTCGACAAGCTGAATCAGAACGGCTTCCAGTCCCGGTATTGGGACAAGTCCAACGTCTTGAACGGCACGGGCCCCATTGCCGAGGCCGGCAAGAAAGTCCTGGCCGAGAACAAGCCCCTCCCGTGGATGCTGATCTCCAACGAGACGGCCGGGAAGGGGTACTCCGGCCCGGTGGAGACGCTGGACGGGGCATTGAAGCACGTCGACGAGGTCAAGTGAGATGCCGCAGTCATTCTTCTCGGACCTGCACAACCGGCTCGTCATCGACGACTCGAACTTCCAGAAGTACGTCCAGCCGGTGATCGACGGGGACGTACGGTTCCGCGGGTACAAGCCGCGCGACTGGAACGCGGAGCCGTACGGGTCGAGCGGCGTCGCGGTGCCGATGTCCATGCCGCTGATCCCCCGAACGGAGTGGGTCGAGCGGATCCGGGACATCAACAAGGCGAAGGGGCTGCTCAGCCAGCGGCGGAAGCAGGCCGGCATCGGTCCGTTCAACCAGCAGAACACGAACTTCTGCTGGGGCAACGGCGTCCTCAAGTGCTTCCAGATCCTCCGGATGCTGCAGGGGGAGGATTTCGTCGATCTCTCCCCGGCGTCCATCTGCTGCATGATCACGAACTTCCAGAACGTCGGGGGCTGGGGGACGCAGTTCCTCAAGTACCTGAACTTGAAGGGGGCGGTCCCGGCGCAGTTCTGGCCGCACAACGCGATCAACCGGAAGTACAACACCGCCGAGACGATGGCGATGCGGGCGAAGTTCCGCGTCCCGGACGGCGGGTGGTACGACATCGACCCCCGGCAGAGCTTCGATGCAACGATGACGCTGGTCCTGCTCGGGATCCCGGTTGCCGTGGCCTACAACTGGTGGGGGCACCTTGTCCTGGCGGAAGATCCAATCGTTGACAAGGACGGCCGCTTCGGTCTGGGCGAACTGAATTCGTGGGGGCCGTGGGGCGAGAATGGCGACGGGACGTTCGTCCTGATGGAAGGCAAGGGGACGCCTTCGGAAGCCGTGGCCCCGGCCCTCGCGGTCTGAAGTACACCCCGTTAGCTCAATCGGGAGAGCACCGGTCTCCAAAGCCGGCGGTTGCCAGGTTCGATTCCGGCACGGGGTGCTGAGTTCCTTTCTCTTTCGGAGGTTTGCGATGTTGCGAAGGATGTTGTCTGGGCTCGTGATGGCCTGCGCGGGGCTGGTGTTTGGTGCGATCAGCGTGTCGACTCCGGGGCCGGGGGTCTCCGGCAATCTCAGCGCCCGGGAGTACCAGCCGGCGGACACGATTGGTCAGTACCCGGTGAATCCCAACGTCACGGTCGCCGATGACGTCGTCAGTCAGGGGGAGGTGGCCCCGGCGGCGAACACCTTTCCCGGTGAGGTACAGCTCCAGGCAAACGCGGAGGGAGCGTCGCCGGGCGTCGCCGCCTCGAGCTCGCCGCAGGTCTCGGCAATCCATGCAGTTCGCGTCATCGGCCGCAGTTCCGATCCCCGCAGCTACGGGCAGCGGGCAGAAGCCGGAGGAACCGCCGTCGCCGTGAAGGCCGACAAGCTCCACACGGCAAGCCATCTGACAGCCAGGCTGATGCCCGGGTGGACGATCGAGGTCGAGGTCGACGGAAAGTGGGTGGCTGCGACGTATGCCGGGGTCCCGGGAAAGGACCTGGCCGTGCTGACGATCCCAAACGGAAGCCTGCAGGGGGTCCCGGTGCGGGAGCCGATCTACGGCGAGCGGCTGACAGTGTACGGCCTCAAGACGAAGTCCTTCTCTCAGGGGACATACGCTGGGGACATGAACAAAGCCATCGGAAGTGGGCACGTCCCGCTCGACGTCGGACAGGCCCCGGCATTGGAAGGCGACAGCGGCGGCGGCGTCTTTGGGGATGACGGCGCTCTGGTCGGGACGATCAGTGGGAGCCCGGTGGACTCGCCGATGGTCGTCACGATGGTTCCGATCGTCAGTTCGCCCCCGGCCGCCGCGGCTGCACCGAAGCGAACGTCGAGCGTCTACGTCTCGGCGGACCTGGCTCCGTCTTCCGGGAACTGCGTGAACGGGGTATGCTCGGCGCCACCCCAGCAGATGTACCAGCCCACCTTCGGGAAGCAGCGGCGGGGGGGCTTCGGCTTCAAGAAGTAATGTCCGCCACACGGCTCGATTCAAAGCAAGCCGCGGTTGCCCGGGATTGGATCCCTCGGGTGATCGCGGCTTGTTCCTCTTCCGGGGCTCAGTTCGGCGGCGCGGGGTTCAAGCTGTTTGGGCTCCCGGCGCCGCAGCGGGTGGCCGGGGCGGTGATCCTCGAGCTCATGTTCGGGGAGATCCGGCTGACGGACCAGTGGTTCCTCGATTGGGCGGCGGGGAAGCCGGTGCCGGTCGGGTCGCACACGATCGAGTTCCCGAAGCCGATGCCGATGCTGAAAACGCTGGCCGGCGGGGTGCGGCTGCAGTGGGAGGAGTCGCCGCGGATCGTCACGAACTTCGCGACCCGGCTGGTGGGAGTAGCCATCGCACACATCGACGCATATCCTTCCCGTGCTGTTGCTGTCATCGAACGGGGTCCGGACCAAGTCTGGGAGTGGTAAAATGTCGCGGGATATGCATGTTCTCGTGTTCGCTTTCGCTGTTTGCGTGGTCGCGTGGAGGCACAACGACCGGGTCGACGCGCTCGAGAAGGCGGAGACGGCCAGGGCGGCGGCCGAGGCCCGGCAGAAGGAGCCGGCCCTCGAGCACAGGCTGACCCGTGTCGAGCGGCAGATCATCATCCTCCAGCCGGTGATCGACGCGATCCATGGTGACGCGGAGAGTGTCCCGGAGCCGGCGGCAGATCCGAAGGGGGTAGAGCTGTGAACTTGAGACGCAGGATGTTGCGGGCTGGGCGGCGGTCGTCGAAGTCGATGATGACGCTCTTGGAACTGGAGAAGGCCGGGGCGGTCAAGCCGGAGGAGCCGGAACCGCCGCGGCAGATCCTTCCTAAGCTGGTCATGGATATGGCGAACGACCGCATCCGTGGCGGGGCGTCGACGGCGGAGGCCCGGCAGTTCATCCTCGAGATGACGAAACCGGAGGGAGGCGAGCATGAAGGTCCGGGAGTGGAAGATCGTCAACCCGGTGTACCACTACGTCATCCTCATCAGGCAAGGCGGGACGCTGAAGCAGGCGATCGCGTGGGCGAAGAAGAAGTTGGGGTGTGAGTTCCGGATTAAGGGGCATGTGACTGTCGGCCGGATCTTCATCAAGGATGACGAGATCACGCACTGCATCTGGTTCCCGGAGAAGCCCGGGGGCGGGACGGTGGCGCACGAGGCGTACCACTCGATCATGCACGTCATGGAGTCCGTTGGCATGGAGCGGCCGACGCGGGAGAACGAGGAGGCCTACGCCTATCTGTTGGCGTGGACAGTGATTGAAATCGGGAGGCTGCTCTGGTGACGCACGGACTCTTTTCACCGGAGCTCGCCGAGAAGTGGAAGCGGGCCGATCTCGCCGAGAGTCTCCGGTGCCATCGAGTGTGGACGGGGATCGCCACGGGCCGGATTCGCCAAGTGAAGCATGACCCGCCTTGCACGGTGCAGGACGGGAAGATTTCGTGCCGGTCATTCCCGGCGGGAGGTTGAGATGGAACGACGCGGGTTTCTGAGGACGATGGCGGCGGTGGCGCTCGGGGCCCTCGGCTTCCGGGCAGCGAAGGGGGCGAATGGAACGCACCATGAATACTCCGCTTCGCATGTTCGGCCGTACCAGCCGAGCGCCGCTGGGGGCGACTTCGGAGGTTGGAATTGCAAGACCTACATCCCGGACAAGGAGTGGTTCGAGATGCGAAAGCTCCCGGCCGGGTATTCATGGAAGAGGTGGGTCGGGAAGTGCCAGTTGCTTTGCCACCCGGACCGCCGCATGGTGGAGATCCGCTTCAACCGGATCGAGGACTCGCCGATGCTGGATCAGCTATGCGGGTTCTACGTCGTCCGGATCGACGAGTTCGTTCGTCGGCACGTCTACCGATTCCCCAGGGGCGGCCAGTCCGAGTGGGGGCCTGGCTGGCACCGTCCGGAGTAAGGTGGCCTTGCCATGCATGAGGGGGTGACGTAGACTTCCGCCGCTCGGTGTCGAATGCCCGGTGGGAGTACAGGTTAGTTCCTCTCGCCAAGCCCTTGTCGACCATGAGCCCCTCCAAAGCCGCCCGATCTGGGCGGCTTCTTTTTTGCCCGGGCGTTCTTGACGCTCCGGGAACCGGCGATAGAGTTGCCGCGCCGGCGCGATGCCATCCCTTCAGCAAGGAACCATTGCACTAAGCGTGGAAGGTGGGGCCAGACTGGTTTGGTGGCTTACGTCCCATGTTCGCCAGTCCGCCCTGCCTTCCTCGCCGGCGCTGAAGCTGAAAAACGAACGGGTGACATCTTGGAACTGATCGACAGGGAGGCCCGGCTGGGTCTCGAGAAACGGCGTGCCATCTATTCCGCGGACGAGCGGTTCCGGTACGCGCTGCACATCGAATTCGGGGACGACCTGTTCCCGGGAGTGAGCCCCTCCTACGTCGCGTACATCGGCCTCAATCCATCGACCGCCACAGAGAACGAGGACGACCCGACCGTCAGGCGGTGCAAGGAGCGGGCGCGGCGGATGGGGTTCGGCGGGATGGTGATGCTGAACCTCTACGCCTTCCGGGACACTGATCCCCGGAAGCTCAAGGAGGCGGGGTATCCCGTGGGCCCGGCGAATGACCGAACTGTCCGAGCTGTCTGCGAAGAGGCCGGGATGGTTATCCTTGCCTACGGTCAGCTTGGCGAGGCGGAGCGGGTGAAGGCCCTCTTGAGCGTGCTCGAGGGGATTCCTTGCCACTGCCTCGGGGTGACTCAGTCGGGGCGGCCGAAGCATCCGCTCTATCTGTCGTACGACGTCAAACCAGTCCCTTACGAGTTTGGAGCCGGCGATGCGGTCGATCGAAGAGATTCAGGCGCAGCTCGTGGCGAGCTACGGGTCGGAGAAGACGACGTCGTCGATGGCGGCGGCGAACAGCGCGTCCCGGGAAGGGGTGGCGATTGTCATGGCGATCGCGGAGAAGGAAGGTTTCTCTGGGGATCGCTCCCGGCGGACGAATCGCAAGCTGAATCGGGAGATGTCCCATCGGTATGACGCGGCGAAGGGGGCGTTCCTCGATGCCGAGCGAGTCCGTTACGGGATGATCGGCGGGAGTTGGCTGGCCTCGATGGGGCTATGGTTCGCCTGGGTGGCGCTCCGGACCGTGCTGACGGAACTGTTCGATGCGTATTGGGAAGAGCAGCAGGTCGCCCGCGGGATCGAGGTGCTCGACTGATGCGAGTCACCCCTCGGCAGCGCGAGGCGGCGGCGGACATGATCCTGGAGCTGGAGGGAACCCGGCTGCAGGTGGCGAAGATCCCGTCCGGGGACGGCTACATCCGGGTCGTCCTGCAGGAGAATCCCCGGTGGTACTGCAAGTTGTGCGCGGAGCACCTTTCCGTCCGGCGACGGTTTCCGCGGCCTCGGCCGTTCATCAAGCGGCGAGACACGCTGAATGCCTTGCGACGGATCTCTGAAGGTCATGCGAATCCCGGCGGGGCGTACTTCGAACGGTTGATGCCGCTGGTCCGGAAGCGGGCGTTGGAGCTGAGGCGGCGGCCGGTTGTCGAGCTGGCCCCGGCAATGGAGGCGGTTTATGACTGGTGACCAGATGATCGTGATGCCGTCGAACAACAAGAAGATGGAGGTTGGCTACATGGCGGGGAAGTATCCCGGCCGGGTCGGTCACCTTTACGCCCCCGGGGGCTACCCGGCGACGCCGTACGGAGACTGGCTGCCGTACGCGCTCGACAACGGGATGTTCGGGGCGTTCCTGAAGACGCAGGAGTTCGGCAAGACTCAGCGGGAGTGGTGGCCGGAGCACGACTTCGACCGGATGGTCGCGCAAATGTGCTCGTTCAGCCAGAAGCCCCGGTGGATCGTCGTTCCGGACTGCGTTTGCGATCCTGGCGAAACGCTCCGAATGTGGGCTGAGTTCGCCCCGAAGCTCCGGAAGTACGGGGTCCCGCTGGCGATCGCCGTCCAGGACGGGATGACGGTGGCCGATGTCCCCGGGGACGCGGACGTCGTCTTCGTGGGCGGCTCGACGGAATGGAAGTGGTGCTACTTCGACGTCTGGCCTCGCGCGGGTTTCCGGACGCACGTCGGCCGGGTCAATTCGTATCGCTATCTCGTCGACTGCCACAAGGCGGGGATCGAGTCCGTCGACGGGACGGGGTGGTTCCGCGGGGACCAGAAGCAGGTCCGCGGGCTCCGGGCGTATCTCGAGCAAGCCGCCAACGACAATTTCGGCCCGGAACAGATGACGCTGTTCCAAGCCACGGAGTTCTCGAATGTCTAGCTACCAGAGCATCCTCGAGCGCGAGTGCGGCTACAACACCTGCCCGCCGCCGCGCACAGAGTTTTTCCCAAAGCTGGAGCCGGTTCTGCAGAAGGGGACGATGGCCGAACATCTGGGCGTCGATCTTGCTCCGGAGCTCGCCGGAGGTACGCCCAATGAGTTCATTGAAGTCGTTTTGCCTGTCCGTCCGCGCCGAATTGCCATGCTTCCCGGGGACCGGCCACACCTTCACCCTCGCGATCACGGCCCGGACGGAGCTTGAGGCGATCCAAATTGCCCAGCGTCGCCGGCTCACTGTGTTGGCGGTGATCTGACGGGACTGGTAGCATTGCACCCGGCTTTCAACTGGAGGGTGCGATGGCGAGCTATCCCGGATCTGCAATGCGTGGTTACCCGAACCGGGCCGGCGTCCCCAAGTTGGGGGGCGTTCGCCGTGGCGGCCGTTCGACCGGAGTGGGCGGGAATGCGATGCTCGGCCGGCGTCGGTTCGCGGGTCCGATGACGGAATACGATCAGGAGTCGGACGGGTTCATCGGCGACCCGGGACCGTCGTTCCGTCAGAGTGGGGCTGATCGGTACATGCCGATGGGCAGTTACGGCTACGCTTCTGGCGCGTCCAAGTTCGACACTGGCCCTCTCGGGTACGGGTACAACAGTGATCCGGCCCGGGTCATCAGCACGATGGCCGGGCGTCCCCGGCTTGACGAACAGCTCCAGCGTGGGCAGGGCGTGCTCGACGAGGCGAATGCGGCTTACGGTCGCATGATGGCTCCGCGGTACGACTCTGGCCCGGGGCAGGCGTTCTACAGCATTCCGGCTGCACCGCTGCGTCGACGATTTCAGGGGCCCCAGACGGCACAAGATGCACAGTTCGACGTCCCGCAGAAAGACTCTATCGCCTTTCCGGGATTCAATGGTTATGACACTACGGCGGCGGATCGGCAGAACTACGCCTTTCCGGACCCCGGCGGAGGCGTTTACGGAGACCCTTTTTCGATCGCCACTGCTCAACAGTATCCCTTGGGTGGTATTCGTGGCGTGAACGCTCCCCCTGTCACATTGGCTGGGCGTTCTGTTCGTTCCACAAATCGCTCCGCCACCCCACCGGCACCGGGTGCTGTCCCGCCGTCCGCTCCGATCCGACTGAACGGGGTTGGCGGCGCGATGGGCGGGCAGGGGTCGATGCTGGCTCCCCCGGCGGGACCGATGCAGTCCGTGCCGCCGATCGGTTCGCCGATCACTCCTCAGCAGGGCTGGTGGGATTCGATGTTCCGTCCCGGGCCGGCGATGCAGGCCTCTCCGGGCGTAATGCCGAATCAGGGCAGCGGGTTCAGCCCCTCGCGCGGCATGACGCGGATGGGCGATCCGTACGACCTGGCGATGCAGGGCGTGCAGAACGTCCGGGAGCGATTCCGCGGCTACGTCCCGCAGCCGTACGTCTCTCCCCCTCCGCCGCCGACGCCTGGCACTCCGTTCGATGCGGGTCGGGGCGGGTACGGTTTCGGCGGTCCGCCGCAGCCGTCGCCTGTTGCACCGTACGGTGCAGGTGGGGCGGGTGACGTGATGGAGCGGTCCCGGATGCCGAGTCAGCCGGTCGACGGCCGGTACGCTGTCGCTCCACGGGGGCAGTATGCGCAGGGCGGACGGTACGTTCAGCCAGGCCCGGCGGGTCGGTCTCAGTCGGCGGCAGTCCCGGACACGCGGAGCATCCCTGGGATCGGCCCGGATGGAACGGGTTTCATGATGATCGGCGGCCGGCGGCGTCAGTTCGTACAGCTCCCGGGACGGGACACTCCGACCATGGTCCCGGACGGCATGATGGTGCGGCAGAATCCGGACGGCGGGATGGAGATCGTCGACGCGCAGGGGAATGTCGACCCGCGGTACAACCGCGCTCTCCCGGGCTCGGCTGTCGACGGGCAGGTCCGCGGCGGCATCGTGAATCCGGTCATGCGAACCGCGAACGCCGCGGGGCAGTACGTCCCGGTGGGGGCGATTCCGCCGGAGGAGTGGGCGTATCGCCGGACGGCGGCTCGAGCAGCGAGGGAGGAACGGGCGGCGTCCCGGCAGCAGTCGCTCACTCAAAATCGTTTCCCGGGAAACGGCGGCGGGTTTGGGGCAATGAATCCATTCACGTCGGACGCCTCCCCTCCTGGCCCGGAGGTTGCCAGCGCGGACGCTGGGGCTCCCCCGCCGCCGGCTCTGACCGCGGAGAACAATCCGATCACGATGGCGGTTGCGTCCGCAATGCGAATCCCTGGGTTGGCTGGGAATCCGACCCGGATGCGGCAGTTCCTTGTCGCTCAAGGGTTCCCGGAACAGGAAGTCGACGCCTGGATCGCGGCGCAGGAATCCGACATGAGCGGTCCGTGGGACTCGACGTTCGGTCGGATGACGAACAGCGCGTTCCGGCGACGTTGGGGGAGCCAGCGGGGATCGTTTATTCCTGGGCAGGCCCCAGCTGCACCGTCGCGGCCCGGAGGCTACATCCAGAGCTACGGCATGGGACAGCGTTGAAAGGGTGAGCGATGGCTCAGTCGGTTTTCTCCCAGCGTCGCAAGAAAGCCCCGGCGCCGGCAGTCGCCCCAAAGGAGGAGGCGTCGCTGCTGGCGGCGGCAGGTCGCGGGGCGCTCTCCAGTCTGGCCTGGGGGGCTGGCGCTCTCGGCAAGTTCTCCCGGGCAACCTGGGGGACGGCAAGCGGCCTGACGGGGGGCGAGTGGGGCGGCGGCCTTCTCAACGCGATTCCGTTCTCTGACACGCTTGGCCTGACCGACGAGTCGAAGGGGATCCAGGCCGGGGACTTCGCAGAGAAGCGGCTGGGAATCCTCCCGGCGAATCAGCCAGGTTTCGACCGCTGGGACATCCCGCGGTTCGCCCTTGACGTGGCCGGGGACCCGCTGACGTATCTCGGCTCCGGGCTGCTCGGGAAGGCGGGCGGCGCGGCCCGGTCGACCGGCGTGGCGGACGACGTGGTGCGGTCCACGATGGCGAAGTCCGGTGTCGGCTGGCGCGAGGGGCTGTCGAAGACGACCGGCCGGGACGTGCTGAAGTACGCATCGGAGGTTGGCGTAGGTCCGGCGGCGCGCCGCGCGTACTTCGGGGCGGCCAAGAAAGCCGGGGTGAAGGTCCGGGACATCATCGACCAGCCGATTGGCGGTCTGGGGTACGGTCTGCCGGGACAGTCGAATGTCCGGTTCGCAGGCAAAGCGGCCGAAGTCGCATCCCGGATCATCGACAAGCCTGGACAGCTCTTCCGGAACGTCCGGGGCCGCGCGCTCGGCAAGACGGGGGCGGAGCTTGTCCAGGCGGCATCGGAGGGGGTCGAGCGGAACCGCGTCGCTCAAGAGGCATCGCAGGCGTTCGGAAAGCAGGCCGATCAGGTCATGCGACAGCACGACGCCTATGCGGTCCAGTGGGCTCAGCGGACGAAGTCGACGCCGGAGGACTACTTCAGCAGGCTCGACGTTAAGACCGGGGACCTGGTGGACGATATCACCCCCAAGGTCGGGGACGAGGTGCAATGGACCGTCAACGGGTCGGACCAGTTCAAGACCCCGCAGGTCATCAAGGACATCCAGGACGGCCCGGATGGGAAACAGTACGCGATGTTCGATGGGCAGGGGACAGGCGTCCCGCTTGAGCAGGTTTCGAAGATTCGCGGGACGGACACGCTCTACCAGCCGGACATCGAGCAGCTTGCCGCCCGGATGCCGGACACCCCGCGCGTCCGTCAGTTCCTCGACGAGTTTCGGGTCGGCCAAGCGAGCGGGAACGGCGTTCCGGATGCGACGATCGGTGAGGGGCTGGCGAAGGCTGCCTCGGATGCGTGGGGCAAGGCCGGGTCCAAGGCTGACGACGCCCTCACGAAACTCCAATTCAAGCTCAGCGACGAGGCATGGGGGGCGGTCGAGAAGGCGATCGGCCGCGATGGCATGGAGGCGCTCGATGACACGGATCGGTTCATCGAGCTGGCTCGGCCGCAGGTCAACAAGATCGCAACGGCGGCGGAGGAGGCTCTCAGGAAGCACCGTCCGTGGGAGAACGTGACGGGGAAGCAGCTCCTCGACGAAGGGCGGAAAATCCTTGCGGCCGGCGAGGCGGATGATCTGATCGGGGCCATCTCCCAGGCGGCCGGGCGGCGTCTCGGGGACATCGATGGGTACTACTCGCGGGCGAACGATCTCATCAGCCAGAGCGCCGGGGACCTGCTGTACCAAGCGGGGCGGGGGGCGGTGCAGTTCAAGCCGGGGATGAAGGCGACGATCTCGGCGTTCAAGGCCCGGGACATCTCCACGTTCGTCCACGAGTCCGCGCACGTCTTCCGGCGGTTCCTCGGGGAAGGGAACCCGGCACTGCTCGACGCGGTCGAGAAGGCGCTCGGCATCAAGGACGGGCAGTGGACGAAGGACGCGGAGGAGGTGTTCGCCAGGGCATTCGAGAAGTACATCGCCGAAGGGAAGGCGCCGTCGCCAGTCTTGCAGCGCGCTTTCGAAAAGCTGAAGGGGTGGCTGCAGTCGATCTACAAGAACACGGCGGGGAGCCCGCTCGGGGACGAGATCAGCCCGGAGATGCGGAAGGTCTTTGACTCGATGCTGTCCCCCCTCGAGCCCCGCGGGACGTGGACGAACTCCCGGGTAGGGAACGCGATCCGCGCGCTGTTCGACCCGGCGTCGGGCGGGCGGTGGGATCGTGCCGGCCAGGAGGTCAGCCAGCTCGCTTACGCGGCGAACCGGCGGAACGCTCCCCGCGCGGTGGAGGCGCTCGAGCGCGTGATCGACGAGGTCCGGGCTCCGCTGGCGGCGTTCGAGCAGACGTTCGAGTCGGCGTTCCGCGGCGGTGCGAAGGGCGGATTGTCCGAGGGCATGCGGGTCAGCGTTGGCGGCCTCCAGGGGGAGATCAGCCGGATCGGGAAGAAGACGGCGAGCGTGTTCTTCAAGAATCCCAAGACGGGGGAGGAGTCGTTCCGCCGCGTTCCCATCGGGCAGATCGTCCCGGACACGGGGAAGGCACTCCAGTCGTCCCGGATGTATGCCGGATTCAACAAGGTTCTCCGGCTCGTCGCGGAGGGGGGCAGCTTTGACGACGGTCTGCGGATCGTCGAGCAGGAACTCAAGCTCCGCCCGGGATCGCTGACCGGGCGGCAGAACACCGCCGCGGTGAAGCAGGCGATGGAGACCGCGGTCAACAAGATGCGGACGGAGCGGGACCCGCTCTTCGAGTCGTGGCTGGCGAAGGGCGGCAACAGCCAGTTCCTCGACAATCACGCCCCCCGGTACGTCGACACTGACGATGTGGCGGCGATCGAGGCGGCCCGGCAGCGGGTGACAAAGAACATCCCGGCGGCCTACGTCAACGAGATGATGAACGACAAGGCGCTCCGGAGCGGGGACGCCGCGGCGATGGACCGCCTGATGTCGGAGTACGTCACAACCGGCCGGGTGAAGCTGGACAACGACTACGTTTCGGAGCTCCGGCCGAAGATGACGGGGGCTCAGGTTCACGCCGAGGACATCCTCTCGTACGTCAACGATCACCCGCTCAAGTCCATGTATATCCGGGACTTCCTCGCGGACAACGCGAAGTACCTGCAGGCGGCGATCCGCGGAAACTCGACGCTGGACGCGATTCACGAGATGGTGAAGCGGTCGGCGAGCGAGGGCGGGGATGTCTCGCTCCGCCAAGCGTTCGTCTCCTCGGGGATGGACGTCGATTCCGCGCTGAAGTGGCAGTCGAAGGTCACTGGAATCCCGGTCGAGCAACTCGAGCGGATGCGTCTGCCGGAGGAGGTCGTCAAGGCCCTCAAGGGCATGGCGAAGATGGAGACGGACCCGGAGTGGTTCAAGCGGGTCGGGGGGTGGATCGACTCCTTCCACAAGCTCTTCAAGGAGTCGGTGACGATCCAGCCGGCGTTCGTGGGGTACTTCTTCCGGAACCATGTCTCCGGGCTGTTCATGAACTTCGCCTCGGGGAACATCGAGAACCTGTCCGATGCCCGGCTCTACCGGAAGGCGTACCAGTCGACGATCCAGGACATCAAGAACGGGTTCTCCTCGGTGACGCAGGACGAGCTCAAGGATCTGCAGCGATACCGGGTTCTCGGGGACACGGGATTCGAGGGGGTGGATACGTACCAGGCCGCGCCGCCGGACCCCTTCGCGTGGGGGAACAACGTCGAGCAGGTCCGGCCGCAGAATCCCCTGCAGTTCCGGGAGACGTGGCGGGAGTCGCAGCAGGCGGTCGCGCAGAATCCCATCGGCGGCGTCGCGGGGGCGATCGGCGAGCAGTTCCCGGCGCTGGGGCGAGCGGGCCAGGCGGCGAGGACGGCGTGGAATGCCAACGTCCGGACCGGCGGCAAGATGAACCAGAACGTCGAGTGGGTGAACCGGGTCAGCCTGTACCGCTACCTCAAGGAGAAGGGGTACTCCTCCGCGGCGGCGGCGATGGAAGTCCACCGGGCCCACTTCGACTACGGCGACCTGACGCAGTTCGAGAAGGGGGTGATGAAGCGGGTGATCCCGTTCTACTCGTTCAGCCGGAAGATGGCCGAGCAGTTCGCGGACACGCTGATCTCGCGCCCCGGGGGTCTGATGGCTCAGTCGATCAAGGCCTCGGCCGGCGAACAGGAGCCAGGGACCCCGGATCACGTCGCCTCGACCGCGGCGATCCCGCTGGGGGACCTCCCGGACGGCTCCCGGCGCTACCTCACGGGCTTCGGCCTTCCAACCGAGGATCCAGTCGGGTTTCTGGGCGGCGGCGTCCGTGGCGCTCTGCTGGAGGGGCTCAGCCGCACGAGTCCGCTCATCAAGGGGCCGCTGGAGTGGGCGACCGGGGAATCGTTCTTTCAGACGGGACCGTCCGGCGGCCGGGATCTGCGGGACATGGACCCGGCGCTCGGCCGGCTGATCTCCAACGTCACGGGGGCGGAGGAGGCGTACCGTCTGCCGGAGGGAGTCGAACAGGTCATCTCGAACTCCCCGCTGACCCGGTACATCACGCTCGGCCGGACGCTGACGGACTCCCGGAAGGGGCTGGGGGCGAAAGCGGCCTCGGCCTTCACGGGGCTCCGGATCGCGGACGTCTCGCCGGCAGCCCGGGATGCAACGCTGCGGGAGACGATCAACGACGCGGCCCGGCGAGCTGGGGCCAGGGCTTTCGAGCGTGTCAGCTTCGAGAAGGGGGCGGACCTGACCCCGGATCAGAAGGAGCTGCAGGACGCGATCAACGCTCTGGTCCGCAGGGCGAAGGATCGGGCGGCGAAGCGGAAGGCGCCGGAGAAGAAGGCCACGTCCAAAAAGAAATAAGCCCCGGTGTTATCCGGGGCTCAGGACGCAGGAGTTTCAGGCACGGGGCAATCTTACACCCGCGCGCGCAAAAAAGAAGCCCGCCCGGGGGTGATCCGGGCGGGCTTGCGACTAGCACCGCATTTCGAACTCGAGGCCTTGGTGTTCGTAGATGACATCGGCCAGGCGATTCATCTCCGCCTTGAAGTCGATCGGGATGACGATCCCTCCTCCTCCGCGGCGTGACATCATGTCCCGGAGGACGGCGGCGGCTTGCGGGCAAAGCGTGATGCTGCCGTCTTTGTGCTGGCCGGCTTTGTTGGGCGGGCTGTAGTCCATTGGTCACCTTTGGTTGAATCGCTGCCAGGCTTGGTCGAGCCCGGCGAGCAGGAACAGGATCAGAAGTAGATTGCCCATCGATCGTTTCCCGGGAAACGCGGTTACTGCATCATCCAGTCGAGGTTCGGCGGCGGGATGCACTTGTCGTACTCCGCAGCCGGGCGGAACGGGTCCTTCAGCAGTGCCGCCCGGAAGCTCGCCTCACTCACGAACGGTCCGAGGCAATCCCCGCGGGGCTCCTCCGGCCGGGCGGTCGAGCGGCGCCAGCACCAGTAGAACGGCACGGTGGCGGTTTCCATGTCGATCCGCAGCTCGAAAACCGCCTTGGTGGTCTCGAGGATGATCGTCGGCTGGGGTTCAGTCATCGGGTCCGGAGAATCGGGACTCATACTGGCCTCGGTTGCGGGGTTTGGGTTTGCGGAAACGTCTGGAGCCCTTGGACTTCTTGTGCCTCAGTGGCCCGGATTCATTCAGGGGGATTTGGACGAACTGGTTCCTTCCATCGGTGAAGCGGGGAGCGGACTTTCCCCGGCCGCGGCTACCTCCTTTCCGCCGCCAGTTGACGAGGGCCGCGAGCGGGATCCTCGAGATGGTTTTGTCGGTTTGGGTTCGTTCGGAACGCTTGCGATGGGTAGCCATTGCTCGTCCTGGGTCTCCTTGAGGATGCTGTCGAGCTTGTCAATGAAGGCCGCGAACTGCAACGAGGGATAGCGCTCTGTCCGGGTGTCGGACGTGTACTCTCTCCACTCATGAACGACCTGATGCGCGGCGACCCGGATCTTCCTTCCGATCTCAATCAACCGCTCAGGCGTCACGGTCTCCTTTGGCTTGGACATGGGAACCTCGGGTTGGGGTGAACGTGAGTCCCTGCCGGCCCGGCGGCCGGCAGGTGGTCTCGGTCACTCGTCGCCGTTGATGTCCTGCTCTTCGGTCGGCATGAAAGCCTGCGTGCCGAGGAACTCCGCGGCGGTCGGGTCAACCTCGACGAGCAGGCCGGTCAGGACCCGGGCCAGGTCGGCTTCCTTCTGGTCGCCACGGAGCCGCTCGTGGTCGACCGCCATCGACAGCCGGGCGATCACCCCGCCGATCGTGTCCAGCGGGGCCCGGTAGCCTCGCTGGTAGAACTTCAGCAGCCGGAGGATCGACCCCCCGGCGTCTTCATTTCGGACCGGGCGGAGGTACACCAGCCGCTTCGCAGCCAGGTCGGCGTAGAAGTCGCCGTCGCAGCAGGACAGCCACGTCTTCCGGGGAACGGTCGGTCCGTCGTCGATCTTGTCGACCCAGACCGCGGCACAAGCGATCGTGAAATCGAAGGACTTCACAAGTTGCTCGGCGTTGGCGAAGGTCCAGCGGCGGATGAACTGGACCGGCAGGTGGCACCCCAGAATCGTGATCGCGTTTGGCGTCTCGATCCGCCGGGCCGCGCCGTGGTGCTCGCTGTCGCCCAGCATCACCATGAACTCGTTCGCCCACTCGAACGCGGTTTCGGCGGACGGGCAGAAGATGTCGATGTCGGCCGGCGTCTCTCCGGCGACGCAGGCCCGGATGAATCCCCCTCCGAGGATGGCTCCGGTCTTCTCCATGAACTCCCGGACGATCCCGGGCAGACGACGTCGAATCCATGCGACGTCCCGTTGATTGAGGCGTTTCAAGGCAAATCTCCAAAGCAAGGGCGAAACAGGAAAACGTGGTTCAGACCATCAACGGGGACTGGAGCATCGCGGCCATCGCCAAGATGTTCTTCTCACGGGCGATGGCGGCCCGGCAAGCCAGCTCGTCGTCGTAAAGCCGGAGGATCTTCCCGGCGTTCTCGGCGATCAGGCGCCACTGTCCCCGGGCCATGGGGGTCGTGGCGGTTCCGTCTTTCTTCGGCTGGGAGTAGCCGACGTACTTGTGGCCCCGGATCTCAACGGTGCCGTTGACGAACAGGTGCAGCGGGGTCTTCTGGTCCGGCGGGACCGTGCATCGTGCCATGCTGGGCTCCAAAGGGGGAAGTGAACAGCCACGGTGCCGGTGGATGTCCCGGCACGCTGGTAGGTCACTGACCCAGAAGGCGCTCGAGGGCTTTCAGATCCTCGGTCGCGTTCTGACACTCGACATCGGCCGCATCCTCCTCCACGATCGTATATTGCTGCTTTTCGAGGGAGGCGATCTCGTCCTTGAGGGCGTTCATTTCGGCCGTTTTTGCGGCGATCACAGCGTCGATCTCCGTGATCTTCTCCTTCCGGGTGTGGGCCCGGCTGGCGATCGACTCAAGCCTGGCGAGCTTCTCTGACAGCGACAGCTTGGGTGGCTCCGGAACTGGCGGCTGTTCCGGTATGGCGATTTCGATGGTCACCGGCTCTTCTTGAGGGGCGATCGACGCCAAGTCGAACCGCTCGAAGTGGAGATGGATGTCCCGGGCGCTCCAGTCCTTAAATTCGCCGATGATGAGGGCTTCGTAGATCCCGCCGTTGTCCATTCCGTCCGGCCGCAGCAGGACGACGATGGCGTTTCGTTGGTAGGGTCGCAGTCGAACCTCCCCGGGCGGAAGGCTCGATCGAACCCGGCGTGAGATCCGGACGAAGTAGTCACCAGGTGGGGCGTCTCGTTCCTGCAGGAAATCGAGGACTTGCTCCCGGTATGGGCTCCAGTTCTTTAGGACGAGATTCCCCGTCTCGAACTTCGAAATTCGGTGCCGGCCGTGCGCAGCGGCGCCGTTCTTCCCGTTCATAAAACCTCCCGTGGTCAGAAAAAGTGAACAACCGTCGCGCCGGTGGCGGTCCCGGCGAAGGGCGGTCACTCAGCGGCGCGGTCTCTCCACTGGAGGTAGGGGAGGATCGGTTGGGAAATAAGCTGCTGCTCAGCGACGTATCGCCAGTAGTCCTGGGTCGTGCAGGATCGTCTCAGGACGGCCCGGTCTTCACGGTCTTGGTGTTCGAGGTGATCCATCTCGGCGCTCGCATTGCGGCCGGCTTCGGTGCTTCTGGACATGGGAATCTCCCGGGTTAGGTGAACATCCTGGGCCGGGACCGTCTGACGGTCCCGGCGAAAAGGTCTCCCGCGCCGTGCCGGCCT
>Ga0247822_10000008_pt1 | contig 72062 bp, 60 predicted proteins | sample 13C_Cellulose_Da_FD_192423 | JGI IMG/M metagenome (GOLD analysis project Ga0247822, IMG submission 192423) | Soil microbial communities from agricultural site in Penn Yan, New York, United States - 13C_Cellulose_Day30 | ecosystem: Environmental > Terrestrial > Soil > Agricultural land | place...
ATAAAGATCGACATCAATTTGAGAAGATTTCTCTAACTAAAATCAAAATCAATTTTATACCCACAAATAGACCCGTTCAACAGAGCTAACTTGCGGTTCGAGTCCTGGTTTACCAGCCTTCACCTAACCTCGCCGACATCTGCTCTATACTATTTTCTGACGGGTATGTCCATATGCACTTGGGTGGATCCGCGAAACTCAACTACTTGTTCGGCAGGACTCGCATTGTAAAAGACGGAGAACGAGGTACCGCCCCGGGGTCACCAAGAATAGAGCTCCGGCGATTTTCCCGAGCGTCACAGCTCGAGCAGAAGCTGATCCGGGTGCTCGACAGACACAGGCCTATCCAGCCGATCCAGCAGAGTCTCCGCGATCTCCTGTGCCGCGCGCTGACGCAATCGTAGGTCGCGCATGGCCAAGCCGATCAGCGCCCAGGCGGGCGCATCGAGAATGATGGCGCCAAGCGCCGCGCTGTCAGGTGCGAATCGATCCATGCGCGATTTCTAGAACAAAGAAGGAACAGCATAAAGCCCGGGAGTGCATACTGCCGCTAGCCTTGAGGCTCCTGCCGGGCTCGGTCCAAAGGCCAGTGAAAAATATTCTCGCGTCGGCCCCGTAGTTGGACCTGCGCCGCGTCAATCTCCCCAACGCCGGAGCAACCGGTGATGGGAGGGAAGAATGACGATCTCGAAAAAGGCGCTATGCGCCGCGCTGCTCGCCGGCACCGCGTTCCCCACTGGCACGGTCATCCTGCCGGCCTGCGCGCAGGAGGCGCCGGTCACGTTCGCGCTGCCTGCGCAGGACCTCGCCACCACGCTGCGGGCTTTGGCCCGCCAAGGTGGTCGCGAGATCCTGTTCGCAGATGATGATGTGCACGGCAGGCGGTCACCCGCGGTGCGCGGCAGCTTCACGGTCGAGCAGGCAGTGCGCCTTGCGATCGGCGGCAGCGGCCTGATCGTCGAGGAGCAGGCCGGGGCGTTGGTCGTGCGGGTGCGTCCTCAAGCAGCCGAAGCCGACACCGCGGACATAACCGTGACCGGCACGCGCATCCGCGGTGCCAGCGGCCCGTCACCGGTCATCGTGATGACGCGGCGGGAATTGGAGGAACAGGGCTTGCCCGACATGGCAAGCGTCTCGCGGATCATCCCGCAGAATTTCACCGGAGGGCAAAACCCCGGGGTCGCGGGAGGCGGTGACCAGGGCGGCTACAATAACATCAACAACTCGACGACGCTCAACCTTCGCGGGCTGGGCTCGGACGCGACGCTGACGCTCATCAACGGTCACCGCCTTCCTTACGACGCCGTCAATCAAGGCGTCGATATCTCGACCATCCCGCTGGCGGCGCTCGACCGCATCGAGGTCATCACCGACGGCGCTTCGGCGCTCTACGGCTCGGACGCGGTGGGCGGCGTCGCCAACCTGATCCTGCGCCGCGACTATGACGGCCTCCAGACGAGCGCCCGCGTCGGCGCCTCGACCGAGGGCGGCAACGTCCAGCAGCAATATTCCGGCGTGGGCGGCGCGCGCTGGGCCGGCGGCGGCTTCATGGCCGCGCTCGACTATAGCAAGACGACGCCGATCTATGCCGACCAGCGCGACTATACGCGCGGTCTCCACCCCTCGCAGATGATCGGGACCGGCGGACGGCAGGTCAGCGGCGTGCTTGCCGCGCATCAGGACCTTGCAAGCTGGGCCTCGCTGGAACTGGACGCCCAGCTCGCCGATCGCCGCGCGCGCAAGACCAACGCCTTCTCGGTGACGGACCCGGCGACCTATTTCGGGCAGGTCAACCTGCCGGTGGTGCGCTCCTATGCGATCACGCCGTCGCTGCGTCTCCGGCCCGGTGGCGGCTGGGAGGCCACGCTCGAGGCGACCCAGGGGGAGAGCGCCACCGTCAGCACCGCGATGCGCTACACGGGCGGCGCGCTGCTGGTCGGCCGCACGGCCTATGACAATTATCTCACGAATTTCGAGGCGAGCGCGGAAGGTCCGCTGGTCCGCCTGCCCGGCGGTGACGTGCGCCTCGCTTTGGGTGGCGGCTATCGGCGCTTCCGGCTCGCCTTCAACGTCCAGGCGACCAGCGGCGGCGTCACCCAGGTGATGCGCGACGCGGTCGAGCGGCGCGAGAGCGCGTTCGGCTATGGCGAGCTGTCGGTGCCGCTGGTCGGTGCCGCCAACCGCATGCCTTTGGTCGAGGCGCTCCGCCTCAGCGCCGCTGTCCGCTACGAGAACTACAAGGGCATCGACGCGGTCGCGACGCCCAAGCTCGGCCTGGTCTATGCGCCGCATCGTGACATCACGCTCAAATATAGCTGGGGCCGCTCGTTCAAGATCCCGACGCTGCAACAGGTCAATCAGTCGCGCGAAGCCATCCTGCTGGACGAGAGCGAGTTCTCGCCGCAGCCCGTCCCGGGGCTTCCAGCGGGCTCGACCGTGCTGCTCCTTGCCGGCGGCAATCCCGACCTGCGCGCCGAGCGAGCGACCAGCTCGACACTGTCGATCGAGTTCAAGCCGCGCTTCCTCAAGGGCCTGCGCATCGAGGCGAGCTGGTTCGACATCGATTATCGCGGCCGGATCGCCGAGGCGGTCAGCGATTATACGACGGCGCTGACCAACCCGGTCGCCGCGGACTTCCTGACCTTCGCCCCCAGCGTGTCGCTGCTGCAGGGGCTGATCGCGCAGGCGCCGCTTGGTCTCGATAACCAGAGCAGCCAGGCCTATGACCCGGCGCAGGTCGCGGCAGTGGTGGACTCGAGCCTGCGGAACACCGCACGCGAGCATGCCCGCGGCGTCGATCTCGCGATCGACTATAGCGCCACGCTCAAGGGCGGGAGCCAACTCCAGTTAGCGGTTTCGGCCAGCTATCTGGACGGCAAGCGCCAGCCGGTCGCGGGCCAGCCCTATGAGGGCCGTGCCGGCCTGATCTTCACGCCGCCGCATTTCCGGGCCCATGGCTCGGCTGGCTGGCAAGGCCGGGAATTTCAGGTCTCGGCCTCGCTGAACTATGTCGGCAGCACCCTCGACAACCGCTTTCCCCAGGTCGAGACGATCGGCGCCTTCACCACGCTCGATCTGAGCGGGGCGTTCCGCCCCTCCGTCGCGCATGGGCCGCTCGCCAACTTGGAGTTCCGGCTCAACCTGCAGAACCTGCTGGGCGAGCAGCCCGACCCTATCCGCAATGCGTCGGCGTCCTCGATTCCGTTCGATTCGACCAATCAGTCGCCGATCGGGCGCTTCGTCAGCTTCTCGGTGACCAAGCAATGGTGAGCCTCCGCATGGCACTCGCCGTCGCCGCCTCGCTCCTCGCTCCCGCGGCGGCGCGGGCCGCCCCGCTCCTCGCTCCCGCGGCGGCGCGGGCCGCCCCGGACTGCACCGACCTGGTGCCGTCCGGGGCGCGCTTCCCTGACCGCAATCTCGTGCCGGAGGACCTGGTACGCCTGCGCGACATCGGGCCGGTCGACCCCAACCAGCAGGACGAGGGGCTATTCTCGGTATCGCCGGACGGCACCCGCGCCGCCTTCCAGCTCCGCCGAGGCGATCCCGCCACCAACGGCTTCTGCCTGGCGATGCTGGTGGTGGACCTTCGTACCGGCGCCGTGCGCGTGATCGACCGCGGCGGGGATTTCATCCGGCTTCGCTTCGATGCGCGCGGCGTCGCGAGCTTCCCGAGCGGGTTCGCCGACCCGATAACCCCGCGCTGGTCGCCCGACGGCAAATGGATCGTCTATCGCCGCCGCGACGGCGGCACCGTGCAGCTGTGGCGCGCCCGGACGGACGGCAGCGGCAGCGAAGCGATCACCGACAGCGTCGACGACGTGGACGACTTCCGAATTGCCGCCGACGGCCTGGGCCTGGTCTATGCGACCAAGCCGGGCCTGCGCGACGCATTGGCCGCGATCGACAAGGAGGGGCTGTCGGGCTTCCACTATGACGATCGCTTCGTGCCGGCGGCGAGCAGCCGCCCGTTCCCGCTGGCGCCGATCGCACGGGCCGCCTGGTATCTCGACCCGGCCAGCCGAACAGTGCGTCCGGCGACGCCCGGGGAGGCAGCGCTGCTCGACAAGGGCTCGATGCGGGAGGGCAGCTGGAGCGACGCGACTTCCGCAGCGGGCGACCGCGCATGGCTGCAGGTCCCGGCCGAGACGCTTTACGCCTCGCGAGGGCGGCTGGTCGTGATGATGCATGGGCGCACGCTGCCGTGCAGCGCACCCGAATGCGAGGCAGCGAACCAGCCCTGGTGGGTCGGCGGCAAGGTCCGCTTCGTCCGCCGCGAAGGCTGGGCCAACAGCGTTACCGCGATCTACGAATGGGCACCTGGCACGCCGAGGGTACGCCGGCTCTACGCGACCGAAGACCTGTTCCTCGGCTGCGTGCCGACGGACGCGACGCTCACCTGCCTGCGCGAGGGATCGCTCCAGCCCCGGCGGCTCGAGCAGCTCGACCCGGTCAGCGGCAAGCGGAGGCTGCTGTTCGACCCGAACCCCGAATTCGCGAATCTCAGGCTGGGCCAGGTCGAACGCCTGCGCTCGCGCAACAGCTTCGGTATGGACTCCTTTGCCGACCTCGTCCTGCCGGTCGGATACATACCCGGCAGGCGCTATCCGCTGGTCGTCGTACAGTACAATTCGCGCGGCTTTCTGCGCGGCGGAACCGGCGACGACTATCCGATCCAGGCCTTCGCAAATCGCGGCTTCGCGGTGCTGAGCTTCAACCGTCCGCGCGACGTCGGCTTCAAGTCCACCACGGACAATCTCGAAGCGGACAGGATCAATCTCAAGGACTTTGCCGACCGGCGCAGCGTGCTCGAGGCGATCGAGAGCCCGGTGCGGACGGCGATCGAGCGCGGGATCGCCGATCCCGGGCGGATCGGGATCACCGGACTGAGCGACGGCGCTTCGACCGTCCAATACGCGATGCTGCACAGCAAGCTGTTCTCGGCCTTTGCGATGAGCAGCTGCTGCTGGGATACCAGCCTGCCGCTTCGGGTCGGGCCGATGGCGGCCCGGCAATTCTACCATATGGGCTATCCGAGGACCGTCGACGACGACGCGGCCGCCCGAGCATTTTGGCACGGGTTCTCCGTCTCCCGGAACGCGCGGGACATCCACGCGCCTGTCCTCGCGCAGGTATCGGACGACGAATATTGGGTCGCACTGCAGAGCGTCACGGCGCTGCGCGAGCTGGACCGGCCTGTCGACCTCTACGTCTTCCCGGACGAACATCACGTCAAATGGCAACCGGCACACCGGCTCGCAGTCTATACCCGGGCGATCGACTGGTTCGACTTTTGGCTGAACGGCGTGAAGGCGCCCGGACGCGTGCAAGAAGTCACGCATTGGGAGGCGTTGCGCCGCGGCCTGTCGGGTTCGACCGAGGCTTCGGCGGCGGCCCCGCCGCCCTGAAGCCGGCAGGTCCGAGCGGGCGCCGAGGCGCCCGCTCGCCCCGCATCAGTCGTCGTGCAGGCCGGTGGGCTTCATCCATCCGAACTCGTGATCGGAGATACCCATAACCGCTCCACGGGTGTCGGCGCTGACGCTGCCGAGCACGACGAGCTTCATGTCCTCGATACGCATCTTCAGTCTCCTGTTTGCAGGTGCAGTCATTGATGCTCGAGCTGTCCAGCCGTGCCGGGGCGATGGGACGACCAGGCGGTCGCCCATGCTTCGACATTGACCAGCTCGAGCAGGCGCACATTCTGCTCGCTGGCGGTCGGTCGCCCGGGCCGGAGAGCCTCCTCGATCGCGCCCGGATCGAGAATTCCATGGGCAGCGAGCTGACCGTCCATCAGCCGCTCGCGCAGTTCGTCGCGCCTGCGCCGGACGATCTCGCTGCAGAACGGGTCCGGCGTTCCCTTGACCCTGCGCTCGACGATCGCGGCCGGAAGCCGTTCGGCAAAGGCGGTCCGCGCCATCGCACGGTCGCGGCCACCCTCGCGCCATTGCCAGCTCGGGATGGCGAGACAGGCCTCGACGATCGGCTGCGACAGCAGGGGATTGATCACCGGCGCGATGCGGCTGCGATCGGACTCGAGCGTCGGATGCGCGCGCACCAGTCCGGCGATATGGACGGCCCTGCCTGGCAACGCCCAGGGCGGAGCCTCGAGCCAGGGATGCGTCAACTCGAGGTCGCCGAGCGAAGCGATGAGGTCGGGGTGCAGGAAGGAAGGGCTCGGCTTCCACTGATAGGCGGGCGGGCGCCTCGCTATCGCCACCGCCGCGCGCGTCACCCTGAGCGGCCCCGCGCCGGTCTGCCGGCAGATGTCGCGCAGCGTCGCGAACGCCCCTGCACCGGGACCCTCGTGCAGGGCCCGGTCCGCCAGCGCGACGGCGGACTGCGAGAAGCCGAAGACATTGTCGCCGCCATTGCCGGTGAAGAACGCATCCGCGCCGATGCGCGCGGCGGCCTCGCGGTGCGCCGTCTCATAGGGCTGCGCCTCGGCCCGCCCCAGCGGGCGCGGCAGATGGAGCCCAAGCGCGTGGCCGAGATCGACGGCGTCGAGATTGTAGCGGGCATCGACCAGCGGCAGGCCGAGATTGGTGCAGACGGTCTGCGCGAAGCCGCGCTCGTCACAGGCCGGATCGTCGGTGTACATCGTCATGCAGGTCGCGCCGCTGCCGCTTCGCGCCAGGCACGCGGCGACGATCGAAGAATCGAGGCCGCCCGAAAGGCTAAGCAGCGGATGCCGATAGAGCGAGGCCCAGGCGGCGACGCACTGCTCGACCACCCTGCGCAGGCGCTCTGCGGTGGCAGTGGTCTCTTCCCCGACGTTGGGCGCGACGAAGTCCCAGGGCGACCAGCCCGGCAGGGCCCGTTCGGCGCCATCCTGGAGGGCGACACAGCTTCCCGGGAACAGCGTCGTAATGCCGCCGAGTGCGGTCTCGATCGTGGGCAGGCCGCAGGAATAGAGCATTCGCCCGAGCGCGCGCCAGTCGACACCCTCCGGCGCACCCCCGGCCATCGCCAGCAGCTCGACGTCGGACGCGAGCATCGCGATGCCGCCCGCCTGCGCCCGGTAGCAGGGCAGCGCCGCCGAAGGGTCGCGCAGGATCTCGACCGCTTCCCCCTGGATCCGGACGGCGAGATACCCGCCCCAATAGGATTTGAGCAGCGCTTCGTTCCCGCCCCGCGCCAGCGCACTTCGCTCGGCATCGCCCAGCGCCTGGATGGCACGCGCCGGCCCGTGGCGATGGAACAGCGTGCCCAGCACCACGCCGTCCCCATCGATCTCGAGGCAGCCACATGCCTCGTTGACCAGCACCGCGAAGCGCGGCGTGCAGTGCGCGAGCCTGAGCCCCGTCCTCTCGGCGATCTCCGGCGCGCTACCGGCGAGGTCAGCGCCGGTCGAGACGAGGACGAGGTAGCGCGGCCTCACGGCAGCACCAGGATCGGCGTGTAGAGTCGTACATTCTCCAGCTCGCCCACGATGACCGCATCGCCGCACTGGACCCAGCTATGCGCGGCGAAGGGCTCCAGGCGCACTCCGAAGATGAGTGCCGCCTGCTGGCCGAGCCGCTGGCAGAGCCGACGTGCCGCGATCGCCCGCGGCAGGCATTGGTCGTCCGCGCGCAGCAGCATCGCGCTAGTGACGAACGCGCCCGCGACCCGGCGCTGCACCGCCTCGTCCTCTGGGCCACTGCGCGCGGCTGGCAGCTCGCCGGCCAAGCGCGCGGCGATCGCGGCCATCGGTCGCAACTTCAGCCAGCAGCGCGCGCGGAGCTGGCCGGTGACCGCAGCCATCACGTCGGTGACGGAATCGCTGCCCGCTTTGTCGAGGGCATAGTCCCGCGCAGCGGCGAGATGCGTGGTGGCGGCCTTGCGGGCACCGTCCCCCGTCTTGATGACCCCGCAGTCGAGGAGCGGCGCCAGTTCGTCGGGAGCGAGTATCTCGCCCGCGGCCCAGCGCCGGAAGAGCCCGTCCGGGACTTCCGGCAGGCAGAAATAGCGATTGGACGTCAGGTCCAGGAACACGGCCTGGCCGGCGCAGACGCACCATGACAGGCCCGAGCGGAGGGTGAGCGACATGAGATTGCGCCGGAAGGGCGCGTGCCCGTCGGGCACGCGCCAGGTCCGTCAGTCGTCGCTGAGCTCAATCTGCTTGCGGTGACCGAACTCCGTATCGGCGGCGCCGACCGGAAGGCCCTTGGTGTCGGTGCTCACGACACCGAGCTCGATGGTCTGTTCGCTTTTCATGGCATTCCTCCATTCACGAGAAACATCATGGCCATGACCAGACCCAATGTACCGGCCCCGGCAGTTATAAGAACATTATAATCCAATTATAATTCGATTGTTTTGTCGTAGGCACGATGGGCCCTCTTAGCCGGGCGGGAAAAGCATGTCTTGGAACATGCGCCGCCACCTTTAGCCGAATGGCCTGGACATAGTGGTGGCCACCCGGCCGCGCTGGTCTATGTGGCAGTTTTATTTCCAGATGATATACTGTCCATATCGGACTAAAAAGCCGACTCCCCCAGAATCGACTTAATCATCATCGCGGGGTTCGCCAGGCCGGTCGCTCCGGTTGCCGGCCTTCACCCAATGCACGGGCGCCGCTGCCGATACCCTAGGGAATGGGCGCGCCTGCCGACGCCAGCACGATCTCGCCGGCCCGGCTGGTGTCCACGCTCCGGTTGAACAGCGCGCCAAGCCGCCTCGCCAGCAACTCGGTATCGTCGACCCGGAACCGCCCGGACACGCGCTGGCCGGCGAGCGAGGCGTCGGCCACCCGGATTGGACGGACGGCCCCATGGTTCGCGAGCGCGACCAGTTCGGCGACGGGCACCGCCTCGAACTCGCGCGCGGTGGATGGCGCGGACGTCGCGCCGGCGGGTGCCGTCGGCGTCGCCGGGACGTCCGGCTGCGCCACGAACGAGATGCCCTCGCCGGCCACCAGCTTATGGATCGGCGGCTGCGGCGAAGTCGGCGCACGGGGCAGCGCGACATCGACGGCACCCTGCAGGAGGCGGACATCGACCTTGCCCGAGCGCGTCAGCGCGACCTCGAAGATCGTGCCGCGCGCGGTGACGCTTCCCCCGCCGGCAAAGACGATGAAGGGGCGCTGCTCGTGCGCGACCTCGAACCGCGCTTGGCCCTGCCACAGCCTCAGGCTCCGCTGCCCGCTGGCGATATCGACGTCGAGAATCGTTCCGTCGCCGAGGCGCACGGTCGAGCCATCCGCGAGCCGCACCACGCGCGCGCCGCCCGCGACCGCCGAGATCCTGCGATGATCGGTCGTGCCGGCAATGGCCTCGCGTCGTTCAGCAGTGGGCCCCGGCGGGTGCGTGGCGATCCAGGCGCCAGCGCCGACCACACAGGCTGCGACCGTGGCCAGCACCATCGCGAAGACCGGCCGCCGCCGCGAAGGCGCGGGAGCGGGCTCGCCCGGTTCGGCGAGCAGCTTTCCCATCGCGAAGACCTCGGCGGTATCGTTGTACGCAGCCCGGTGCGTCGCCCCCCGGGCGAGCCACGCCTCGAATTCGGCGCGGCTGGCATCCGCATCGGGACCGCGCATGCGCGCGAACCAGTGCGCGGCCTCGCGGGCGAGCGCGTCGTCGCCTTCCTCCGTCTGGCCTTCAGACATGGTCATTGCTTCAGGTCCCTGCCGATCCTCAGCAGCGCTTCGCCCATATGCCATTCGACGGTACGGATGCTGATGCCGAGCTGAGTCGCGATCTCCTTGTAGCCCAGACCCTCGACCCGGTGCAGCAGGAACACCTCGCGGGTGCGCGGCGGCAGCGCGGCCACTGCCGATCGATAGCGTTCCCGCATCTGCGCGACCTCGATTTCATCTTCCTGGGTGGCGCGCGCGGCCGGCGCGTTCGCCTCGTCGATCGGCACGTGCGGCGTGCGGTTGGATACGCGGCGCGACCGGTCGATGAGCAGGTTGCGCACGATCCGGTTGAGGAACGCCTCGGGCTGGCGCAGCCCGTCACGGGCATCCGAACCGAGCAGGCGCGCGAACGCATCCTGCACCAGGTCGTTCGCCTCCTCGCTCGAGCGCAGACGTACATCGAGCCAGCGCCGCAGGCGGGGCGCCTGCTCGCGGTACAGCGCGTCCAGGCGCAGCTGGCCGGTGCCGCCGCCACCGGGCGCCTCGCATGGGTCGTCGTCGGGCCGCCGCATGCGCTACCGCGTGCAGCTGCCGCCGCGCCGTGCGCGGGCAAGGAAAAGCGATTGCACGAGAGGCTGTCTCGTGCCGGGCGATGCCTCGGGGATTACCTCCGACCGAGATGGCCGGAAGCGTTTGATGCCTGGCGGTCAAGTCCGCAGCGGGCTGCCGGCTCGAAACCGCGCTGCGTGTGCGAGTCTGCGTCACTTCGCGGGCCTGCGCAACACCCGCCTCGGCCTTCCCATCCGCGCCTCCGCCGGCCGGGACCGGGCGCCGCGTGTCGGGCGCGCCGCGGTGTCCCGCAACCCGGCGATGCCGGGTGCTCCGCTGACGCTTCGCCCTTTGGGTGCGGGCCGCCGCTTATGGCGTGCCCGGTGTGCGCCGCCGCCGGTCCCCCTGGACCGGCGGAAGGAGCATTTCCGATGTCCGATATCAACACTAGGCTGGTTGCGCGCATAGGCGCCGCGGTGGCCGCACTGCCCGAACCCGAGCAGACGGTGTTCCTGCTCCATGCCGTCGACGAGCACGACTTCGCCACCGTCGCCGCCCGGCTCGGCATCGGCGTGGACGAGGTCGAACGGCTGCTCGCGAGCGCGCTCGTGCGGCTCGGTCGCGATCTCGGCGCCGGTGGACGCTGATGGACGACCGCTCGGAAATGGCGCTTGATCGGCGCTCCGGCGGTTGCATCGCCGTCCCGGCACTCTAGGATTCCTCCGATACGTACCGATCTCGATCATCTGCCACCGGCTAAGCAGCGCGAACTCGAGCGCGTGGTGCAGATCCTGTTCGAGGAATTCCGCGACGCGACCGCGACCGCCACGGTCGACTGGAAGCGCCAGGCGCGCATCCTCAAGGTCATTCTCTACGGCAGTTATGCGCGCGGTGGCTGGGTCGACGAGCCGCATACCGCGAAGGGCTATCAGTCCGACTTCGACCTGTTGATCGTCGTCAATCACGAGAAGCTGACCGATCGCGCCGCCTTCTGGTCGACGGCCGAGGATCGGCTGAACCGTGAGCTGGCCGTAACCAAGACGCTGCGTACGCCGGTCAACTTCATCGTCCACACCCTGCATGAGGTGAACGATGGGCTGGCACACGGCCGCTACTTCTTCATGGACGTCGCCCGGGACGGGGTCGCGCTGTACGAGAGCGACGGCACGGAGCTGCACGAGCCGAAGCCGAAGACACCGCAGCAGGCACTGGCGATGGCACAGGAGTATTTCGCGGAATGGTTTCCCAGCGGCGCGAGCAAGCTCGACCTAGCTGTCATCGCTAGGGAGAAAGGCTACCTCAAGGACGCGGCGTTTCTGACCCATCAGGCAACCGAGAGTTTGTATCACTGCGTTTTGCTTGTTTGCACATTCTACACGCCGCACGTTCACAATCTTGGCTTCCTCCGCACGCAGGCCGAGCGGATCGACCCACGGCTAATCGATGCCTGGCCGCGCGATACTCGGGTCGACCGCGGACGCTTCGAAAAGCTCAAGGCGGCTTATGTGAAGGCCCGCTATTCGAAGCACTATCGGATCAGCGTTGAGGAGCTGACCTGGCTGGCAGAGCGCGTGGAGGAGCTTGGCCGCACCGTGCAGGTCATCTGCGAGGAGCACATCACCGCCCTCGAACGCAGTGCGGCGGCCTAGGAAAATCGGGCGTTGCTGGAGGCCATCCGTCACAGCAGCTTTATGCCTCAATTGCGGTCGTTCGAGATTTCCCGCGGAATTCCCGAAAGCCGTTGTCCCTTTTTCACGAGATCCTGCCACTGTGCTGGACAAACCGCGGCACATTCGAACCAGCCTGTCTGTAGACGCCGCCTCGGAGCGGATTTGCCTATAACGGGTCGCCGACTTTCAGGTAGACATTGCCGGATCCGCGCCTAGGCATACGGCATGTTCCTTCGCCAGCTCAAAGTCAGGAATCTGCGCTCGATTCGGGAGCTCGAGCTCTCGTTCGTCGACGAGACGGACGCGCCGCGCAAATGGACCTATCTTCTGGGCGAGAACGGGACGGGGAAGAGCTCTGTGCTTCGCTGCGTCGCCCTGGCGCTAGCGGGCAGCGAAGCCGCGGCCGAACTGATCGGCACGCCGGACGACTGGATCAAGCTGGGTCAGGACGAGGCACGGATCGAGCTCGACTTCGCCAATATGGACGGCGACGCGCGCAGCTCAGTGCTCACCCTGCGGCGCGGTATGACGCCGCTCGAGTTCGTCGATTATAATCGCTCGGATCTGCAGCAGATCGATTCTGCTGTCGCCAGGTCGGAGCGAAACTATTTCGTCGTTGGCTACGGCGTCACGCGGCGTCCGCAAAGCTCTCGCCATTCGTTCGGCGACGGCGCCTCAATCTACCGTTCCCGGCGAGCCCGGTCGGTTGCGACCCTGTTCAACCCGGATGTGACGCTGACCTCGCTCGAGCAATGGGCGATGGACCTGGAATATCGCAAGGGACGCACTGGTCTGGCCGCGGTGCGCAAAGCGCTCAACACGCTGCTGCCCGACGTCAAGTTCGATGGCATCGACCGCGATCGTCGCCAGTTGATGTTCGAGACACCCGACGGAAAGCTACCGCTTGGGGCGCTATCCGATGGCTATCAGGCGATGGCCGCCTGGTGCGGCGACCTATTGTGGCAGATCACCGAGACGTTCGTCGATTATAAGGACCCGCTTGCCGCCCGCGGACTGTTGCTGATTGACGAGGTGGATATCCATCTTCATCCGCTATGGCAGCGTCGGCTCGTATCCTTTCTCGACGAGACGCTGCCCAATGTGCAGGTCATCGCGACGACGCACTCGCCGCTCACCGTACATCAGGCCGGCGAGCACGAGCTTTATGTCCTGAAGCGCGACGATGCCAGCGGCGCTGTTCTCCACAAATTCGACGGAGCGCCCAATCGCCTGCTCCTTCCCCAGCTCATCCAGAGCCCACTATTCGGCCTGTCGTCGCTCGACTCGCCACAGGTCCAGGCGCTACGCGACGAGCTGCGCGCGCTGCAGGGCATCGGGGAGCCGGAGCGCAAGCTGGCGCCGAAGCAGGCGCAACGCGTGCGGCAGATCGAACGTCAGCTGAAAGAGGCTTCCAACTGGGGCGACTTACCGCCCTATCTCGCGCGGACGAACAGGTTGCTCGAAGAGATTGCCGACAAGCTCGTGCCGTCCGGGCAGCAGGACGATCCGCTGGGCGCCATCGCAGCGGCGTCCAATCCCCGGAACGACTCGGCGGCCTCGTGATCCGGCTCCAGCGGCGCAGGGGCATGACGCAGGTGCCCAAAAGCTTTCAGCAGCCCAAGCTCAAGTCGGCGGCCGCCAAGCTCGTCACCATCTATTTCACAGGCCTCGCGACCGGCGAGCGGGAGTTTCCGTCTTCGGCCTGGAAACCCGCTAAGGGAGCGCTTAAAAAGGACACCGGCGGCAAGTGCGCCTATTGCGAGGCGTCGACCGACGTCGTCGCGCATGGCGATGTCGAACATTTCCGCCCCAAATCCATATATTGGTGGCTTGCCTTCGCCTTCGACAATTATCTGTTCAGCTGCCAGATCTGCAACCAGACGTTCAAGGGCGACAAGTTCCCGATCTCGGGCGTGCCAGCGGTCGCGCCGGCGATGCCTGCGGCAGCGCCGATCGGTCCGGCGCTCGACGCGCTGCTCGATATGCTCGTCTTCGACGCGACTTTGGTCGACGACCTTCATGTGGCGGCGCTTTGGGCGGGCGAGGATGCCGACCTCCCGCATCCCTATTTTGAGGATCCCGAACCGCTGCTGCGCTACGAGGTCGACGATCCCAATCAGGAGGTCTGGATTCGCTCGGCCGGTGGTGCGCGGGCGGATCGCGCCGCCGCCGCCATGGACGCTGTGCTCGGGCTCAACCGCGAAGAGCTGCGCAAGCTTCGCTATATAGACTATCGAACGTTCGCGGTGTTTCGTGCGGTGCTGATGGGCAATATCGACCCTACAGTCCGGCAAAGCGTCACGAGCGAAATCAGGATACAGCAGGGCCGACGCCAGCCCTTTGCCGGCATGAAGCGGTATTTCGCCCGGGGCTGGGGCCTGCCCGGCCCCTTTTAGGCGCGTCGACCTCCCGAGGGTGGCGCTGCCTCGTAGTCGCCATTGTCGGAGCTCGGCTGCCGGCGCAGCGCGGCTTGGCGATTTCCGATCGTGTATCCGCGGAACTGACCGCCGTATCGTTTCCGCTGTTCCGATCAGCGGCCTGACAGCCCAATTCTACCTAAATGCGACCGCGCTCCACTTAAGAACAAGGCTGTACCAGTGCGGCAAGATCCTCAGTTGGATGCTCCCGGGGCAGACTCCTCGCCTTCGGGCACGTACCCCTGCTGTTCGATCGTGAAGCACAATCCGCCCACCGTCCAGAGAGTCGGCGGCTCTGGAAGATAATCCTCGACCTCAGGCTTGCTGATCTCTTCGAGCGCGCAAACAAGATCTTCGAGGACGAGGTTGTCGGCCGAGACCTCGCGCACGCGCTCGAGGGCGGCGACAAACTGGTTCCAGTTGGCGAAGACGGTATCCGCATCGTGCATGACCATCCGCAAGGAATGGGCGTAATGTCTTGTAAGCACCAGCAGGCTGACGTCCGGCCGTACAACCGCGGGAGGCAGCCTCAGGGTCGCCCGCAGTTCGGCGTTGCCGACCTCCTGCAGCCACCACCTGACCTTGCCGAGCCATTCCGAGACCTGCGAGTTGAGTCTCGCCGTCCGTGCCGACATGGTCGCGAGATCGCCTCCATACGGGTCCTGATGCTTGAGTTGAACGAGGATCACACGTTCCGACCGGGGTTCAACAATCACAAGGTCAATGTCGGTCAACACCTTGCGGGCCCGCCTCAGCTTCACGTTGCCGCGGAACTCAAGCCGGGGGAGCACTTCGCGGAGCGTTGACTCTACCATCCTCTGCATAACGCCCTCGCGCGCACGCTGCGCCCGATCATAGTCCTTGGGAAAACGCTGCTGCAGGGAGTTCAACAGGAAAACCATAACCTCTTCCGCGCCGGACCCTGCCAGCGGCCGGATGACGTGGTCGTCAGAACATTGGATCAGCGGCGGTATCGGGGCGCCGGGTCGCTCGAGCATCGTCAGGTTGCGGCGGCCTACCGAAAGGGTGTCAAAAACTGTCCGGGTGACAAACTCGTCGACTTCGACATGGCCTTCGAACCGCGAACCATAGTCGTTGATGAAGGCCTGCAGACTTTCGAGAAAACCTGCCGTCTCGACCGATACGGTGAGCACATCCTCGATACGGATCGAGGGCTCTTTCGCCATCAGCGCCCTCACGTATGCTCTATGTTTGATCCCGACTGATAGGATGAAGGTCGCGGCCAGACGATAGTGAGCGAACGTGGCGCCCCCAAACAGGGTGGAGAAATGAAACGTATCATAGCCCTTCGCCAGCAATGCTTGGGCGTAGGCAAGGCCGAAATAGTAATCGTCCAGCGTTGGATGCGCATCATAGCCGATGAAATGCTCGCGGTAGGGATAGACGAGTTCTGTTAGGAGGCGTTCGATGTCGTCGCCCACCCTGTTTCCGATCACGGTGTCGTATAGATCCGCAAACCGGCTTTGCTCATGTCCGCGATAGAATCGATCGAGCTCCCGCTCGTGAAGCTCGAGGTCGGCAACGCGTTCCGGAAGGACAATCCGGAAGCGGTCCGCCAAGCGCCCGATAGCAGCTCCCTTCGCCGTGATGCTCTGCGCGACGCGCCGCCCATGCTCGATCGTTGCCGCCCGCTGAATGAGCCCGAGTACAGGGATCGAATATTCCAGATCTCTTTGGAACGTCAGTGTCGGAGCGTCGAACCGCTCGTGCGCCTGCAGCGCCAGCGCGATTACGCGCAAAGCACCGATGCGCATCAGGTAGGAGCGCTCGCGGTCCCGGCGCTCGGGGAGACCGGGTGCGGCAACGTTTTCATGGTCGAGGTCGAGTTCGTTTACCGCGATTCGTAAAACCATGCCGAGCCGGTCGGTCGCCACCTCGGCGGCCAACTGCCGCTCCTCTTGGTTCAGGCAGTCGAAGAATTCACGCAATACATCCGGCATTCCATCCCCCCGGCGTCCCGCGGTCAGGCTAGCGTCCCCAAGCGGAGAGGCCAATTGATGGAACAACGATGGTCGGCATCCCTTGCCGGCAAGCTGCGGGCTGATCTCGTGGTCACGACGTTCGCCTCAAGTTGCCATTTTTGCGCCAGGTCAGCGACAAGTCGACGCTATGCCAGCGGCGAACCATTCGTCCCGTGATACGGTTTTCGAGCGGCTTGTGGATTGCTCCACAACAGTGTCGAGTTGGCCTATTCATGATCTTTATCCTCGCGCTCCTCTCTCGCAGAGGGGCAGGTAGGCACTCTGGGGCAGCCTGTTTCGCCACCGCGCTAATATTCGGCAACCTTTCCGATCAGACCGAGTTCGCCGGCGATCTTTACGGCGGTGTCGTGTGCCTTGCGGCGCGATCCTAGCTCACACTCCCATGCAACGAACACCTTCCAGCCGAGCGCCTTGAGCTGGTCCCGGACGCGAAGATCCCTGGCTACGTTGCGGTCAAACTTATCTGTCCAGAAGGCTGTGTTGCTCTTGGGGGTCGTCGCAATGCTACAGTCCTTATGCCGGTGCCAGAAGCACCCGTGCACGAGAATGACCGCCTTGTGGCGAGGGAGGACGATGTCGGGCTTGCCAGGCAGGTCCTTGCGATGAAGCCGGAACCTGAGACCGGCAGCGTGCAACGCTTGCCGCAGCGCTACTTCGGGAGCGGTGTTTGACGAGCGGATCCTCGACATGCGCCGTGACCGTTCCTCAGGTGTCAGGAAGTCCGGCATCGTCGCTGCCTAGCTAGCCCTGTCGCCCTTGTCTCGTACCAGCTCGAAGAACGGATACCCCCGTACGAAGTCTCCCGGGGAATCGAACGACTTGTAGAGGCACTGGTGGTTGCCAAGCGATTTCACCCGCTCCGCCATCTCGGCGGCCGAGGCCGCCAGCCCCAGTGCGCCTAGCTCGCTGGCAGTTACGTTCGGGACCTTGTGGACGAACCAGGTAAGCAGGGGTTCTCGATAATCGGTGCCCCCAGCCTTGAAGTGCCGCAGGTATTGCGAGGCGAGGATGATCCCCGTGCCAAACTCACGCCCCTGCAGCAGAAGCTTCCGAAGCACGTCGAACTCGTACCGCATGATATTATCCGCCTCGTCCACCAGTAGGTAGGAGTCGATCGCGCGCAGCTGGGGAGAGTCGCCTAGGAACGGCCGTTTCGGCGTGCGAAGCATATTCTCGTAGAACATGTTGAGCATAACCGCGACGAGCATGTTCTTGCTGTGGTCGTCCTGCCCGAGCGCATCCAAGGCGATGACGACGACACCGTCGAGAAACTCATCGAAGGGAACAGTGCGTGCCTGGTCCGGCTCGAATATCTCCATGTCCATGAGGTCGTCGATGATCGCCATCGGCGAGTCGGACTTTCCATCGAGGATCGCGGAGTACGACGCGTGCACATCCCGGAGGGTCGGCGCCGTACCAGCGGGGGCACCTTCATATGCTTCCTTCACCGCACGTTTCAGCTTGTCCCGCTGTACTGGTCCGATGCCGGGATAGATCTTGCCGAGGACGTCGGCGAAGAACCGGAAGCGATCCAGCCACGGCATCGGGACGTCGCCGATCGTCCTGGTATCGAACAGGTTGAGCGGCAGGCGATGAGGCCTGATTACGCGCGCGCCAGTGGCTGCGACAAAGTCGTCGCTGCTATAGTCACGCTTGTAGTCGAAGATTAGGAAACGCGGCTTGATCCCGCGGTTGGCATCGGTCGCCGACGCTATCTGCGTTATGAGCGACTTCAGCAGTTGCGTCTTGCCTGTGCCGAGGTCCCCGACCACGCCCATATTCAACTGGTTCAGGCGCGTGTCGGAAATGTTCAGCTGGAGCTGTCGTGGCCGGAAGCCGTCTATCGTCGTCCCGATCTGCAAAATGACCCCGGCCGATTGGCCGGCTTTGCCATCTGGGCCGGGTTGCGCAGCGTCCCCTGGTTCGGTCGGCGCGGGCGACTGCTCAGGTACAACGCCTGCGGCGTCCAGCGGCACAGCAACTGGTTCGGAGGGAGGAAGATCAGGAGTAGGAGTGGGAGGAGTCTCCGGCGAAGGCGCCCCGGCTTCCTCGGCCAACGCCCCGTCGCGCCGAGGCAGCAATTCCCAGTCGCCCAGCCGCTGCCGGACCATCGTGTAGATGGAGCTTGGATCGCCAGCAACAATGCTGCCGGCATCGTCACGCCCTATCACGATCGTCTCGTCGAAACCGTCGCCGTCATGATCACGCTGCATACTCGACGGACTGTCATCGACGATGATGAGGCGACCCCGGGGATCGACTTCCACGCAATCCGCGCCTCCAAGGATCGCCTGTGCCACGCGCTCGTGGAAGTCGGACCAGAGCGACGAGCGACCGTGGGCATCCTCTTGCTGGCTATACACCCGCATGCCGAAACCGATGATCGAAAGCAGGAGGTGCTGGAATGCAAGGGACCATAGCCGCGGCTGTCCGTCTCCGGGCTGCATCGCTTCGAGCAGGGTTGATAGCGCGCGCGCCTGGCCGAGCGCTTCCACGGCCTCGCCGGTGCTGAAGCGCGAAGTCGGACGACACTTAACCTCGACGGGAGTGACCTTTACACGGACACCATCCCCGGAAAGCGACATGCCGATGACCATGAGATCGGGGCGGAGCTGGGCGAAGTCGCCCTTGTCCTGGCCAAGGGTCTTGCGAAGATCGGCGATGTAGCCCCGAAAGGGATCGACCGGGACGATGATCGCTATCGTGGCATCATCGGCAGCCCCGGCTATGACCTCGAGGATACCATCCCCAGCACCGGGGGTATTGCGAAACCGGTCCTGAAGGAGCCTGACACCCACAAATATCCCGAGATCGCCGGTCGCCCCACTGTCGTCTCCGGCAAGACCCTTGATGGTCGGGATACCACGCCTGGCGACCTCGAGAAGGACGTCCTGCACCCTCTCGTCGGCGATTCCGTCGCAACCTGGAAGACGAGCAAGCGCCTTGCTTAGGGCTACACGGTCAGCGTCGGTGACTTGCGACAGCAAGTAGTAGCCGTTCGTATCACCTGCGCGGTGCGAGTAGGACGGTAGGTCGAAGTCCCAGAGATAGGCTCCCTCAAGCCACCCCCCAAGAAAGCAAGCTGGGTCGATCGCGGACGAGGAAACGGCGACGAAGTCCGTCTTGCGATCTCGCAGCATGTGGCGGACCTCGTGGACGTTCGGCGCGAACTGCAGCCCGCACCGAGTGCTGCCGAGGTTCTCGATCGAGGAAGTTAGCGCCGCGACCTTGTCATCGAGGACCTCCCCGGTTGGCGCCCGCGGATTTCCCTGGCGCGATTCGGTCAGGAAGGTCCCGAGTTGGCGGCGAACCCGATGCCGGATGAGCGCCCCGGCGCCGAGCGGCGTACGTCCTTCGACTCGTTCCGATCGTGGTTCAGACATATCCAGCTGGGCGATGATCCCAAGGTCGGGGGTAACGCCAGCCGGCTGCCGCGAGAACCAACGCACGCTGTTTCGGGTATCCTCGGACAGGTTAGCAATAGTCGCGTCGTCCGGCCGAGCCTCGGGCTTCCGCTCGTCATAGACTTCGACAAATCGCGGCCCAACTGCGCGTGATCGCGGCCGGCGCGCATCTTCCTGGAACCTGCTGGTGCACCATTCGACAAGGCCCTGGTTACACGCATCGGTTGTCCCACCGGCACTTGAGATAGCGACCCCGACGACCGGCTTTGCAGCTAGCAAGTCGCTCACGTCGTCGAGGGCACGCACGACCTGAGCCGCGCTGAAGCCAACCGAGATGCCGCCCACACTGATTCCGAATTCCTCGCCGAATGGAGCGGCGAGCGAACGCGCGGGGAGCTTTGCCAGCTCCTTTCCGTTCCACAAGACGGACCAGTAGTCCGTGCCATTTTCGACGGCTAGGTAGTCGACCCGATCGCTACCGGACGGCGACCTAATGTACATGGTGAGGATGTCCGGGATGCAGTCCGGGTCAAGCACACTAGCACCTGGGCACGGCTTGCCAGCCTCGTCCGCCTCCACCAGTACCCGCTGCGCCGCAACGTGCCAGCCGACCCGCAACGGATGCAGGGGGGACAACATGATTGCCACTGGCTCACGCGCCAAGCTACGCCCAGCCGCGTCTAGCGACGCAATCGCGACCACGTCACACCAGCACGCCACTTCCGGGTCGGCGGCGAGCCAAGCTCCATAGGCATCGATGTACTGCTCGACTAAATTGCCGAACTCGTCGTCGCGCGCGGCCCACTCGCCCAGCCGTGCCGTTTCGAAAACTCCGGACTGGTCACCGTCTCCCCGAATTCGGGCTGCTATCTGTTCTCGAGCTGCCAGGAACTCGGCGGGCGGGGCAAATTCGCTTGGGGAAGGGCGGGGATCCTGGATAAAGGCGCCGGATGACATGATCGGCCCCGTTGCGCCGGCCCAGACCGGTGGCGCCCAGTGGTCGGCATAGTCCTCTGCAAGGACTATCGGCTGATAGGATACATGCGCAGTCTCGGCGGCTAGTAGCCAGTCCTGCAGCATCGTCGATCGCACCGCGCGGTTGACCGGGATCACCGCCTTCGCGTCAAACGCCTCCAATCGCCGCCGGTTGGCCTTGATCAGCCTCTCGAACTCGCTCTTGCACCCAACCTCGGGAACATCCTCGCAGGTAAGGTGGGCACGGCATGTCTCGCGGGAGGCAACACCGTTGCGGCCCTCGCGTGAGAAGGCAATGTCTACTTGGCAGTTGCCCTCCACCTCGAGCTCGATGCGGGACACGGTGCCGTCGGAAGCCCGCACCACAACCGGCATCGTCGTGCCACGATTGCCGTCTACTTGCTCGGACGAAAGGACCGCGGAAGCCTCAAGGGCGATGCCAGGCGAAACCAGAACCAGAAGCTCGTAGTGCCCGGGCCCAGGCAGGCTTAGGCTCGTCTCCCAGTCGGCGGCTCCCCGCCCCGCCGACCGGGCGGGCTTGCGGGGGTGCGAGAACTTCCGCGCACCTCGGCAGGCGACTAGGATTCCAGGCTGCCAAGTGGCGAGCGAGACCACCTTCATCGAGCCTTTCCTGAAGCCCGTGGCGGTCGCCTTGTAGCTGAGCGGCGACTTGTGCGCCGGAGGCACGGGGTCCTCAAGCACCTCGCCACTATCGGCGCGAACCTGGCCGATTTCTCCCGCACCTGCTGCCGGCGTCCTCGTCACCTCGATAAGGGCGCCAGTGGGATCCGCCCCCTTCGTCTCGAAGCCTAATTGCACCGGACCTGCCACGATCGCGGGCATGACCTTGCCGAGCGCCAGCAGCTCGTTCTCGCAGGTCATCAAAATGTCGCCAGCCACCGCCGGCTCCTCGGCCAGCAGTTCGGTCCATTTCTCAACATCGAGCGCCAGCCACCATGCCGGAGCCGCAGCCACGGCCAGATCGCCGGGAGGCCGGTAGAAGGCGGCGGTCGAGCGCTCGAAGGAGGTCGGAACCTGGCATGTGGCCTTGATGTTTCCGAGAAAGCCCTCGAGTGACGTCTGGTCGTCGTCACTGGCACCTTCTGAAAGACGGTCTACACCGCTGCGGAAGCCGTCGCCCATGGCCTCTGCGATCGCCTTGAGCGTCGCCAGCTGATCCTTTGCACCGAGCGAGCCATTCCGCCGCGGCGGGACGCCGCAAGCGAGGCTCACGGCCGTCCCTGGCGCCAGGCCGAGCGCAGGATCGATGGAGAACAGTCGCGAGAGTACCCGCCACGCACCTTGCCTGCCGGCCGGACCCTGGACAACCTCGTCGGCGGCGCTCGCCGCTGCTTCGACGAGCTGTCGCCCGTCTTCGTGTTCCGCGTCCAACAGTCCTGCCGCGGACAGGCCAAGGGCCACTAAGCGTTGGACGAACGAATCTTCCCACCAACGCTCGAAGGTTGCGTTTCCCCCGTTGCTCGCCTCGGCCACGCCGAACTTATCCGTCGTGGAGGACACGGACAGGATGCTATGCTCGCCCGGGGGAATGAGCGCGACATAGCTCGATTCCTTGTGATGATTGCGCAGGTCGAGCAAGTGATCCTCGTCGCACCAGCCCGAAGCCCCGATCTCCGGGTTAGCGCCCCCGAGCGTCTCGCGGGACACCTGCAAGAGGAAAGGGATGCCGTCGCCCGCACCATCACGCTGGCCACGATCAAGCTCGGCGAAGACCTCCGACATGATCTCGTGGGGCGGGCCAAGGAAAAGAAGCCGGAGCTCAGCGCCACCCGTTGCCCCGGGCGAGGCCAGCTGCGCCCGGATCTCGTCTGCAATAGCAAGGGCAAGCTTGTTCACGCGCCGCTCCTCTCTAGCTGAGGACGGCGAAACGGCGGTACGAGTAGCATACCGCTCTCCGCATCAGGGCTGTCGAGCACAAGGCCGAGTAGCCTGAGCTGGTGCCCCAGCTCGTTCTGGGGGATGTCTCGATGATCCATGGCTACGCCATATTGGGCGAGGTGCTGTGCAAGCCGGTGGACTGAGCGAGGCCCCGCGACGCCTGCCAGGGAGCAGTGCACAAGCGCGATGACGGCGACCGGCCCCAGCGACACAATCCAGGGGCTGCTCGAATGCGACCCGCTCTTCCTTAAGATATAACCCTGATCATAGCCACGGAGCCTGGGATTGGCTGTCTGGCGTTGTTGGAGGCTGTAGGTGACGAACTCGAAGATGTTCGAGCCCGTGCCCTTCTTGCAAAGAAGCGTGCGCGTTTCTCGATCCAGCAGCTCGTCTATGAGAGCGCGGACCGAGCTCGCTCGCGTGCCAGATAGATGCGAACGCACTTCCCCACACAACGTCGCGAGTGAGTCCGGTGAAGTAAATGGCTGTCCCGGATCGACCCCAGCACCCTTGAGTGACCATAATACTGCGTTGATCCCGATCCTCGCAGATAGGTACCGCGAGATACTGTCCCGGATCCCTGGGATTGGCTTGTTCGAAAGCGGCAGGAATGCGAACTCACGGGGAAACATGCGCTCGCTTGCATCGTTCGCCGAGGCCGGTCCGGCGCCACCGAGTGCTTCCGAGATGCATTGCCAGATGCGGGCATGGAGTTCGCAGAGCCATGTAACATGCGAGACCGTTCCCAAGCGCAAGACTGCCTCAAGCAGGCTCGTCCATTGCCTTCGTGTCAGCATCGGCTTCGCCGCAATTATTGATTCCAGATCCAGCACAAACTGGCGCGCCGGGAAGGCCCCCTCGCCGGGTTCAGGGGGTGTAGGGAGCGCGGTTGCGTCGGCTGGCGCGAAAGCCCATTCCTCTTCGGGAAGCCATGCCTTGACCTCAGCTTGAAGGAATCTCGCAAAAACGTCGTCGTCCTCGCCCACCGTGAGCGCATCAAAGAGCCTACGCCATGTCTGCGAGGCGGCCTCGGCGTCTCGGGAACCCAGCCAGATCATGCGGCGCACGAGTGAGCCTGGACTCCACGGGCTTCCAGCGAGCCTCGGAGCACCGGAGAAGAGTGCAACCTGGGGCACCAGTGGCATAACCTGCAGGAAGCGCTTGGCCGACTGGTTGGACCTCTTGGGGCTTTCCAGGACTGACCCAAGGAGCGAGTCAAACGCATCAGCGTCAAGAGTTCCCCGCGTCCTCGGAGAAGTCTTTTCCCTGGCCTTTCGGATTGCAGCCTGAAGCTTGTTGCCCTGGCTAGGCACCGAGCGCTCGCTTGATCCAGAAAGTCCAATCACGCGATAGAGCGATGCCAAGACGACTTCCGAGGTCGCGTACTCCGGCACGGGCGACATCGCCAGCGAACCCTTGCCATAACTATCGTGGGAGTTGCTCCACGGCGCTTCCTTAAAGTTGGCGAGTGTCATCGCCGCGACTCCTGGTCCGCGACCGCGAACGCCCCCCTGCGCTCCTGCACCGCCGTCCCGTTGCCAAGCCGGATGAGAGCGCGGCGTAGCGCCGCCTCGTCGCGCACGATGGGTCCCGCCAGCCTCGCACTTGTAGTGTCAAGCAAGGCGAGGACGGAGCGTGGCAGGGAGGCAACCGACATGCCACGCTTGATCTCGCGGACGGCCTTGAACAGGTCATAGGTTAGGGCGACGGCCTGCGCCGAGCTGCCCTCGCCGACCTCAAGGAAGCGAAGCGGCGCTGCCGGTCGGCCTTCGGCGCTCGCTTGCGCCGGCTGCACGTCCCTTCGCTGCACGACGAGCGTCGCCTGCCCATTGGCGGGCGGCAAAGGCTGCCCAAAGGTCGTTGTGAGGGAAACCTCGAAATACTGATCCTTGTTCAGCAGGTTCTCAATTTCCCTGGCAACCTCGTCGATTCCGTCATCGCCGACGTCGTCGACAACGTCTTGGAAGTTGGCCAGCACCGGCGCGTCGAGCACGGTCGCCGTGCGGGCGCCGATACTTCTCCGGGTCAACCGGCATGCAAAGTCACGCACCAGTCGTTGGACACGCGTCGCGGTGGCCGGACGCTTCCTCCTGACATCCTGGCGAGAAAGATAGCTGTCCAGTTCGCCGAGCCGGCCCAGCAGTTCGACCTCAAGCGACGACAGGATACGCGACCTACGCACATGCTGGAGGCCCTCACCAACCGACCTGCTGAAGAGCAAGTCAATGTCACGCAAGACATAGCTGGTCGCCCGGCTGACCTCGACCTCGGTGTCTGGACTTGCAAGCGCCGGGTCCAGCATCGCCGATATCCCGTCGACAGCGCCCTCAATCATAGCGGGAAGATAGGGTGATCGCCTTGATGCAAGAAAATAGTGGAGGCCCATGGCCGTGTTGTTGTCCTGCAGGCCAAGTTCCTTGAGGTCTCGTAGCAACGCTGGTCCGGCGTCCCGGTCCCATTGATGGAATAACGCGTGCTGGTACTGCGCGGCAACGAGCTGGAAGATTGCTGAGGAGGTCGCCCGGCTCGGCCTGTCGTTTCGTACCGCTTGCTCGTCGGCGACCACTAGCCTCGCCGCCCACTCGCAAGGCGACAATTCTGCTGAGGAAGCATCCTCTCGATGACCGGCGAGTAGATAGGAGAGCAACGAGAATAGGTCGCGGAAGCTCCAACGCTTGCCACTGCCGAGCTCGAACCATCGCAACATCGTTAGGAGGGCACCCTCCTCACGAGCGTGCGAGAGATGCTCGCGGCTCGTGCAAAACGGGCATCGTGCTCCTGCGTCGCAGGTACCAGACGGTGGCCACATCGCTTCGTCGATGGCGTGACGTACAATCTGCATCGCGGGCGGAGCGTCGCCGGCGGTCGTGGTAGCTAGGAGGGACTCCATGTCCATCGGCCAGATCGCTATGCCCGGGTAACCCTCGAGCGGCCAACATGAGGGCGCATCCGGTAGTAGGCTAACCGATCGGGTTACCGTCTCCAGGAGTCGCCGCTCCTCGCTAAGGTTCGCCTCGGCGGCGGCGATCAGCGCATCGTCGAGCACGCCTCGGTTAACACAGCAAAGATAGATACCACCTTCTCCAGCCGCGGCGGCGTTACGTAATTCGCCCAGCAGCAGGTCCGCTGCCGTGCGACCGGCCGACCCGGCGACTACCGAGGCGTCCTGCACGACAGAGAGGTGGAGCGCGCCGTGTCGACTGGCGCAAATAGCCCCGGCGTCAATCTCAACCATGCGAGGAACCTTCCCCTCGGCTGGCCTGAACTCAGCCGCAAGCCGTGCCAGAAGCTGTCCATCACACCCCAGGTCGATGTCGAGCCACTCCATCGTCCGCTCGATCGCCTCGGTCTTGCCGTTTCCAGGCCCCCCGACAAGCATGAGGATGCGCGGCGTACCCGACACACCTTCTCCGATGGCGCGAGACCATTGCTCGAGTCTTTCGAGAAGGTTTGTCCGGAAGAATGCTGCCCCACCCGGGCGACCACTATTCTCGTCGAAGAGCCTTCGCACACCACCTGAGCGATTGCCTGCCCAGCTCAGCAATTGCCCCGGGAAGGGGGCGATGCTCACCGCCGTCACTACCTAGCCCCGCCCGCAGCGCGCTTCCCCGTTGGCCCGAAGACTTGACGGGTAACTTGGATCTCTTCGAGCGCCTTCCCCACGGCAACGCCGATCGCTCTGGCGAGATAGGGAGGCACCGCATTGCCCACTTGCGTATAGCGTGGACATTCCTTGGTCCGACGGTCTCCCCCCGTGGTGAACTTGCCCCTGAACTGGAACCAATCAGGAAAAGACTGGAGCCTGGCACTCTCTCGCACGGTAAGGATCCTTGGCTCGGAATAGTGCAAGACGTCGTCCGGTAGCGTGGTGATGGTGGGTGCTGGGTCGCTGGGCGACATGGGGTAGATGCGATGCTTCTTGAGGCCGTATCCCTTGCGAGCGGCGTCATCCATCCGAACCCCACGCCTACATTCCGCTAGGATCCGCGCGAAGCGCTCTCGAACATCGTCCCGATGGCGCGCAAGCCGCATGCTATTTGGCGCGGCTTCCGCGCCCGAACGCATGAGGCGCTGGTATGTGGATGTCGCCTCGCCACGCGTCGCTTCAAGAAACCCTCCACGAGAGTCTGGATCGATGCATTCGACTAGCGGTCGGCCCGCAATCGCAAGGTCGGATATGGCCTCGTCGGCCGACACCTGCGCGCCAAGGTCAAGGTCCTTTAGCTGCTGGACGCGGGCCTCCTCTAGAAGTTCGAACAAACGGTCCACGCCATTGTCGAGCCATTTGACCAGATCCTTGCGGATGCCGATCGCGATCAAGCGGGACCGTCGTTGTGGGACGCCGAACTGCGAAGCGTCGATCAGCCTAGCCTCCACCTCGTAGCCAGCCTTCTGGAGCTTCGCGACAAGTTTCTCGTAGAATGACTGACGGCGCGCCGTAGGCACCCCAGGCAGATCGACGACATTGCTGGGTTTGTGCGCGACGCGCATCCCTGGGACGTTCTCCAGGATGAGCGCGTCTGGCTGGATCGCTTCCACGACCTCCACGTACTTCTCGAACAGGAGGTTTCGCGGATCATCCTCGACCCTCCGTCCAGCAAAGCTGAAGCCCTGGCACGGCGGTCCTCCGGCAAGGACGCCTACCTTGCCTCGAAGCTGCACGAGACTCTCCTTGTGCCCGTCAAGTAGCTCGTCGATGCCCCAGGCTCGCTGCTCCAGCCAGCCCGGCCATTCGAACCGATACGCGTCAGGCGCAGTTTCTGCGACGAAGTTCGAGGAAAACGTCTCGAATGCCATGTCGTCACGTTCGATCGAAAAGACGCCGCGCATGCCCGCCAGTGAAAGGCCAAGCGACAACCCTCCACATCCAGCGAACAAGTCGACAAACCTACGTGCCTGCATTCGACTCCACTCACGCTTAATCCCCAGGCCTGCTCGCACGCCTGCGGAAAGGTAGCTGGTAGCCTTGGTTGTAGCCGTCCCGGCCCGCCCTCCCGGGCCGGGCATAGCAACGATCAACCTGTGCCGCCATGCTCTTCATGCTTCGATTTGGGAGGATGCGCAGCTCTGCCGCCCCCTCCTTGCCGCCACGCATCATGGCGAAGCGGAGCCGGGACGACTCTGCTGTCCAACTTCGCCAAATTCGATCGAATACCAATTCTCTGTTGCCTGCCGGAACGGTTCGCAAGCCTCGTCTATCCGCGCTTTGATCGTGACCAGCCGGGCTGAATCTGCCCCTACGAACCGATACCCGACCGCGAGGCGCACGAACAGGAAGTGCAGGACGTCGGACAACAGGCGGCCCTCATGGGTCAGGTGCATGGTATCGCGACGCTCAGCCGATCGCAGGTCGCGGTCGAGAGGAATTGATGTGCCGTGCTTGTCCGCATGCTGGATATGGCTCGCCAGCGAGTAGCTGTGCGCGAGCGCGCCAAGGCCACGAAAATAGGGATCGCCGGAGCGAGACAGCGACCCGACAAGGCCCGTGAATCCCCACCGCGTTTCGAGTGCCCGTCGCGCTGCCTTGTCGAGGCGACCCGATATCTCCGCTACTTCCTCTTCGGATAGCAGGAGGTCTCTTATCGGCCGCCATTCGTCACCATCGGGATCCCTGACCGAATCCAGAAGGTCGAGCGCTTTGCGGTGATCCTTCAAGCGGGATATATCGAACAGGTCTTCCGTATATTCCCTATGCCGTTCCTCGAAGGTCTCGCGGGCTTGCAGCATGTAGGCGAACTTGAGGGTTCCCTCGAGCACCGACCTCACTAGGACCTCAGCGTCCCAGAGCTGGCCCCAGGCGCACAACAGCAAGGCGCTCTCGGAGGTACGGGCGCTGGCCGATAGCATCCACGAAAGAGTCTGCCGCTGTACAGGTCCCCACTCCGCGAACGTGGCCACGGGCGACATCTCGGGAAGGATGTTACGCGCCGTGGTAAGGGCGCCCTCCGCCCAGGCTCGTTGCTGCTCGAATAGCTGATCGTTGTACACGGTGGGTCCCTGTGGCAAGTGCACGCCCGGCTGGATCGAAGCCCGAGCAGGCCGCGGGAAAAGACTAGAACATAAATGGAACGAGCGAAAGAGTGAGTTTGGCTCCAGCTCCGCCGGCAACTCGACATTAGCCATCGCGGCCAGCCAGGATTGGAACGAAGAGCCGCCGTCGTCACTATCGGACGCCAGCGACCTTCCCTTGTTGCTGCCTAGGCCAAAACAGCGGCGAGGAGCCTTGGTGTAACCGAAAGCCTACGCCGGCGATAACGGTCGAGCAGCTTGAGAAGAGGCGCGCGTTCGCCCCTCGAGAGACACAGTGCGAGAGCTTGATGCTCCTCGGCGAGTCCGTCCAGAACCTGGCCTTCGATCCGCCGAAACGGCGCCAAGCGGTCATTGAGCTGTTCAATAGCCCGCGCGTGCTCCGCGCTCCCCCCGCCGCGCGCGATCCCGGCGAACAGCCTCGCGGTCGCCGTGCCTGCACTCTCGTCTGATGCGACTCCGGCACCGGCTTCTACGGGTGCAAGGATATGACGAGCAGCAAGGCCAACCAGCTGGGTGTTCCATGCGTATAAGTCACGGAGCGCCGCTTCTGTCAGGAGTGGCACGCGAAACCCATTGTGGTTTGGTGCTTCAACCAGCCGTTCGCCGGTGAGACGATGCAGTGCATCGCGAATGGGGGTGATGCTCGAAGCGATCTGCTTGCCGATCAGGGCGGGCTCGATCGGGGTACCGGGCGGTAGTTCGCCCTCGGCCAGCATGCGCTTGAGCTCGATGTAGACCCGCTCGAAGGTGGCGCCGGGACTCATGGCTTATCCTCCGGCGCGCTGCCCGGCGACATGCGCGGCGATCAGCGCCTGCTGGTCCGGGCGCAGCGCGTCGACCGCGCCGATCGGGTTGATCGGTGCGCCTTGGAGCAGGATCGAGGGGCACTGGCCCTCGTAGTTGCCGAGGTTGGGCCGGTGCTGGCAGTAGCCGACCAGCGCCGCGAGGTCGAGCGGGAAGTGGCGCGCGACGTCGGGCGGATAGGCGAGCCACTGGTTCTCATAGGGCTTGAGCCAGCCCAGGCAGTAGCTGATGATTGCGCCGCGGCGCGTGGCGAAGCTGCGGTTGCCGCCCGCGCCGTGCAGCGTCGATCCGAGGAAGACGAGCGCGTCGCCGGGATCGAGCTCGATCGCGATCGGCGCGGTGTCGGGGTTCGGCTCGAGCGCCCTGGCGCCGTGGCTGTCGGGCCAGAGCAGCGTGGTGCCGTTCAGCTTGCGATAGGGCGTGAACGGCCACATCACGTTGACGAGATACTCGATGGTGCCGATGGGTCCCCGCCACATGTCCTGGTCGCGGTGCGGCAGCTGCGGCAACGCGCCGGGGTGCAGCGCGATCGCCTGCGTCAGGTTGAGCTGGATGCAATCGCACCCGGGGGCGAGGACCTGCTCGGCGATGCCGAGGATCTCGGGGTGCATGACCAGTTCTGCGGCATGGGGGCTGCGGGCGAGCAGCCGCCCGAAGCGCTTGGTGCGCTCGCCATAGAAACCGCCCTGGCAGAACGGCGTTTCGGCGAAGGCCTGCGCCAGGTCCTCGTCGAGCGCCTTGATCGTCGTGCTCGGCAGGGCGTTGGGCAGGATGCAATAGCCCTGATCGAACAGTCGCCGCGTCACATCGGGGGCCGCATGTGCAACGGGCTGGAGCTGGGTCGCCATTACGCTGCCTCCTGCTCGAGCTCGGTCGGAGCATGGATGCCGTTGGCCGCGAGGAGTGCCGGGGTCTCGGGGGTGATCTCGATGCGGAGCGCGCCGAGCGTCATTTGGTCGATAGTGCGCGGCCGGCCGAGCAGCTCGGCGTGCCAGCCGAACTGGAGGACCTGGTCGAGCCATCCCTGCTCGGCGACGCCGGTATAGGTCGTGATCCCGTGTTCAAGCGCGTAATGCGCGAGCGCCCTGACCAGCGCGTCACGCCAGCGCCGGCGCTCTGTCGCGCGCAAGTTCCGGTCGAGGCAGAATCGGGTGATTTCCCAGGTGCTCGGGCCGGTGGGCGGCGGTGCGTCGCACAGGCCGGCGAACAGGTCGCCGAGGATATGCGGCCGGCTCGTCGCCAGCAGCCGGGCCGACGCCAGGTGGTTCTGGTCGGTGTCGGCGAGGATCAGGTAGCGCGCATGGGGGCCGTCATACTGATCGATCTCGTAGCGGCCGGCGAGGACCGGCAGATCCCAGCCGAGCAGGTCGACGAAGACGCGCTTCCGGGCTTCGAACATCGCGCGCATCACCGCGTCGCTGGCGGCGCTCTCGTCGTCGTGGGTGAACAGCATGGCCGGGCTCCCCTGGTCTTGGAGGCCCGATGCTGTGCCCGGTGGCCGGCGCTGGCCATTCCCCAGAAATGGGGAGTTTCAACGCCACAGCGCATCGGTGAAGGTAAGCGCCCCGTCATAGAGGGCGTGGATCGCGAGCTGGGTCCGGTTGGCGACCCCATACCGGCCCCGCGCCTCCTTCATGTACTGGATCGCCGTCTCATGTCCGATGCCGAGGATCTGCGAGATCGCCCAGTCCGACTTGCCGCGCGCCGCCCAGTAGATGCAGTCGCGCTGGCGGTCGCTGAGCCGCGGCCGATCGAGATCGATCCGGCGTACGCCGGACAGGCGCCGCGCCGCCTCGAACGCCGCGGTGCCGACGAACTGCGCGAGCGGCAGCCATTCCACGCGGTAGCTTTTCCCATGAGCGGTCGCGAAGGAGCACGAGCCCTCCGACTCGCCCGGGATGTGCGCGGGCACCGTATAGCCGTCGGCGATTCCCGCGCGCCTCGATCGCGCGATGATTTCCCGGTCCCGTCTGGTCAGGTCAATCAGCTGGTGCAGCATCGCCCAGGGAAAGCCGAGATTGCGCAGGTGGCTGGCCCGGTGCACCGGATCCGAGCGGCCAAGCCCCTCGGCATCGAAGAACGCCTCCCATTCGGCCGGGTAGTTGTGGATGCGGATCGCCGGCTGCGGCGCCCGCGCGATGTCGACATGATGCGCCAGCGCGAAATAGCGGAAGCCCATCTCGCGCGTGATCGCATCCACATGGGCGCCGAGTTCGGCGATATTTACCGCGGTTTCGGCCGCGGTGGCGAATTGTTGTGCTGTCGCGAGTACCATGGGCAACGCCATACCGATGAAGGACGCGCCCCAAGCCGCTGCGTCCGTGACCGACACCTGCCCTGTCCGCGTCAGGCGCTTTCCCGTCGTCGCCGCGGTCGGATCGATAGGCGGTCGGGTTTAGTCCGATCCGGCCGGGAGGGCAAATTCGCGTGGCAGAAGCTGCAGCTAAGTCGCTTGGGCACAAGGCCATTGCCCCGGTATGCCGGCGATGGGGCCGGCGCCTGACGGCCGTCCCGACTGGCGGGACAGCGCGCCCTACCGCGCGCTGGCTGGAATCGACCGCGCCGGGCTCGCTTGGGAGTGGCTGCGCCGCGATCCCGCCTATGCGGCGATCAGCGGGCGGCTGCGGCGCATCGGTGTCGGGACGGCGCCGCATCTCGAGATGGAGGCGGACGCCCGGGCTTTCGGCCTATGCTTTCGCTGAGGACGCCGGCCGGTCCGCGCCCGAGGCGCGCCTGTTGTGGCACGCGGACCTCGACCCCTTCGTGCTGCAGGTCCGCGCCGTGCCGGCCGATGGCTCGGATCCCGAGGCGATCGACCTGGCCCGCCTGGCGCGCTGGGCGACGATCGTGCGCGGCGGCGACCGCGAGCATGTCGCTCTGTCCGACGGCTGGCACCGCATCCGGATCGACGTCGTCGAAGGCACTCTGGTCGAGGAAGGACCGGCCCGGCTCGACTATCTGCTATCGGGGCTGACCCGCGTCGACGCACCGGTGCTGACTCTGCGGCGCATGCTGGGCCTGTGGCGAACCGGCCGCTTCGCGCGATTGCTCTATCCGACCGAGCCAGGCCTGCCGCGGCGACTGGAGACACTGCGCGTCGGGGATGCGATCGCGGCAGGCGCATCGTACCGCGAGATGGCCGTTGCGCTCTACGGCGAGGGCGTGGTCCGCTCCGAATGGAAGGGACGGTCCGACTTCCTGATGTCGCGCGTGCGCCGGCGCGCGGCCGAGGCCCGGGCGATGGCGGCGGGAGGCTGGCGGGCGCTGCTCGGCGCTGGACGCTGAAGCTTTGAGCACCACAAAGCCCTTCGCCCGGCCTCGATTTTGCTGCGAGGGGCTGCGCTATCCGGAGACCGCCAACTCACGCTGTGCGAGCGTGAGGACCTTCTGGAACTGCTCGCCCACAATTTCATGATAGGCCTTGGAAAACTCATAGGGCTCGTAGGCCGGACGGTTGGTCTCGAGCTCGCCCAACTCGTTGATCATAGTGGCGTACCACTCAGCCACCACGTTGCCGATGATGATCCTGTTATGAAGGATCATTTCGCGGAGCTCGTGCTCCCTGATGACAATGGCTTTCAGGGACGCATCTTGGGCCTTGCTGCCTTGGTAGTTATCGCCGCCTCGCTCGTCGGTAAAGTTGAGGTAGTCTTCCTCGGCGTCCCGCTCAATCTCGCCCATCTTCGCGATGATCTTCGTATAGACTTCCCTGCGCAAATCCCAGATGCGCTCGCGGGCGAACCGCTTCCGTTCAGCGCGAGCCAGGAAATAGTTCGACAGCGAGCTCATGCTCCCGCCGAGGATCACGCCAACCAGGCCAATTAACCCGCTCGTTATGTCTGCCATCAATCATTTCCAAACCTGCCGGCCTCCGAGGATCGACCCCTGATGCCATCTCGTAGCAGTACGCCCACAGCGCGATAAGCAGGATCAATTGTCGAGGCCTTGCTGCGGATCTTGTGCAGTCACGCCCAATCGACTCATTCCGTCGCCGCTCCACGGAACCGACTTTTCCTCATTCACGGAGCATCCGCTCGACCTGGGCGGTGAGTAGTCTGGCGGCTTCGCGGCAGGCACCAGCCCAAAGCGGACATCGGCCCTGTAAACACCGGATGTCTGATCTGGCACAGGCAAGCCGGCAGTTCCCAAGTAATACCATCTGCTAAGCTGTCCTTCATTCACGCGCGCGACCGAGGGCGCCACCTCAACAAATGCCTAAAGGACCTTGGTCTGATGGGTGACGCTAGACAAAATGCAGGCGTCCGCGCGAAACAGAGTCATGAATCCCAGCGACACGGAACGCGGGCAAGCTTGGCTCGGCAACTTCACAGAGGAGGAGCAGGCTCCTGCACGCCTGTTGCTGGACGGCCTTGACCTCGTCGGACAGGATCGGCTTCGCACGGATCTGACGAGGACGATTCAGAGTTTGGCGGCAACCCTGCCTACACCTATTGCTCTGGTTCCGGTACGCGAGCTGGGGCCGGGACAAAGTTATTTCGCAACGAGCACGCGGGACGCCAAGCCCGCCTTGCTCAACGCCGCCTCCTTTCCCGGAAGCGAGGCGCTCATCGCCAATATCGCAACCGGGCTGCGCCGCGCCGACGCGAATGATGGTCCGTTCGTCGGAGCGCCGAGTCTCCGCAACATGCGAGCAGCACGCTGCCGAACCGTGCTGTTCGTCGACGATTTCTCGGGCTCCGCCAACCGCATCCTGGATTTCGATCGTGCCTTCCGGCGGCACCCGACCATCCGCAGCTGGCTCAACCTCAAATGGATCCGCATCCATGTCGTCGTCTTCGCGGCGACCGAACGCGCAAGGGACCGGCTCGAGACGTATTTCGGGAAGGACCGCGTGCATGTCCACCGCATGTGCCCGACCTTCGTCACGCGCCCTTGGACACCCTCGGAGCGCGCCGATGTGGATGCGTTGTGCCGCAAATATTATGTGCCGACCGACAAGGCCGGCCCCTACGGCTATCAGGACTCTCGCGGCCTGATGGCCTTCCTCCATTCGGTGCCGAACAATCTCCCGCCCCTCCTCTGGCAGCGCGGACGCCGGCGGGGATCCTGGCGCTCGTTCTTCCTGAACCAGACAGTGCCGAGCGACCTCGACGCGCTGTTCGGGGATGCCTCTCCGGACCAGCGCGCCGAGGAGACATTGCAGCGCCTGCACCAGCAGCGGCTCGCCGAGGGAGAATGGCGTGCCGCAGCAGGCAGCGAGACCACGCGGATCTTGCTCGTGTTGGCGGCGCTGGCGCGCCGGCCGGCAAGGGTGAATCAGATCGTGAGCCTGACCGGTCTGGCCTTTTCGGAGGCCAATGCCGTTCTGGCGGCGTGCCGGCAATGGGGCCTTGTCGGATCGACGCTTCGACTGAGCGATGCGGGCCTGCGCGAGCTCGCCTATGCAAAAGGCCTTGCGCTGCGCGATGCGATTCCGCCCTTGCATGGGTCGGATGAACCCTATTATCCACGGTCGTTACGGGTGGGGCGGTGACTTCTAGCCATGCCGATCGTCGATCGGCCTCCGCGCCGGGCAACCGGCAAGGAAAGCGCGTCGCGCTTACGGAAAAAGCAACCGCCAGACGCGCCGGTAGGGAAAGGGACCTTCCTCCTCCATTATGACTCCGGGGCTTGTCCCTTCCCCTATCGACACGCGGATGCGCCAGAGTAGATGATCTCCGCCTCACCCAACCTCTACCGCAGCGAAGGCGCGAGGCGCTCGGTCGATCCCGTGATCGTCGAGCGGGCTTTGAAGCAGGCGGCCCCCGTCGAGCGCCGCAACCTGCCCGCGATCCTGTCGCTCGCCCATCTCGCGCATCTGACCGGGATCAAATATGCCTATCTGCGTGAGATCGCCGAACGCAATACCGATCCGTACAAGCCGTTCCGCATCGGCAAGCGCAAGGGCGGCACCCGGCTGATCGCGGCGCCCGAACCGCTGTTGCTCGCGCTGCAGCGCTGGATCGCCAAGAATATCCTCAACCATATCGCCGCGCATCATGCGTCCTGCGCCTATGCGCCCAGTTCCTCACCGGCCAAATGCGCCGAACGCCATCTCGGTGCGGCGTGGCTCATCAAGGTCGATATCCACGACTTTTTCGAGAACATCACCGAGCGTGCCGCCTGGCGCGTCTTCCGGGCGGCGGGCTATCAGCCGCTGGTGAGCCTCGAACTCGCCCGGCTGTGCACCCGGCAACCGCATGGTGCCGCCTCGCTGGACGACAAATGGTATCTCAAGCGGCCGGATCGCTATTCGATAAAACCCTACCGGACACGCTTTCTCGGCCATTTGCCGCAAGGCGCGCCGACCAGCCCGATGCTCGCCAACCTCGCCTCGCTCCGACTCGATACGGCGCTACAGGCGCTCGCCGACCGCTATGGTCTGGTCTATACGCGCTATTCCGACGACATCGCCTTCTCGACGGGCGCCGCGTTCGATCGCAAGCGGGCTGTTCAGCTTATCCTCGAGGTCGAGCGACTCTTCGCCGCGTTCGGTCATGCCCTGCATCGCAAGAAGATCTCGGTAGCGCCCCCAGGCGCACGCAAGATCGTCCTTGGCCTGTTGGTGCACGGCACCGCATTGCGCCTGAACAGCCCGTATCGGCGAAAGCTTGCCGACCATGTCCGCGGCGTCGAGCGCTTTGGCCTGCGCGGCCATAAGGAACATCGCCATTTCGCCTCGCTCTGGGGCATGGTGCGACACATCCAGGGCCTGCTGAGCTACGCAGAGTCCGTCGAGGGCAAGCCCGCATTCTCGGCCTTGCGTGCGCGGTTCGACGCCGCGCTGGCGCGGGAAGGCTGGCCCGACGGCGTCCTTCCGAAACCCGCCATCACCGCTGAAATCGAAACACCATCCGCGCCTACTGCCTGACAAGTGCCGTCGTCTCGCATTAGCCGTCCGGAGCAATTAGCCGCCCGAGCCACTGTAGCGCCGGCAATGCTCCAATCATGACTGCTCGTAGTGCGAACGGGTCACGGCTCCTACCGAGTGGGCGACGCGAGCAGTGAACGAAACAGGGCTTCGATATCTCCGGCTCGGGCCGACAGAGCGCCCGTTACGCGGTGGTCGTGGCCCTCAGCGGTTTCGAAGCGATATTGGCTGTCGAAGCGGGCGAAGCTGGCACCGTCGGGTGTGACGCCCTTGTCCCTGAGCAATTCGTAGACATCGACCATCGCATTGAAGATTGCGGGCTCGATGTTCACCGCCGGCCCATACCAGTGCAGGACTGCTTTGATCGCCGTCCGCTCGACATCGTCCCGCACGCGCTCGAGAGCCCGATCGACCGAGGTTTTGGGCACCAAGCATAACAGCCCGAGATCGGTGAGGATTTGCGGAACGTCGAGTGCAAGGATCGAGCGTGTATCGTGAAGGAGTTCGGCCTCGTGATGGAAGAGATTGCGCAAGGCTCTGAGCGCAAGAAAGTTTTGCGAGGAGTTGAGGTTGGGCCGTCCAAGCTTGTTGAGCTTGTCGGCGAGGCTGTGCATCGCGTTTAGTAGCTCGAACAGCACGTCTTCGTCTCGATTGGCGCAATGATTCTCGTAGCTCCGATAGAGACGTTCAGCCGCCGCCACTACGACGGTTTCCGGATCGGGTTGGTTCGCCATGCAGCACTCGCAGAGGATGAGGAATACGCGGTCCTTACGTCGAGGAATCTTGATGCTCAACGAAGCAGGCCTGGGTAGATCCGCTGGTCTTGGGAGCTGACGCCTCGCGGCGCGATTGCTAGAGGGCGCGGCGATTTGATGGGCGCACACTGTGGCTGCAGACCGCCACAGGGTCCGCGCATCTTGGTTGGCCGCGCATGCACACTTGCCTTGGACCGGGGGGCGCGGCGGCGGCCCACAGGCCCGCGCGCACGCCGCCGCGCCTGCGGTGTCGGCAAGAGTGCGTCCTTGTTGTTTGCATCGCGTCGCTGCGACCGCGCTCTACGGCGCTTCGCGCCGCCGGGCCGCGTGTGCGTCCCGGCCTGGCGGTGACGATCACTGGCGCGTGTTGATGCGGTCGGCGCGCTCGCGCGCCGGCGCTGCTGGGCCGGTCCCGGTCAGCGGGATGGCCGTCGCGCCCTTCTAGGCCCGCTCGGGCGGGGCGCAACCCGGGCGCTGCCCGGGTCCTCCACTCGCGTTCCTGCCTGCGGTGCGCCCCGCCCCTGGTCGCGGGCCTTTTCGGGCTTCCTCGCCGCCCACCCCGCTTTCCGGGGCCGGGTGCGGTTTTTTTTGGTGAGGAGGACGGGTCGTGGGCGAACAGGATGGGCATGGGGAACCGGGAGAGGGTGACGGGCGCAGGGGCCTGCTCACCCCCGAGCTTCGCGCGGAGCTGCGCGAGCAGGCCGGCAGCGATGCCGGGGACAAGTGGCCGCTGGTCAAGCTGTTCAATCCGATGGGCGCCGCGACATGGCTGGCGAGCGAGCTGGACGTGGACGGCGACACGCTGTTCGGTCTCGCCGATCTCGGCTTCGGCTGTCCGGAGCTCGGCTACTTCTCGCTGGGCGAGATCGAGGCGCTGCGCCTGCCCTTCGGGCTGCGCATCGAGCGCGACCTGCATTTCACGACGACGGTGACGCTGTCCGATTGGGCGGCATGGGCGCGCAAGGCGGGGTCGATCCTTTGGGCCGAGACGCTGCTGCGCCGCGCGAGCGACACCGCCAGCGACCTGACGGACCGGTTTTCGTCCTCCGAGTGAGGGCGCGAAAGGCGCGCGGCGCGCCTTTCGCCGCAATCCCGAAAACCGGTCCCGCGCACTTCTCACGATACACGGGGCCGGCGCTCACAAGGAGCAGGCATATGAAACTCCAATTCATCGAAATCGACAAGCTCTATGTCGACAAGGCGAACATGCGCTTCGCCAAGCGCCCGCCGGATGTCTCCGACATCCTGCCGAGCGTGCGCAAGCGCGGCATCCTCCAGACCCTGATCGTCCGCCCCGGCGAGGAAGACCGGTTTGGCATCCTCGCCGGTTCCCGCCGCTTCCGCGCCGGGCAGATCATCGCCGGGGAGCGCATCGGCGAGGGCGAGGAGTCGCCCGAGCCGTTCCTCTTTCCCTGCGCGATCCTCGAAGAGGGCGACGATGCCGCCGCGGTCGAGGCGTCGCTGATCGAGAACATGGCGCGGCTCGACCCCGACGAGGTGACGCGCTGGGAAACCTTCGTCCGGCTGGTCAGGGAAGGCCAGTCGCCCGACGAGATCGCCGACACCTTCGCGCTGCCGGTGCTCGCGGTGCGGCGCACGCTCGCGCTCGGCAACCTGCTGCCCCGCATCCGCGACCTCTACCGGCGCGACAAGATCGACGCCGCGACGGTGCGGCATCTCACCCTCGCCAGCAAGGCGCGGCAGAAGGACTGGCTGGGGCTGTGGGAAGCGCCCGACACGCATTGCCCCATCGGCTGGCAGCTGCGCGGCTGGCTGCTCGGCGGGCAGGCGATATCCGTCCATCACGCGCTGTTCGACATCGAGGCGAGCGGGCTGGCGCTGGTGGCCGACCTGTTCGCCGAGCAGCGCTACGTCGCCGATGTCGACGCCTTCTGGATCGCGCAGAACGCGGCAATCGAGGCCCGGCGCGCCGCCTACCTGGAGTCGGGCTGGAGCGCGGTCGAGATCGTCGGACCCTCCCAGCAATATCAGGGCTGGGAGCAGGTGAAGACGCCCAAGCGCAAGGGCGGGCGCGTCTATATCGACGTGCGCGCTAGTGGCGAGGTCGTGTTCCACGAAGGCTATCTCACCCGCAAGGAAGCGGCGCGCACCGAGCGGATCGAGCGCGGCGAGGCGTCGGACCTCGACGCCGCCAAGCCGGTGCGGCCCGAGGTCAGCGGACCGATGCAGACCTATATCGACCTGCATCGCCATGCCGCCGTCCGTGCCGCTTTGCTGTCGCGGCCCAAGGTCGCGCTGCGGCTGATGGTGGCGCACGCCATTGCCGGCTCGCATCTCTGGCGGGTCTCGGTCGAGCCGCAGGAAGCGCGCAACGATGCGATTGCTGAATCGGTCGAGACTTGCCGGGGCGAGACGGTGTTCGACGCCAAGCGCCGCAGATCGCTGGCGGTCCTCGGCTTCGATCCCGAGGCGCCGACGATCTGCGACGGGCACGGCGAACATGGCGTGGTCGGCGTCTTCCTGACCCTGCTCGACCTACCGGACTCCAAGGTCATGGACGTGATCGCGGTGCTGATGGGCGAGACGCTTGCGGCCGGAAGCGCGGTGGTCGAGGCGGTCGGCGGCGAGCTGGGCGTCCGCATCGCCGAGTGGTGGCAGGCGGACGATGCCTTCCTCGAACTGGTCCGCGACAAGGAAGTGCTGACTTGCCTCGTCGCCGAGGTGGCGGGCCCGACCATCGCCAATGCCAATGCCGGCGAGACCGGCAAGACGCTGCGCAGGATCGTCGCCGACCATCTGGCCGGGGTTGGAGGACGGACCAAGGTCGAGCACTGGGTGCCGCGCTGGATGGCGTTCCCGCCCGCTGCCTATACGGCGCGCGGCGGGATCGGCACGCTCAAGGCGCGCGCCAAGGTCGAGGCGGCGCTCGCCGCGCATGCACCCGAGCCCCTGCCTGAACCCCAACCCGAGCCTCAGCCGCTCGCCGCCTGACCCTCCCGGGGCGGCGTCCTGCCGCCCCGCCTTTCCTCCGCCCCGGCTCCAGTCGGGCTTCGGCTTGCCGCGCGCCGCCACGGCGCGTGCCTCAAAGCGCGGCCCGCCGGATCACCAGCTTGGTCTCGCCGCACAGCGAGCAGATGTCCTTGTGGCGTTCGAATCCGCCCTGGCCGGCGAGCTCGCGGGTCTTGTGGTTGGCGTGCTGCCGGACGCTAAGGCCCAGCCGTTCGGCGATGCAGTCGTCGCAGACCGGCTCGGGCGCCAGCCGCTCGATCAGTGCCCGGACCTGGTCCAGAACCGTCATGTGGTTCCCCTTTTCGGCAACGATAGCCTGCCATGTCGTGCGGCGCACCCCGGTCGCGGGGACCCCGGGACGGCGGCGGGGCGCGCGGCCGGGTGGCGATATCCCGTCCGTTCCCTGCTGCGCGCAGCCGCATGCGGCCTCTTCGAGGATGGCCGACTGGCACCACGCGGCCTGGGCCAGCAACGGCGTCGCCGGCTTTCTTCCCCGGCTCGGCGCTGCGCGCCTGCGCCTTCCTCGCGAGGCAAGAAAGCCGGCTTTGGCCGCCCTTCGCTTGCGCTGCGGCCCGGCCCTCCGGGCTCGGGTGCATGCCGGCCGCTCGCGGTGCCCGGGCGTCGCCATCGAGGCCGCACTGGCGCGGCGTCGAGGCACAAGGAGACGCATCATGGCCACCATCGGCAGCTTCACCCGCGACGACAACGGCGTGTTCACCGGCACCATCCGGACCCTGACCCTCAACGTGAAGGCGAGCATCCGGCCCGCGACCAAGGACAATGACAAGGCGCCCGACTACCGGGTCATGAACTCGGGCAATGTCGAGTTCGGCGCCGGCTGGACCAAGACCTCGCGCGAGGACCGGCCCTATGTCTCGGTCAAGCTCGACGATCCGTCGCTGCCCGCGCCGATCTACGCGACCCTGGTCGAGGGCGAGCACGGCATCCACAACCTGATCTGGTCGCGCTGAACCCCTCGCGTCCCGCGCCGCCCCGGCGCGGGACGCAGCCTTGCAGGGGGGGGTGTCGAGGTCACGGGTGCTGGTTTTCGACACTCTTCGCCGGGTGCCTCGCCCGCCATCCTCGGTGCCGTTCGAAGCACCCGAGGAGTTGCGGCATGGACGGCGACGATATCGACCGGGCAAGCAGCGCCAGGCGCGGCTCGCCCTTTCTCAACACCGAGCAGGCGGCCGCCTATCTGGGCGTGTCGAGCCGCTCGCTGAAGCGGCTGCGGGTGCGCGGCGACGGGCCGGTGTTCCGCCGGCATTGCCGCTTCGTCCAGTATCATATCGACGACCTCGACGCCTGGAGCCGCGAGCATAGCGCGCGTGGGATCCGGTCGTGAAGGGGCGCAGGACCGGGAGCAAAGCGCCGCTGCTCGCCTGGGGCGAGGCGCGCCATAGCCACCGCCTCGAGCGGCTGCGCCGGCTCCGGCTCGGCATCCTCGGCGGCGCCGGCCTGCTGCTGCTGGTGGTGCCGCCGGCCTATGCGCCGGCGCCGCACCTGATCTGGAACGCGAGCGCCAGCGCACCCATTGGCCTCTACTGGATATGGCCCGGCGATGCGCCCGCGCGCGGCGAGATGGCGGTCGCCCGGGTGCCGGAACGCTGGCGGATGCTCGCCGCGCGGCGCCACTATCTTCCCGCCAACGTGCCGCTGGTGAAGCGCGTGGCGGCAACGCACGGCGCGCTGGCCTGTGCGGACGGACCCCGGATCACGGTCGATGGCGGCATCGTCGCGGTGCGACTGGAGCGCGATCCGAGCGGGCGTGCCTTGCCCTGGTGGCACGGCTGTCGCCGGCTCGGCCCGGGCGAATACCTGCTGCTGACCGACGCGCCAGGATCGTTCGACGGCCGCTATTTCGGGATCAGCACGCGTGCCGAACTGGTCGGCCGGGCGAGGCTGATATGGCGCCGCTGATCCTCGCCGCGCTGCTCGCGGCCGCTTCGCCCGGCCAGGACGAGAGCCGGCGCTGGGCAGCGGAGATCGACGCCGCGGCCATGCGCTGCGGCGTGCCGGGCGACTGGATCGCGCGGGTGATGCGGGCGGAAAGCGGCAGCCGGGCGACGCTTGACGGGCACCCGATCCGCAGCCCCAAGGGCGCGATCGGCCTCATGCAGCTCATGCCGGCGACCTGGTCCGAGCTCCGCCGCGACCTCGGGCTCGGCGACGATCCCGATCTGCCGGCCGACAATATCGTCGCGGGCGCCTGCTATCTGCGGCGGATGTACGACCGCTTCGGCTATCCCAGGCTGTTCGGCGCGTACAATGCCGGGCCGGCGCGCTACGCTGCCTGGCTTGCCGGGAATGCGCGGCTGCCGGTCGAGACCATGGTCTATCTGCGCCGCGTCACTGGCGCTGCGCCGGCACCGGCCGAGGCGGCGACCCTGGCCCGGGAGCCGCTTTTCCTCGTCCGCCGGGAGGCTTCCGCAGCGACGATCCAGGCGCCTTCCCCGAGCCCGGCGCCGGCGATGTTCGTTCTCCGTCGCGAGGTGCCGTGACGTGGATGGGGAAGGAAGGCTCGTCGTGAAGTCCCAGCATGACGGGCGGCAAAGCGGCCCTCAAGGCCCATGGGTGCCCCCAATTTGCTGCGCAAATCGGTTCCCCCCATGTCCGCTTCGCGGCGCCTCCGCTCGCGCTCCGGCGGCCCTGACCGCCGCTTCGCCGTCCGTCCCGGAGGCCTTGTCCTCGATGATGGGGACCGCAAGCGGAGACTGATCATGGCACAGCTTCTATCCATCTCGGACGCGGCCGATCGCGTGATGGCGGCACTGGTCTCGGGGCTCGAGATCGAGTTCGGACGGCAGGCGGGCGCGGCGCTCACGCAGCGTTTTCTCGAGGCCGAGGAGGCCGATTTCCACTGGGACGCACGGGTCGAGGAGCGCTGGCTCGGCTGTTATTTCGATGGCGAGGAAGGCGAAATCGAGCTCGACCGGGTGCGGATTCTCGGGCGGATCGACGGGCGCTGGTTCATCGCGGTGATGCTCGTCGACGGCGATGGCGACGCCCGTGGCTTGCTCGGCAAGCGCAGTTTCGGACGCGCGGAGCAGGCGCGAAGGGCGTTCGCGGATGCGTGAAATCCGCTTCGGATCGGGCTGGGATGCGCTGCGGCACAGGCAGCGTGTCCCGGCTTTCTTTTTGCGCCGGGTTGGAGGCAGGCAGGAGAAGAAGGGAAAACAAGATAAAGGCAGTGTCTCGCGACCCTGCTCAAGTGACTGTCTGCACATCCTTTTTCTGCGAGACTCGGCGGCGACGGCGCGAGACAGGCTTTCGGCAAGTGGCGGAAATCCGCCGTTTTTGCTGCCTTCCCGCGAGACTCCGCGAGGCCGGCGGTGAGCGAGGAGGAGTTCACGCCCAAGCTGGGCAAGCCCGGCGCCAGGGACGGCAAGCGCCTGGTCAAATATGGTGGGCGCGTGCTCGCCGCGGCGCGCCTCGCGGGCAGCAAGACCGGCGTGCGGGCGCGACGCTTCGATGGCAGCCGGATCGGCCGCGGCGCGAGCATCGGCCGGCTGCTGTCGAGCCGCGACCGGTTCGCCGGGGCCCGGGCGCGGCGCGCGATGGTCAAGGTGCGGCTGGTCAGGATGGCCGGCACCGGCCTCGCGGCGGCGCGCGCCCACCTGCGCTACATCCAGCGCGACGGGGTGACGCGCGAGGGTAATCCCGGCGAGCTCTACGGGCGCGACGTCGATGCCGCCGACGGCAAGGCGTTCCTCGATCACTGTGCCGGCGACCGCCACCAGTTCCGCTTCATCGTCTCGGCCGAGGACGGCGCGGAATATCCCGACCTCAAGCCCTATGTCCGCCGGCTGATGGCGCAGGCCGAGCACGACCTCGACACCCGGCTCGACTGGGTCGCGGTCGATCACTTCAATACCGACAATCCACACACCCACATCATGCTGCGCGGGGTCGACGACCAGGGCCAGAACCTGGTCATCGCCCGCGAGTACATCGCGCACGGGCTTCGCGAGCGCGCTGCCGAACTCGCCACGCTCGACCTGGGCCCGCGCACCGACCGCGAAATCCAGGACCGGCTGCGCCGCGATGTCGAGCAGGAGCGGCTGACCGCGATCGACCGCCGGCTGATCCGCCGGATGGATGCCGAGCGGATCACCAGCCCCGCGCACAACGATCCGTTCCAACAGGCCATCGCGACCGGCCGCCTGCGCAAGCTGGGGGTGATGGGACTGGCCGAGGACTTGGGGAACGGGCGCTGGCGGCTCGCCGACGGGCTGGAGGATACGCTGCGCCGCATGGGCGAGCGCGGCGACATCATCCGGCTGATGCAGCGGGAGCTGACGGCCCAGCGGCTCGAGCGGGCGCAGGCCGACCGCGTCATCGAAGGAGAGCTGCATGAGCCGGTGATCGGCCACGTTCTCCGGCGCGGTTTCTCGGACGAGCATCGCGACCGCCACTATTTGCTCGTCGACGGCATCGACGGTCGGGCGCATTATCTCGATATCGGCCGCGCCACTGCGACCGAGGCTACGCCGGAAGGTGCCATCGTCCGCGTGGCGCCGCGCACGGCCGAGGTCCGCGAGGTCGATCGCACGATCGCTGCGGTGGCCGCCTCGCGCAGCGGACGCTATTCGGTGGCGCTCCATCTCGAGCACGACCCGCAGGCCAGCCGGGCGTTCGCCGAAGCGCATGTCCGCCGCCTCGAGGCGATGCGGCGGGCGGGGTTCTCCGAACGGCTGGTCGACGGGAGCTGGGCCATCCCGGAAGATCATGTGGAGCGGGCCGCCGCCTATGAGACGCGCCAGCTTCGTGACCGGCCGGTCGCGATTGAGACGCTGTCCGCGGTACCGCTGGACCGGTTGCCCGGCGTCGACGCCGCCACCTGGCTCGACCGCGCGCTGGCCGGGGCCGAATTCGTGGCGCCACGCGATGCCGGGTTCGGGCGCGAGGTGCGGAGCGCGCTCGCCGCGCGGCGGCAATGGCTGGTCGAGCAGGGGCTAGCCGATGCCGAGGGCGACGGTGTCGTCAGGCTGAAGCGAGGAGTGCTCGCAGCACTGCAGCGGCGTGAGCTGCTCCGCGTCGCGGACGCCTTGCGCGAGGAGCTGGGCAAGGCGTTCGTCGAGCCGGTCCGGGGCCAGAGGATCGAGGGCCGGCTGACGCGCCGGGTCGAGCTGGCGGGCGGGCGCTATGGGCTGGTCGAGCGCAGCCGCGAGTTCAGTCTGGTTCCGTGGCGGCGGGTGCTCGAGCGGCAATTGGGCAAACCGGTGGCCGGCATCATGCGAACCGACGGCATCAGCTGGCAGTTCGGTCGCAACCATGGTCTTCAGGTCGGCTAGCTGCTCAAGCTACACGCCCGTAGCTATCGGCTCGGAGTGCGGAAGGTTTGCCCGACAGACGTCCTGCAAGAACGCGATCATGGGACTCGTGTCGGCCTTTGCCTCCAGGACGATCTTCAGATCGGTCGGGAAGAGCCGAAGACGCCGCGTTGCGAGGGCCATCAGGAATTCTGCAGCCGCGCCACCGCGATCCGTGGAAGCCGCGAGGATGATTCGACGCACGAGGCGAGCGATCTCGCGGCTGTCCGCAGGAGCGTCCGCAAAATTCATCTCGAAGGGATAGGCTGCTCGCAGGATGCTCGCCTGGATGATATCGTCGTTGAAGCGACCGAAGTTCTCCGGTGCCAGAATGGTCTGCTGGAACCAATTGCTCCTAATAGCCGATTTGGCGAGGCGATGCGCATTCGCTCGCAACTGCTGAAGAACGCTCGCGACAGTGAAGAACACATCTGCCTGCGAATGGATCTTTTCCGGCGTACCGTCGGGCCAAAAAACAAAGCCGGGCTGCAAACGAAGCTTTCTGTCGGGCGAATTCGCCAGGAATAGATCGTCGTACATCGCTTGTGACGCTTTTCGCAGGCGCGCCACGCGCGCGGTGATCGTCGGCCTCACGCTTGCGGGCGCCAGTGCCTGTACGGCCGGGTCAATCAACAGCTTTAATTCGGAAGCCCATGCGCTGGCCTCCGAAGAAAGCGGCAGAACCATCTTTTCGACTTCGGTCACTTCGTAGGGAAAGGGGTTCACAGTCTGCGTGAGTGTTCGGTCAAGGGCATCACGCCGTGGCGCACCCGTCGACTTGGAAAAGCCGACCAGATACTGAAGCGGCGCATGGGGTGCGATGCTCCGCAGGTCGCGGCTGACGTCGAGCAAGCTCCGGCCGCTCTCGATCACAACTGCCGCGATCACGATCGCGCTGTCCGTTTCACGAGCGATCGTGTCGATCTGGTCACGGCGGACGACCGTCGCTTGATTTCCCGAGAAGTCTCCAATTTTTTCCGCGAACGGTACCGAGTCCTCATCGATCGCGATCACATGTCGCATGCTGCTAGGGATCGAGCGACGCAGCACATAGTTCAGGCGCGCCTCAAAAGGCTGATGGGCGAGAAGGGCGACGGGGTCGATGTTGAACAGTCTAGGATGGCGGCCGGTCGCGCGCGACAAGCCCACACCGAATATGTTCCCACCTGCGGTTCGTTCCATGAGCTTCGGAAGCCCAGGTGGAGCATCTGCTTTCCCGATAAGCAGCGAATCCTGCTGCGGCCCGGCAAATTCGAACTGATCGCCCTGAAGCTTGATCGCGTGAGACCCGCTCGCGCACAGTCGGCACCCAAGCGCCTTCTCCACGGCCGGAAACGTGGCGACGCCGTCTTCGTTGCGCACCGCGTCGCGGCTCAGGTCGCACACGATGTTCGATCCGCTCTTGTCGCTACCAAGGAAGAGAAGATGGGTAATCTGTGCTGGCGAAAAATGCTGGTCGCGAATGAGATCGGTCGCAAGGGTCCCGCTCGACGAAGCTGAGATTAGGACGACGGCGTCTTCGATCTGGGTGAACTGATAGCTTCCTACGCCAGCATAGGATGAAAAATTGTCCGCCAGGATAGACGGCGCGTCGGAAAAAGACGCCCGTTGCGCATTGATCGCCGCCACGACCGCGTAGAGCGATGGCGTATCGAGATAAGCAATGGAGGCCGTCGTCGGAATGAATGGCAATGCACAGAAGCCAATAAAGGCTATCTCGGCGCCGCGCACCAGTATGTTCGACAGCCGAATAAATCGCTCGGTGTGTCGGCCCGAGGGATTCTCAAAATGGTAGGTCGACGTCGACTCCACAAAACCATGCCGCGTATTGAAGATGCTAGTCACGGCACGACGTCTAAAATCGTCGAACTTGAGAGCTTGGCGAGGCGCCGGACCGGCGATTGGAGCGCGGCTCGCCTCATTGCCACGTACGTCGTAGCCCAACAGCGTAATGCTCGCCCGGCCACGAAATCGAGCAAGCGTCGCCTCATTCTGTGAGTTTCCCTCGAGAGCCGCTCGCGTGGCGGCGAAGCTGGGCTCACGGACGACAATGAGCAATTCGTCCGGCACCAGGTTGGTCTCGATTTCTGCCTCAACCACCGTCGCGAGTGCTTCCGCATCGAGCTCAGGTGTCGCGACAAAGACCATCAGCACGTCGTGGGTCGATGCCTTCCGGCGTAATTCGAAGCGATAGGCGAAGATCGAGTTCATGGTTCAACGCCGCATCGGGATCAGGATGGTCAGCAAGCTGCCAGACACCGGAGCCAATTCGGATGCGTTCTCCGGCACGTAACGAGTCAGGGGCGAGTCTTCGTCGCCATCCGTCGGTCCCGAAAAGTCCGCATGTAAGGACAAGCGACCCGTCCGAAGCCGCAGGAAACCCCGTTGCCGACGGAGTAGCCGCAGAACATGCGGCAGGCCCTCGCCAAACCTACTCTCACCCTTGGCGCTACCGCGCCCGAAGCACTCGCGCACCGCTCGCTCTTCCTGATCAATCGATAGCTGATGCAGCGGGGTCTTCGTCCAGGTGGTTGCGAAGCCTGGCCCGGAGTCCAGCACTGACAACTCGAACAGGTGAGTCTGGGCCGCGTCGCGTGGAGGGCGCAGAGAGGAGGAGAAAGTGGCTAAAGGGGGGAAGCTCTCGGCTACTCGCTCTAGCGACTCCGGCGTAGCGGCAATGTGGTTGGTCTTTATCGCCCGTATCGAAACATCGAGAAGATCTCCGGATGCATCGACCAGTGCGTGGTCCTCCGTATTCTTAAAGATCTCGAAGAGCATGCCGCCGATGGCATCGGGCGCCTCCGTGTCGAACAAATGTTGATACTCGCGTGGGATTGTCCTCCGCAGCAGCCAGTGCGCCAGGTCCCGGAAATTCTCGCGTGGACGCAATTGCGGTTCGTCCGAAGGATTGGGAAGGTAAAGCAGGTATGGCGCGCCGCGGCCAAGATGGTCTGCGCAGACGATCTCAACCGAAGATCCACGATAACCGATCTTAGGACGATCTCCCTGGAGGCGTTCGAGCCGTGAAAGCGCCGCCAACTGCAGCTCCGCTAGGATCGAGATCCCTGAGCGTCCGACTGCCTGCGATGCGCTTAGCCCTGCAACGATCCCAGAAAGTCGGCGCACGAAATCGGAGACTTGGTCGTCCGAGGAAAGAAAGGTCTCAAGGCGAGCACCGGGCTTGCGTTGCGCCCAGGAAACAATGACCTGTGTAAGCGCTGCCTCGGCGCCACCCGCCAGGTAGCGAATATTTTTGGGCAACTGAAGCGGCTCAAGCGGTTCGCTAGCAGCGAGTTCCCGCAACGCTCGCTCGCAAGCAGCGATTGTTGATTCCGCGGCGATTCGCATCTGTCCCCCTCGCTCGCCTTTTTGGATTGGCCGCGCGTGACGGTCCAGTACCATCGCAATCCTTATCGGATTGATGTGTTCGCGCGCGTGAATCGGGCCGATCGCATTCTGCGAGCCCCAGTCGCGAGGAGCCGAATCCGATTGGCACCAAATAAGTATCCGGCGTCACCAGCGAGCGCCTGATGCTGGCGTCGAGATATGGCGACCCTTGAGGCCGAGCCCATACCATCGAGTCGTGTGGGCGGAGGCCCGCATGACACCGACGAAGCTCCTCCTTGGCCAGATGCTGGTTGTCGCCGCGATCGTCGTCGCGGGTATCTGGTTCGCGACGCAGTGGGCGGCGGCGGCGCTCGCCTACCAGCCCGAACTCGGCACGCCCTGGTTCCGGCTCGGCGAAACGCCCGTCTATGCGCCGTGGTCGATCTTCCCCTGGTGGTTCCATTTCGACGCCTATGCGCCGTTCGTCTTCGACGAGGCCGGCGTGATCGCCGCCGGGGGCGGCTTGTTGGGCTGCGGTGCGGCGGTCGCCGGCTCGATCTGGCGCGCGCGGCAGCAGCGCAACGTCACCACCTATGGATCCGCGCGCTGGGCGGGTGCTCGCGATATCCGAGCCGCTGGTCTGGCGGCAGAGGCCGGCGTGTTCCTCGGCCGTGCCGCGTCGCGCTACCTGCGCCATGACGGGCCGGAACACGTCATGGCCTTTGCGCCGACGCGCTCGGGCAAGGGTGTCGGTCTCGTCGTGCCGACCCTGCTCGGCTGGACTGGCTCGACGGTCGTCCATGACATCAAGGGCGAGAACTGGCAGCTGACCGCCGGCTGGCGCGCGCGCTTCTCGCATTGCCTGCTCTTCAACCCGACCGACGCACGCTCCGCGCGCTACAATCCGCTGTTCGAGGTGCGCCGCGGCCTCGACGAGGTCCGCGACGTCCAGAACATCGCCGATATTCTGGTCGATCCCGAGGACCAGAATGATATCGCCAACCATGCGCCAGACGAGGCCCTCGCCGGCGCGCCGAAAAGCTATGGCGATGTGCCCAGGCTCGGGCCGCCACTCCCCGGCGATCTCGGGCGTCCGATCCTTCGCCGGCAGGAGGCGTTCGGCGGATTGCCGGCTGCGGGCTCCACGGACCAGGCCGCGCAGGCCGCCGAAGCCGAGAGACAGCGGCTTCTCGCCGAGCGCAAGGCGGCCCGCGAATCAGGAATCATGATGCAGCTCGGCGCCACCGAGCATGCGGCGAATGCGGCTGCGCCCGCCGCTGCGCCGGCCGCCGTTCCGGCACGGGAGGCGCCATCGGCGACGATCGCGGCCGATCCGGCGCGGGATCCAGGCAACCAGCAGCGCAAGGCCGACTTCCTCGCCGGCAAGGACGAGACCGGCGATATCAACCCGCACGCGCTGGTGGCGCCCGTATCGCCCTACACGCTTAGCGCCGGCAGCATCATCGCCGCCAGCCTGATCACCGGGCTCAATTCTGACCTGCCCGGGCTCGTCACCGCGCAGGTGACCGAGAACGCCTATGACAGCGCCACCGGCCATATCCTGCTGGTTCCGCAGGGCGCCCGGCTGATCGGCAGCTACGACAGCGTCGTGGCCTATGGGCAAAGCCGGGCTCTGGTCGTCTGGCAGCGGATCGTCCTGCCGAACGGCAACTCGATCCGGATCGACAATGTGCCCGCGACCGACATGGCCGGCTATGCCGGCCTTGCGGACAAGGTCGATGCCCACACCTGGCAGCTGCTCAAGGGCGTGGCGCTGTCGACGCTGCTCGGCGTCGGCACCGAGCTGAGCTTGGGCGACAGCGAAAGCGATCTCGTCCGCGCGATCCGCGAATCCGCACAACAGGGCACGTCGCGCGCCGGCGACCAGATCGTCACCAAGAACCTCAACGTCCAGCCGACCATCAAGGTGCGGCCCGGCTGGCCACTCCGCGTCGTGGTGCACAAGGACATCGTCCTCGCGCCATGGCCCGGCCAGGAGCAATAAGATGCCCGACCTCAAGCTCGCGCAACTTCCCGACCGCACGCCGGTCAAGCTCGGCATCTCGGTGATGCCGGACCTGCACCAGGCGCTCAACGACTACGCCGCGCTCTATGCCCAGGCTTATGGCCGGGAGGAACCGGTCGCGGATCTCATCCCGGCGATGCTCACGGCCTTCCTCGAGAGCGATCGTGCCTTCAGCAAGGGGAGGTCGAAATGAGCCGGCGTGCCCTGGAGCCCGATGAGGCGACGCTCGAGCCGATCAGCGTGCGGATTTCCACCGCCGTCAGGATCACCGGCATCTGTCGCTCCACGATCTACGAGCTCATCGGCGACGGGACGATAGAGACCGTGAAGATCGGGCGATCGACCTTCATCCTCTATCCCAGCCTGAAGCGGCTGTTCGAGCGGAGTTGAAGATGGGCCGGGCACCCGCTCCAGCGTGGTGCCCGGCGCTATTGATCGCTATCGACCGGCGGAACATGCGCATACAGATGCGCGGCCCGCCGCACGAAGGCGGCACGATCGCGGCGAGCCTGTAGAACCCTCGGGGTTCGCTCCTGCCAGTCGGCCACGGCCGACACGAGTGCGCCGTTTCTGCCCAGGATCCCGTCCGCCAACTTCACGACTACCAGATTCGGCGTAGCTTCCGGGCGGATCTCGAGCAGGTCGGCGAGCGCCTTTTCCTCACTGCCGGCCCCGAGACGCGAAGCCAGGATCGCGAGCGCGATCCCGGCAGACCTCCCGACGCCGTGATAGCAATGAACCAGCAGCGAGCCTGCTTGGTGCGCCTGCGCGAAGGCGAGCGCGTCGATGACTTGCTCCCGTGTCGCAACTCGAATTCCGAGGCTGTCGTCATCGACATCCTCGAATTGCAGCACCAGGTGCGCTGGCATCGGCTGCGCCGAAAAGCGCAGCCGATCCGGCAGTCGGCACCCCGGGTCCTCGAGGGTGATGACGGCGTCGTAGCGGCGCTTGTGCTTCCTGGCCTGAGCGAGGCTCGAGACCGCGAGGCTCCCTTGCTCGGGCGCCTTTATGGGCGTGGACATGCTTGCTCCATGATCCAGTGCTGTAGTGGCCTTCGCATCGATTATCGCGATCGCGCACCGCGCCGGGCGAAGTCGACAGTCACCACCTTGCTGTCTCCGGTCGGCTTGGCGCCATCGTCGCCCAGGCGAAGCTGGTCGAGATAGTCTGACCAATGCTGCATCATGCGCACGCGCTCCTCCCAATATTGCCCGCGCGCATAGGCGCGTCGCACGCCGTTATTCTCCATGTGGGCGAGCTGCCGTTCGATCGCGTCGGGGTTCCATAGTCCCATCTCGTTGAGCAGCGTCGCCGCCATCGCCCGGAAGCCATGCGCGGTCATCTCGCTGCCGCTGTAGCCCATCCGCCGGAGCGCGAAGGTGACGGTGTTCTCCGACATGGGGCGCTTCCAGGTATGGGAAGCCGGGAACACATAGGGGCTGTGGCCGGTCAGCGGACGTATCTCCTCGAGCAGGTCGAGCACCTGCCGCGACAGCGGCACCTGATGCGGCCAGCGCATCTTCATCTTTTCCGCGGGGATCGACCACACCGCGCGCTCCAGGTCGAACTCGCTCCATTCGGCCCGGCGCAACTCCCCGGGGCGCACGAAGACGTGGGGCGTCATCCGCAGCGCGAGCTTGGTGATCGCGTATCCAGGGCAATCGTCGATGTCGCGAAGGAGCTTACCCACTTCCTTCGGCCGCGTGATCGCGGCGAAGTGCTTGGTCTTGGGAACGATGATCGCGCCGCGCAGGTCGCGGGCGACATCAACCTTCGCTCGCCCCGTGGCGATGCCGTAGCGAAACACACGGCTGATGACGCTGCGCATCCGTCGCGCGCTTTCGTAGCGGCCGGTAGCCTCGATCTTTCGCAGCACAGCCAGCACTTCCTGCACCTCGATCTCGTGGAGCGGGAGATGGCCGAGAAACGGATAGACCTTCTCCAGCAGCCAGCGCACCTTGCTGAGCGTCACCTCGGCCCGCTCCTCGCGGGTGATCTTGACGAACCATTCCTCGGCGACGCCCTTGAAGGTGGTGTTTTCATCGATCTGCGCGCGCAGCTTGCGACGCTGCTTCTCGACAAAGGGATCGATGCCGTCAGCCACCATCTTTCGCGCGGAATCGCGCTTGTCGCGCGCCTCGGCGAGACTGACTTCCGGCCAGACGCCGAGGGCGAGCGCCCGCTGCTTGCCAAGGAATCGGTAGCTCAGGCGCCAGTATTTGGCGCCGTTGGGCATCACCAAGAGATAGAGGGATCGACCGTCGCCGAGCTTGTAGGCCTTGGCCCGGGGCTGGGCGTTCCTGATCGCGAGTGCGGTAAGAGCCATGTTGGTATCTCCGTCCGAAAACGGGTGGATCCAGGGCCGAAATAGACCAACAAAAGCGTTGGTATCTCGGCGGACCCGCCCAAATCTCGTCGGAAAGATATTTGGAAAAAGGCTTTTAACCCAGCCACTTACGCGACGCCTCTGGACGCCAATGGACTGGGAAAATGGTGCCCAGAAGAGGACTCGAACCTCCACGGCCTTGCGACCGCCAGCACCTGAAGCTGGTGCGTCTACCAATTCCGCCATCTGGGCACGGGGTAGGCCGGCGCCTCTAGGGGACGGTCGGGGCACGTGTCAACCGGTTCTCGCAACTCATCTCCACATGGTTGCCCTTTGTCGCCGCGCGCGGCATGGGGGAGGCATTGGGACAGACTTTCGAGGGCGTGATGAAGGACAGGCTGGTGACGTTGATTGGCGGCGGCGGGTTCGTCGGACGCTATGTCGCACAGGCGCTGCTCAAGACGGGTGCACGCGTTCGCATCGTCCAGCGCGATCCCCGCTCGGCCTGGTTCCTGAAGCCGCTCGGCGGCCTCGGCCAGACCCAGTTTGTCGCGGGCGACGTCCGCAAACCCGATTCGCTTGCCCGTGCGCTCGCGGGTTCGGATGCGGTGGTGAATCTTGCCGGAGCGTTCGGGCGTGAGGCCGACGCCGTTAACGCGCTGGGTGCAGAGAATGCGGCAAAGGCCGCCGCGGCAGCAGGCGCGCGCGCATTCGTCCAGATTTCCGCGATCGGTGCCGATGCCGAGGCCCAGTCGGATTATGGCCGCTCCAAAGGCGAGGGTGAGGCGCTGGTCCGCGCCGCATTCCCCGCCGCGACGATCCTGCGGCCCTCCTTCATCTTCGGACGCGAGGACCGGTTCGTGAACCGCTTCGCCGGGCTGATCGCGCGTGCGCCGGCCGTTCCTGTGCTGCGCGGCGCCATGCGCATGCAGCCGGTCTATGTCGCCGATGTTGCGGCGGCAGTGGTCCGGGCTGTGACCGATCAGGAGCGGTTCGGCGGCAAGACGCTGGAGTTGGGCGGGCCGGAAGTGATGACCTTCACCGAGTTCCACCAGCGGCTTTCCGATGCGATCGGCCGCCATCCGCCGCTGATCGACCTGCCCGATTTCGCGGGTGCGGGAATCGCCACGCTGGGCTTCCTGCCCGGCATGCCGATCACCTGGGACCAGTGGCTGATGCTGCAGAGCGACAACGTCGCGGCCGAAGACGGGCTGGCGGCGCTGGGCGTCACCCCGACCCTGCTCGGCGCGGTCGCGCCCGGCTGGCTGGTCCAGTATCGCCGCCACGGGCGCTTCGCCGGCGCACATCAAGCCGCCTGAACCAGGATCTTTACCGGCACATTCAAGACCGGGTGACCCCCGGCAGGGGAGCCATCCGGCATGAGTGACACGCTGACCTATATCCTCCTCGGCATCATCGAGGGGCTGACCGAATTCCTGCCCGTATCGTCGACCGGACACCTGATCCTGGCGGGTGAACTGTTCGGGTTCAACGACAGCAGCTCGATCACCTTCAAGATCGCGATCCAGTTCGGCGCGATCCTGGCGGTGCTGGTCGCCTATTGGCGCACCTTCTGGGATCGCGGCACCGGCCTGCTGCGGCGCGATCCGCAATCGGTGGCGTTCGTGCGCAACATCCTGATCGGCTTTGCCCCCGCGCTGGCGATCGGCGTGGTCGCCTATGATGCGATTCGCGCGGCAATGCAGACCCCGGTGATCGTTGCCGTGGCGCTGATCGTCGGCGGTTTCCTGATCCTGCTGATCGAACAGATGGTGAAGACCGTCCGCTACAGCCGGGTCGAGGCGATCCCGACCGGCACTGCGGTGTCGATCGGCGTGGTCCAGTGCCTCGCCATGCTCCCCGGGGTCAGCCGCTCGGGCGCCACGATCATGGGATCGCTGCTGATGGGCGTGGAGCGCAAGACCGCAGCCGAATTCAGCTTCTTCCTCGCCGTACCGACAATGCTGGCAGCAACGACCTATTCGCTGTGGAAGGACCGCGCATTGCTCAGCGCGGACGATCTCGGCGCGATCGCGATCGGGTTCGGCGCCGCGTTCGTGGTCGCCCTGCTGGTGGTGCGGGCGTTCGTGAAAGTGGTCGGTCGCTACGGCTTTGCCCCCTTCGCCTGGTACCGAATCATCGCGGGCAGCGCGGCCCTGATCTGGCTGCTGACAAGATAAGGCCGTATCGGCCATTATTATTGCGACCCGATCTCAACTAAGGGAAGAATACTGATCGATAATTGCGAAATAGGTCAGTATTACTTACCTAATGGCCGGTTTTCGCGTGACTCACCTCGCAAGAACTGTCATCGGCGCGGGCATGGCAAACGAAGTCATGCTCAAATTCGTCGATCGTGCGCAGGCGTTTCCGCCCAAGCGTGAGGCTCAGCTGCGTGCGCAGGATTTCCGTGAGATCGCGGAACGCTATGCGCCGCCCTCCGCGGAGGAACAGGCCGGACGCTGCTCCCAATGCGGCGTGCCCTATTGTTCGGTTCACTGTCCGCTACACAATCATATCCCCGACTGGCTCCGCCTCACCGCCGAAGGGCGGCTGCGCGAGGCCTATGAGCTCAGCAACAGCACTTCGACCATGCCCGAGATCTGCGGGCGCATCTGCCCGCAGGACCGTCTGTGCGAGGGCAATTGCGTCATCGAATTTTCGCAGCACGGATCGGTCACGATCGGATCGGTCGAGAAGTTCATCACCGATACCGCCTGGGAAGAAGGCTGGGTCGAACCGCTCGTCCCCGGCCCCGCGCGCGGGCAATCGGTCGGCGTGATCGGCGCGGGCCCTGCGGGGCTCACCGCCGCCGAGTATCTGCGCAAGCTGGGCTATGACGTGCATGTCTATGACCGGCACGACCGGCCGGGCGGATTGCTGACCTATGGTATCCCCGGCTTCAAGCTGGAGAAGGAGGTCGTGATGCGCCGCACCGACCGGCTGGCGGCTGGCGGCATCGTCTTCCATCAGAGCTTCGAGGTCGGCCGCGACGCGACGCTCGAGCAACTGCGCAGCAAGCATGACGCGGTGCTGATCGCCACCGGCGTGTACAAGGCGCGCGCGATCAAGGCGCCCGGCGTCGGCACGGACGGGGTGGTCGAGGCGCTCGACTATTTGATCGCGTCGAACCGCAAGAGCTTTGGTGACGTGGTCCCGGCGTTCGACGACGGCAGCCTCAATGCACAGGGCAAGAATGTCGTCGTGATCGGCGGCGGCGATACCGCGATGGATTGCGTGCGCACCGCGGTGCGGCAGGGCGCGGCGTCGGTGAAGTGTCTCTATCGCCGCGACCGTGCCAATATGCCGGGATCGCAGCGCGAGACCGCCAATGCCGAGGAGGAAGGCGTCGAGTTCGTCTGGCTTTCCGCGCCGGAAGCGTTCGATGGCGGCGACAAGGTGACGGCGGTCAAGGCGGTCGGCATGCGCCTCGGTGCACCGGATGCCAGCGGCCGCCGTGGGCCTGAACCCGATCCGGGTTCCACTTTCGATGTGCCTGCCGACCTGGTCATCAAGGCGCTGGGCTATGACGCCGAAGATCTGCCTACGCTGTTCGGTGCGCCCGAGCTGGGCGTCACTCGCTGGGGCACGATCCGCATCGACGCACGCACGATGATGTCAAACGCCGATGGCGTGTTCGCCGCGGGCGATATCGTCAAGGGCGCGAGCCTGGTCGTCCAGGCGATCCGCGACGGCCGCGACGTCAGCGAGCGGATGCACAACTGGCTCAAGGCTCAGGCAACCGCCCTCGTGCGCAAGGAGCGGGAGGCCGCATGATCCCTCCTGTCGCGCTTGCGGCCCTGCTCGCGCTGACGGCGCCGACGCTCCCGCAACAGGCTCCCGACGCGAGGTCGGCGGTCGCACCGTCCGTTGCAGAGCGCGCTCTGAAGCTTGCGGAAACCCTCAACAGCGAGGCGATCATCATTGGCGACGCGACGAGCGATGCCGAGGCGATCGAACTGATCCAGCAAGTCTGGGGTTCGCGGGACGAACTGGCGCAGTTGGAGAAGGAGAATTCCGGGATCACGCTGGCGTTTGCACGCGAGTTGCTGCCGATCACCAATCGTTCGATGCGCGAACGGCTACCCGAGCTGCACCAGCGGCAGGCTGCACTCTATGCTTCTCACTTCAGCGCTACCGAACTCGATACGCTGATCGCCTTCTACCGCTCGCCTACAGGCGCGAAGCTGATCGCGACGACGATGACCAGCCTCAAACCAAAGGCGATTATCGCCGAGGCAAGCCAGTCCGAGGATTTCAAGTTCAGCGCGCAAGCTGCGCTCAAAGATGTCAGGGCGACCGTTCCTGACACCCTCAAGGTAATGGACGCGACCGACAAGGCGGTACTGATGCGCTTCGCGCAGTCCGGCGTCGCGCCCAAGATGCGCGCACTCGCGCCGAAGACTCAGCAACTGGCGATCGACTGGATGAACGAGGAAGCACCTTGGGAAGGTGCAGAGATCGAGAAAGCCCTCGAGCGGGTGTTCGCCCGCTTCAGGCAGGGGAAGACCGAATGAACACTGACAGCAACCCAATGTCGGGCGCGACACATTTGAGCCTGGAACGCCTCCGCCTCACCGAGCACGGCATGTACCGCCCCGAATTCGAGGGCGATGCCTGTGGCGTCGGCATGGTCGCGGCGATCGACGGCCAGCCCTCGCGCCGGGTGGTGCAGAGCGCGATCGATGCGCTGAAAGCAGTGTGGCACCGCGGCGCCGTGGATGCCGACGGCAAGACCGGCGACGGCGCAGGGCTGCACGTCGATCTGCCGCTGCGCTTCTTCGACGACGCGGTGCTGGCCTCCGGCCACCGCGTGCTGCCCAATCGCCTCGCCGTCGGCATGATCTTCATGCCGCGCGTCGACCTCGGCGCGCAGGAGGCGTGCCGCACGATCGTCGAGAGCGTGATCATCGAGGCCGGCTACACCATCTATGGCTGGCGCCAGGTGCCGGTCGACGTCTCCGTGATCGGCCAGAAGGCGCAGGCGACGCGACCCGAGATCGAGCAGATCATGATCGCCGGGCCGATGCCGGACGAGGTGTCCGAGGCGGAGTTCGAGAAGAACCTCTACCTCGTCCGCCGCCGGATCGAGAAGCGCATCATCGCGGCGCAGATCAGCGGCTTCTACATCTGTTCGCTCAGCTGCCGCTCGGTGATCTACAAGGGGCTGTTCCTCGCGGAATCGCTTTCGGAATTCTATCCCGACCTCAAGGACGAACGCTTCGTCAGCCGGGTCGCGATCTTCCATCAGCGCTACTCGACCAACACCTTCCCGCAATGGTGGCTGGCGCAGCCGTTCCGCTGCCTTGCCCACAATGGCGAGATCAACACGATCCGCGGCAACAAGAACTGGATGCTCAGCCACGAGATCAAGATGGCGAGCCTCGCCTTTGGCGAACATTCGGAGGACATCAAGCCGGTGATCCCGGCAGGCGCATCCGACACCGCCGCACTTGACGCGGTGTTCGAGGCGATCTGCCGCTCGGGCCGCGACGCACCGACCGCCAAGCTGATGCTGGTACCCGAGGCGATGGGCCCCGAAACCCCGGCAAACCATCTGGCGATGTACAAGTATTTGGCGTCAGTGATGGAGCCGTGGGACGGCCCCGCCGCGCTGGCGATGACCGATGGCCGCTGGGCGGTCGCGGGCGTCGACCGCAACGCGCTGCGTCCGCTCCGCTACACCCGCACATCGGACGGCCTGCTCGTGGTGGGCTCCGAGACCGGCATGGTGCAGATCCCCGAATCGACCGTCGTCGCCAAGGGCCGTCTGGGGCCGGGCGAGATGATCGCGGTCGATCTCGACGAGGGCCGCTTCTACGAGGACGATGAGGTCAAGGACCGGATCGCCGACGAATACGACTATGCTGGCATGATCGGCGAGTTCGTGACCATCGACCATCTGTCCACGATGGACGAAGCCGGGCCGCGCTTCGACCGTGCCGAACTGACGCGCCGTCAGGTCGCGGCGGGCCAGACGCTCGAGGACATGGAGCTGATCCTGTCGCCGATGGTCACCGACGCGAAGGAAGCGATCGGTTCGATGGGCGACGATACGCCACTTGCCGTCATCAGCGACAAGCCGCGCCTGATCAGCCAGTTCTTCCGCCAGAATTTCAGTCAGGTCACCAACCCGCCGATCGACAGCCTGCGCGAGCGACACGTGATGTCGCTCAAGACGCGCTTCGGCAACCTCGCCAACATCCTCGATACCGGAGAAACGGCGAACAAGGTGCTGGTGCTCGAAAGCCCGGTGCTGACCAATAATGACTGGGCGCGGCTCAAGGGCCATTTCGGCGACCTTGCCGCCGAGATCGACTGTACCTTCCCCGCCGGTGGCGGGCCGGAGACGCTGCGCGCGGCAATCGCCGATGTCCGCTTCCAGGCGGAACAGGCAGTGCGTGCGGGTGCGACCGAGCTGTTCCTGACCGACGAGCATATCGGTCCGAATCGCATCGCGATTGCGGGCGTGCTCGCCGCTGCAGCAGTGCACACGCACCTCGTGCGCAAGGGGTTGCGCAGCTATGCCAGCGTCAACGTCCGTTCGGCCGAGTGCCTCGACACGCATTATTACGCAGTGCTGATCGGTGTCGGCGCGACCACGGTGAACGCCTATCTGGCCGAAGCGTCGATCGCCGACCGCCATGCGCGCGGCCTGTTCGGCGACATGCCGTTCGATCAGGCACTCAGGAACCACCGCAAGGCAATCGACGAGGGTCTGCTCAAGATCATGTCGAAGATGGGGATCGCGGTGATCTCCTCCTATCGCGGCGGCTACAACTTCGAAGCGGTCGGGCTGTCCCGCGCGCTTGTCAACGACTTCTTCCCGGGGATGCCCGCCAAGATCTCGGGCGAGGGCTATGCCTCGCTGCATCTCAACGCCAAGCTGCGCCATGACGCCGCATTCGACACCGGGGTGGCGACGCTCCCGATCGGCGGCTTCTATCGCCAGCGCCACGGCGGCGAGACCCACGCCTATTCGGCGCAGCTGATGCACACGCTGCAGACCGCGGTCGCGACCGACAGCTATTCGACCTATCTGCAATTCTCGCGCGGGGTGCGCGATCTGCCGCCGGTCTATCTCCGCGATCTGCTCGAGTTCAATTTCCCGAACGAGGGCGTCAGCATCGATCAGGTCGAGGCGATCACCGAGATCCGCAAGCGCTTCGTGACGCCGGGCATGTCGCTCGGCGCACTGTCACCCGAAGCGCACGAGACGCTGGCGATCGCGATGAACCGCATCGGCGCCAAGGCAGTCTCGGGCGAAGGCGGCGAGGATTCGATCCGCTACAAGCCCTATGAGAATGGCGACAACGCCAATTCGACGATCAAGCAGATCGCATCGGGCCGCTTCGGCGTCACCGCCGAATATCTGGGCGCGTGCGACGAAGTCGAGATCAAGGTCGCACAGGGCGCCAAGCCCGGCGAAGGCGGCCAGTTGCCCGGCTTCAAGGTCACCGAGTTCATCGCCAAGCTGCGTCATGCGACGCCAGGGGTGACGCTGATCAGCCCGCCGCCGCACCACGACATCTACTCGATCGAGGATCTGGCGCAGCTCATCTATGACCTGAAGCAGATCAACCCGCGTGCGCGGGTCTGCGTGAAGCTGGTTTCATCGGCAGGCATCGGCACGGTCGCAGCGGGCGTCGCCAAGGCGCATGCCGACGTGATCCTGGTCGCCGGCCATGTCGGTGGCACTGGCGCCTCGCCGCAAACGTCGGTGAAGTATGCCGGTACGCCGTGGGAAATGGGGCTGAGCGAGGTCAACCAGACGCTGACCCTCAACGGCCTGCGCGGCCGCGTGAAGCTGCGCACCGATGGCGGGCTGAAGACGGGGCGCGACATCGTCGTCGCCGCGATCCTGGGTGCCGAGGAATATGGCATCGGCACGCTGAGCCTCGTGGCGATGGGCTGCATCATGGTGCGCCAGTGCCACAGCAACACCTGCCCGGTGGGCGTGTGCACGCAGGACGAACGCCTGCGCGCCAAGTTCACCGGATCGCCCGAGAAGGTCATCAACCTGATGACCTTCATCGCCGAGGAGGTCCGCGAGATCCTCGCCCGGCTGGGGGTGAAGAGCCTCGACGAGGTGATCGGCCGTACCGAACTGCTCCGTCAGGTCAGCCGCGGCGCCGAGCATCTCGACGACCTCGACCTCAACCCGATCCTCGCCAAGGTCGATGCCGACGAGAGCGAGCGCCGCTTCAGCCTCGACACCTGGCGCAATGCGGTGCCCGACAGCCTCGACGCGCAGATCATCGCCGACGCCAAGGCGGTGTTCGAGCGCGGCGAGAAGATGCAGCTCGCCTATAATGTCCGCAACACGCACCGCGCGGTGGGCACGCGCCTGTCGAGCGAGATCACGCGGATCTTCGGCATGTCGAAACTCAATGACGGCCACGTCCAGGTGCGCTTGCGCGGCTCGGCAGGCCAGTCGCTCGGCGCCTTCCTGTGCAAGGGCGTGACGCTGGAGGTGTTCGGCGACGCCAACGACTATGTCGGCAAGGGCCTGTCCGGCGGCACCATCGTGGTGCGCCCGCTGGTCAGCTCGCCACTCGACAGCCGCGCGAACACGATCATCGGCAACACCGTCCTCTACGGCGCGACCAGCGGGAAGCTGTTCGCGGCGGGTCAGGCGGGCGAACGCTTCGCGGTGCGCAACTCGGGCGCACGGGTCGTGGTCGAGGGCTGTGGCGCCAATGGCTGCGAGTATATGACCGGCGGCGTCGCCGTGGTGCTCGGCAAGACCGGCACGAACTTCGGCGCAGGCATGACCGGCGGCATGGCATTTATCTATGACGAGGACGGCGTGTTCGAGGCCAATGCCAACCCCGACAGTATCGTGTGGCAGCGCCTGTCATCAGCCCATTGGGAGGCAGTGCTCAAGAATCTCGTCACCGAGCATCACGCCGTGACCGACAGCAACTGGTCGGGCGGGTTGCTCGAGGACTGGGAGCGTATCCGTGGCCATTTCTGGCAGGTCGTGCCCAAGGAAATGCTCGAGCGGCTTTCACACCCGCTGGATGACACACAGGAACTGGTCGCGGCGGAGTAACTATTCCTCAGCGTCGATCGCCACCGCGCTGACGCGCGGTGGCGGCGCGACCCCCGCGAACAGAAAACCGACCAATGCACCAAGACCGCTGGTTGCACGGCGGCCCACCGACCGTGCGACCGGCGGTTCGGGATCGGCGATCCGCGTCGGCGAGCAACTCCCGCGCGTCCACCGCCGCCTCGCGATGCACGCGGATCGGGATGCCGCCGAGCGCAAGTGTCAGCGGAGAGTTGGCACGAACCATCTCGATATTCTGGGCATAGGCGGGAATGCCATGCCATTGGAACAGCGACATCAGCACCGCAGCCTGCGGTTGACTATAGGCGATCGCCACCGTCTCGAATGGATCGTCATCCATATCCACACGGCGAGCCTGATCGCCCACAGCGAAAAACGCAAGCCACCGCCTCATCGCTTGCCGTGGCCCGCTCCCGCCGCCTAAAGCCTTAGGCCATGTGGCAGCTCTACCAATTTCCGCTTTGCCCCTTCTCGCGCAAGGTCCGCCTCGTCCTTGGTGAGAAGGGCGTCGGCTACGAGCCCGTGCGTGAGTCGCCCTGGGCACGGCGCGACGAGTTCCTCGACATGAACCCGGCCGGCCAGACCCCGGTGATGGCCGACGACCGCGGTGTGGTGCTGATCGACTCCGTCGCGATCTGCGAGTTTTTCGAGGAGACGGTGAGCAAGGCCGCCTTGCTCAACGGCACCGCCGCCGACCGCGCCGAAATCCGCCGTCTGGTCGCATGGTTCGACGTCCAGTTCTTCCGCGACATCACCGGACCGCTACTGCACGAGCGGATGCTCAAGCGCATCGTACACCGCGCGACACCGGATTCGACTGCGCTGCGTGAGGCAATGAAGGCCGCGGTCGCGCATCTCGACTATATCGACTTCCTGCTCGATCACCGCACTTGGCTTGGCGGGGCGACGATGAGCCTTGCCGACCTTGCCGCCGCAGCGCAGATCAGCGTCGCCGACTATCTGGGCGGGATCGACTGGAAGAGCCATGAGCAGGCCAAACGCTGGTATATCGGCATGAAGAGCCGTCCCAGCTTCCGTCCGCTGCTTGCCGAGCGGATGGAGGGGATCAACCCGCCGCCGGAATACGAAAAGCTCGACCTCTAAGCGTCAGGGAATCGAGATCGGCTCGGGCTGCTGCACCGGAAAGGAACGGATGGTCGCATTGGCGAGCTTCGGCGCGAGCGCCGCAGGTGCATCCGCACGCGTACCTTCGGCCTGCGCAGTGAGCGCACGGCCGCGCCATACTGGCTGCATCCCCTCACGCAGGACAAGCTCGACCTCAAGCTCGGTGACGATCAGACCGCGCAATTGGCGCTTGTCCGAAGGCAAGGTCACCGCAACCGCTCCGCCCCAATTGCCGACGGCGGCGCCAGCCCCGGGTTCGCGCGCATTCGAGGTCACCGCACCACGCGCAGTGCGCGTCACCTTCACCCGTGCGACATAGCGACTGCGGCTGGTCGCGGGCAGCACGGTGAAGCGTGCATCGAACAGTGCTCGCTCCACAGCGTCGGCAAAGACCTGACGCGCCGTATCGGGTATGGCGGGATCTGCGGCTGCCTCGATCGCGACCGTGCCAGCCCGCAAGGGTTCCGGCTCGGCTTGCAGGGCGATCGCGGGCGCGGACGCGAACAGAATCGCCGAAATCACTGCCACTGCTTTCATCCACGCAACTCCCGCATCGGCGATCCGCCAGCCGCCCGATCCTTTGCATAACGTATTCGGGGCCGCCAGCCAGTAAGCGGCCGCGCTCGGCTCCGACTATGCGTTAGAAGCCCTCGTCAGGCGGCCCGGGCTCGCGACGGCGGCGGTCGCGTTCGGCAGGCGGCGCGTCCGCCTTCGGCTCCTCGGGCCGGGTCATCTCGAGGCTGCCATCTCGGTTGACGCGGACGCCCACAGTTTGTCCGCCAAAGCTACCCTCGATCTCGATCGGTTCCTCGATGACGTTCGCGCCCTCATCCACCAGCACATCGGACAGGTTCTCGACCACGGGCTCGGGCTTGGCCTGTACCGCGACACCCAGTGCCTGTGCCATGAAGTCACGCCACACCCGCGCCGGTGCCCCGCCACCGGCCAGGCCGGGATTGGGTTTATTATCATCGTTGCCCATCCAGACGGCGGTGACGATGCCATCGGCATAGCCGACGAACAGCGCGTCACGATTGTCCTGCGTCGTTCCGGTCTTTCCAAAGGTCTCGACCGACAGCGCGGCACCACGGCCCGTGCCTTCGTTCACCGAGGCGCCAAGCAATTCGCGCATGCCGTCCAGCTCACGGCGGCCGATCGGTCGCTGAGCGCCGGTAAAACGGTCGAGCCAGCCCGGCTCGTCTGCTTTGGACAGCCCACGTGGCCGTACCGGCGCCTCGCCATTGGCGATCGCGGCATAGGCGGCGGTCAGTTCGAGCAGCGACACGGTCGAAGTGCCGAGCGCGATCGAGGCTTCCTCCGCGATCGGTGTCGAAATGCCGAGGTCGCGCGCGGCGCGGATCACCGCTTTCGGACCGACATCCTTGATCAGGCGCGCCGCCGCGACGTTACTCGACCGCGCGAACGCCTGACGCAGCGTGATCTCGCCGCGGTAGCGGCCGTCGCTGTTCTTCGGATTCCACTCACCGATCGTCACCGGTTCGTCGAGTACGGTGGAATCGGGAGTCATTCCGCTCCGAAGCGCGGCGAGGTAGACGAACAGTTTGAAGGTCGATCCCGGCTGGCGCCGGGCCTGCGTCGCGCGATTGAACGGGGATTCGCCATAGTTCTTGCCGCCGACCATCGCGATCACCCGGCCATCGGGACGCATCGCGACGATCGCGATCTGCGACTGGCGCAGGCCGGCATTGCGCACCGCGCGCTCGGCGGCGCGCTGCATCCGCGTCTCGAGCGTGGTCGTCACCTCGCGCACCGCGCCGAGTTCGCCTGCCTGATCGCGCGCCTCGGGCAGCACCCAGTCGGTGAAATAGGTGCCGCTGGGCAGCGCGGTGCTCCGCGCGAGACGCAACCGCGCCGGCGCAACCGCCTTCGCCTCCGCCGCAGTCAGCAGACCGGCATCGACCATCGTACCGACGACCACCGCCTGACGTGCCTGCGCACCATCGAGATTGCCTGAAGGCGCAAGCCGCGAGGGCGCCTTGACCAGACCGGCGAGCATGGCCGCCTGTCCGGTGGTCAGTTCGGTGGCAGGGCGGCTGAAATAGTGCCGCGCTGCGGCGTCGAGACCATATTGGTTGTCGCCGAAATAGACGTTGGAAAGATAGCGCGAGAGGATCTCGTCCTTGCTCAACCAGGCTTCGAGCCAAAAGGCGATCAGCACCTCCTGGAACTTGCGGCCGAACGTACGCTTGGAGCTGAGGAACGCGTTCTTGGCGAGCTGCTGGGTGATCGTGCTGCCACCCTGCGAGCTCTTGCTCGTGAAAACGTTGTTGACGAAAGCGCGCAGGATACCGCGCGGATCGATACCCCAATGGCTGCGGAAGCGGCGATCCTCGACGGCGATGAACGCATCGACGACGTGAGCGGGCAGCTTGGTCGCGTCGACCGCCTTGCCGACCTCCGCGCCGGTCCTGGCGATCGGCGTCCCCTCCGCCGATAGCAATGTGATCGATGGCGGTACCGGCGGCTCAAGCGACTTGGAGAGCGGGGCGGTGAAGATCAGCCAGCCGATTGTAATCGTGAAGAGGACTATGAAGGCAGCCAGGCCGCGCATCGTCCAGCGCCACCATGGACGCTGGCGGAGCGGCAGGCGCGGGCCGCCGCTGCCCGGCGGCGGAAGGTCGCCGCCGTTCAGGCCGCCAAAAGGATCGGAGGGAGGGACCGCAGGCGCGCGCGGGTCCGCGATCTCGGGATACAATGTGTCGTAGCGCATGGAACCGGGCACTGTTTTACCCCGCCATGACAGCGCATACAAGCGCCCGCCGCCAAGCACCGGGCAAGGCAGCGGGCGCCCGCATCACGCGCCCTTCGTCACTTCGCAGCCGGCGCGGTGGCCGCGACCGAGGGCACGGCTTCCGCCAGCCCCGGCACATAGCCCGCGCCTTCCAGCACCTGAAGGCTCGAACCCGCGAAGTCGCCGCCGATCGGCTGCGCCTTCCCGCCAAGGCATTTGGACAGGAAACCCTCGGTGATGCCGAAGAAACTCAACCGGTTTTCCGGCCGCACGAAGCCATGCCCCTCATCGGGATAGTTGATATAGGTCACAGGCAGGCGCTTGGCTTTCATGGCCGCAACGATCTGGTCGCTTTCGGCCTTCACCACGCGCGGATCGTTGCCGCCCTGCCCGATCAGCAGCGGCCGCGTGATCGCATCCACCCGGCTGATCGGCGACTGCGCCATCATGCGCTTCAGATCCTCGGGCTTCGAGGGATCGCCGATATGCTTGTAGAACGTGCCCTCAAGCACCGGACGCCAATAGGCCGGGAAGCTCTCCATCAATGTCTTGAGGTTCGACGGGCCGACGATATCGACCCCGCAGGCGAAGGTGTCGGGGGTGAAGGTCAGGCCCACCAGCGTGGCATAGCCGCCATAGGAGCCGCCGAAGATCGCGACCTTGTCCTTCGTCGTGATGCCGCCCTTCACCGCCCAGTCGACCGCATCGAGCAGATCCTGGTGCATCTTGCCCGACCATTCGCCGATCGCGGCGTTGATGAAGCCCTTACCGAAGCCGGTCGAGCCGCGGTAATTGACCGACAGCACGGCATAGCCGCGGTTGGCGAGCCATTGATGGCCGCTGTTATAGCCATAGCCGTCACGCGCCCATGGGCCGCCGTGAACATTGAGGACCAGCGGCACCGGCCGGTCGGGCCTGCCGTCATTGTCGGCGTCGGCGCCGGCCGGAAGCGTCAGATAGCTGACCAGAGTCTTGCCGTCGCCGCTGGGGATTTCGACCGGCCACATCGGCCGAAGCTTGTACGCGGCGAGGTCCGGCCGCGCTTCATAGAGCTTGGTCAGCGTCCTTGCCTTGCGGTCGTAGATATAGGCGGTCCCCGGCGTTTCGGCCGCGCTCGCGGCGACGATCAGCTTCGACCCGTCGTCGGTCGCCGAGGTGATCGCGACTTCGCCCGGCAGCTTCGACTTCAGGAAATCGAGATCGGCCTTCGCCGCCGCGTTGAGCGGGGTCCACTCGTTCTTGAGGTAGTTCACCGAATAGGCGATCGGCTCATAGGTTTCCGGGTCGGTGAGCAATCCGGCGATATCCGCCTTGTCGCTCGCCGCGATCACCTCCGTCTTCAGGCTCGCCGCGTCCATCTTGACCAGAGCCGCCTTGTCGCGGCCACGGCTGTCGACCCAATAAAGGGTCGTGCCGTCCTTGTTGAAGCCGACCGGATTGGTGGTGAAGAAATCCTCGTTCGCGATCGAGAACACTTCGGCCCATTTGCCGTCGGCGCCGAGGCGGAAATATTTGCTGCCGCCGCCGGGCACCTGCTGGAACGCGAAGCGGGGCTTGAGCTGGTTGTCGGTGACGAACCCGCCATAGCCGGGATTCTGCATCACGAGCTTGCTCGCGCCGGTCCTGTAGTTGACCTCGTACAGATCGAAGAATTGCGGATTGCGGTCGTTGAGGCCGATCAGCACGACATCGGGCCGCTGCTTGCTCACCCCCTCGATCTGCGCGCGGACCTTATCCCCCGCCTTGGTCAGCGCGATATCCTTGAGCGTCGCGATCTCGACCGAGTGAACACGGAAATTCTCGTTTCCGCCGCTATCCTGCAGATAGATGATATGCGCACCGTCGGGTGCCCAGAAATATCGCTGCAGACCGCGCTTGCTTTCCTTCGTCACCGCCCTGGCAGCGGCAGGGTTGGCGGTCGGCGCGACCCAGACGTTCATCACGCCATCGACCGGTGCAAGCCAGCTTACATACTTGCCGTCGGGGCTGATCTGGCCGCCCGCGCGGCTGGGATTGCCGAAGATCTTGTCGCGCGGAATCAAAGTGTCCGCGCCCGCCTGCGGCGGTGTCGCGACGGCGGCGCCCGCGCTGAGCGCGACGGCGCCGGACAACAGGGCAATAACGAGTCGTTTCATCGGTAGCTCCCTCCGTTGGTGCGGCGAGCCTAACCCCATATGTGTATTAATTCAATAATACACCTATTTGACCGGCACGAAGTCGAGATGATGGAAGTCGTAGCTGAAGTCGGCGAGCGGGGAGAGCGCCTTCATCCTGACCCCGGTGACCTTGCCGCCGGAGACCACGAAGCTCACCACCGCGTCCTCCCCCGCGCCCGCAGGGAAGCGGGTACGGAAGGTGTCGGTGCCCCACGGCTCGAGCGCGCTCTTGAACACCGGCGTGGGCACGAACTGGATGCTGAGTCCCTTGCCCTTGGCGGTGACGACGATGTCGCCATACCAGGCGTCGCGATAGCGTCCGGCATAGGCCGCAAGCGGCAGGCTCGGCGCGCCCTCGGGCGGCTTGGCCTCGCCCGCAGCGAGACCGGCAATCGCCTCGTCCTGAGCCGTCCTGTTCCGCGCGACATAGCTGGCCACCCAGTCATAAGCGGGAGCGCCAAGCAAGTGATCGAGGATCGCGTTGCGGATCCCGCCGGAGACGCCATCCTCGGTATTGCTGAGCACCACGACGCCGATCCCGGCCGAGGGAATCATCGCGGTCTGCGTCACCTGTCCCGACAGGCCGCCCGAATGGCTGATGAGGCGGCGGCCGCGGAAATCCTGCACGAACCAGCCAAGCGCATAGCCCGACATCACCGCGCGTGCGGGATTGATATCGGTCCCGCCATCGCTCGACGACACGATCACCTGCGGCTTCCACATCTCCGCAGCGGACTCCTTGCTCCACAACCGCTTTCCGCCGGGCAGTTCGCCCAGCGCAAGCTGCACCTCGAGCCATTTGGCAACGTCGGCCACACTGGCATTGATCCCGCCCGCGGCATCGATCAGCGCCCCTTCGTCGGGCTGGATCACCTGCATCGGCCCGATGCCGCGCGCCGGCGGCCCCAACCGCGCGTGACGCCCCGCAACGTTGGGCGTCCGCAACAATTCGCGCGACGGAACCGCATCGGCCATGCCGAGCGGCTGGAGGATGCGCGTCGCGATGAAGTCGCGCCACGACAGCCCCGACATCCGTTCGATCAGTACGCCTGCGACGATGTAGAGAATATTGTCATAGTCGTAGCCGGCGCGGAAACCGCGTGCCGGGCGCAGGAACTGCAGCGCACGCATCACCTGTGCGGTGTCGGCGCTCGATTGCGGGAAATACATGAGATCGCCCGCACCGAGCGGCAGACCCGAGCGATGGACCAGCAGATCGCGGACGGTGAACATCCCCGTCACCGCCGGGTCCGCCATCTTGAACTCGGGCAGATATTTGACCAGCGGCTCGTCCCAACCGAGCTTCTTCTCCTCGACCAGCATCGCGAGGGCCGCGCCGGTGAACGCCTTGGAATTCGACGCGATGCCGAAGCGGGTATGCGCGTCGACCGGATCGGACTTGCCCATCGTCCGCACGCCATAGCCCTTGAGCCATGGCGCCTGCCCCTTGCGCACGATCGCGACGCCGATGCCCGGGGTTTCGAATGCCTTCATGAAGTTCGCGACGATGCCGTCGACCGTGGCTTCCAGCCCTGCAGGCGCGGCCCCCTGCGCCCAGGCCGGCAAGGCCAGCCCCGCCGCACCGCTCAGCCCAAGCACCAGCGCGCCGCGCCGGTCGATCGTCAAACCACTCATCAAGAAAATCCTCCGCTTGCGCAGAGGCTAGCTCACAGGCCGGATTTGTCGAGAGCTAGGCTTCGAGCTCGACATCCCAGTAGAGCCAGTCGTGCCAGGTCTCGTGCAGATGGTTGGGCGGGAAGCGCCGGCCATGTTCCTGCAGATGCCAGCTGGTCGGCCGGATCGGCGCGACATGGAGCGGCATCGCCGCCTGCCGCGGCGTGCGCCCGCCCTTGCGCAGGTTGCACGGCGCGCAGGCCGTCGCGACATTCTCCCACGTCGTCCGCCCGCCCTGCGCGCGCGGGATGACGTGATCGAAGGTCAGGTCGCGCGGGCTGCCGCAATATTGGCATTCGAACTTGTCGCGCAGGAACAGGTTGAAACGGGTGAAGGCCGGGAATTGCGACGGCTTCACATATTGCTTGAGCGCGATCACCGACGGCAGCTTGATCGACGCGGTGGGGCTGCGCACCTCCCGCTCATAATGGCTAACGATATCGACTCGCTCGAGGAACACCGCCTTGATCGCCGTCTGCCAGGGCCACACGCTCAGCGGATAATAGGAGAGCGGTGTGTAATCGGCATTGAGCACCAGGGCGGGACACCCGTCGGGATGGCGGATCAGATCGGGATGGTACATGGTCCCCCTCGTGCCCGTTACGCCTTTTCGCCTCTCGCCACGAAGCGTTGCACCGTGATGACACCATATGCCGTGACTCGCGGTCAAGAGTCCGCACGATGACCGTCACGCGATTTGCGCCGAGTCCGACCGGACGGTTGCATCTGGGCCACGCTTTCTCGGCGATCCGAGCGCATGATTTCGCGCGTGAGCGGGGCGGCACCTTTCTGCTGCGGATCGAGGATATCGACGGCACGCGCAGCCGGCCCGAGCATGTCGAGACGATCCTGCGCGATCTGGAGTGGCTGGGGCTGGGCTGGGACGGCGAGATCGTGTTCCAGTCGCAGCGGCTGAATTTGTACGAGGCAGCGCTCGAGCGTCTCAGGGCTGCGGGGCTGCTCTATCCGTGCTTCTGCACCCGTGCCGACATCGCTGCGAGCGCGAGCGCCCCGCATCGCCCCGAGGGCGCCCTCTACCCCGGCACCTGTCGGGGAATCGAAGCCCCCGACCTGACGCGGCCGCATTGCTGGCGGATCGATATGAAGGCGCACACAACGGTCGCCGACTCACTGACCTTCGAGGATTCGGCGCGCGGCATCGTTTTCGCCGATCCCGCATCGCATGGCGATGTCGTGCTGGCGCGCAAGGATGCACCCGCTTCCTATCACCTGGCCGTCACGATCGACGATGCGGCGCAGGGCGTCACCGACATCGTCCGCGGCGAGGATCTGTTCACGGCGACTTATGTCCACCGGCTGCTTCAGGCACTGCTCGACCTGCCCGTGCCGCTCTATCATCATCACGCGCTGCTGACGGGCCCGGACGGGCAGCGACTCGCCAAGCGGCATAACGCTCCGACCCTGGCCACGCTGAGAGAGGCGGGCGAAGACGGGCGCGCGCTCGCCGATGCGCTGCGCAGAGGCGAACTCCCGATTGGATTCGAGACCGGAAAGGCCTAGATACAGATCATGAAACTGTTCCTCATCCTGCTCCTGATCGCGGTGATGATCGCGACCGTCGTTGCGCTGGTCCGCGGGATCATCGCCTTTCTGCGCACCAGCGAGGCCGACCTGAAGGCCGGCAACGGTCCCAGCGCGTCGGCGCTCAAGTCGAACAAGATGATGCAGCAGCGCATCCTGTTCCAGGGCATCGCCATCGCGATCGTCGCACTGCTGCTGCTGATGGCGAGCAACAGCTAAGACGCTTTTTCAGCGGCCGGTGCGGAGCCCCGACAAGTGGTCAAGCTCAACAAGATCTACACGCGCACCGGCGACGACGGCACCACGGGCCTTGTCGACGGTTCGCGCGTCGCCAAGCACGACCCGCGCATGGCGGCGATCGGCGACGTCGATGAGGCGAACAGCGCGATCGGGGTCGCGATCGCGGCGATCGGCGGCGGCTATCCCGCCGACCTGCTCGAAACCGTGCAGAACGACCTGTTCGACCTTGGCGCCGATCTGGCGACCCCGGGCGAGGATTTCACGCCGGGCGAGATGGCGCTGCGCATCGTCCCCGCACAGGTAACCCGGATCGAGGCGGCGATCGACGAGGCCAATGCCGGGCTCGAACCGTTGCGCAGCTTCATCCTGCCCGGCGGATCGGCGCACGCGGCGGCGATCCACCTTGCCCGCGCGATCACGCGCCGGGCCGAGCGCACCGCGGTGGCGGCGTCGCGCGAAGTTTCATTGAATCCGCAGGCGCTTGCCTATCTCAACCGGCTGTCGGACCTGTTGTTCGTGCTTGCGCGGGAAGCGAATCTCGACCGTGGCGGCGACGTGCTGTGGAAGCCGGGCGCGAACCGTTAGAGTCCTTAGCTAGTCGGCTGCACC
>Ga0247822_10000011_pt1 | contig 67849 bp, 37 predicted proteins | sample 13C_Cellulose_Da_FD_192423 | JGI IMG/M metagenome (GOLD analysis project Ga0247822, IMG submission 192423) | Soil microbial communities from agricultural site in Penn Yan, New York, United States - 13C_Cellulose_Day30 | ecosystem: Environmental > Terrestrial > Soil > Agricultural land | place...
GGATGCCCGGCCCCGCCCGGGCGGCCGGGCATCCCGCCCGCCGGGAAGCCGAACGTCGCGCCGCCCCGCTGCTCCATCAGCTTTTCCGCCTTCTTGGCGTCCGCCTCCGCCAGGCCCCGGGTGACGGTGACCCCGAGCGCGGTGGCGTCGGAGTCCAGGGCCAGCCCCTGGACGGCGGTGTCGAAGAGCGCCAGCGTCCGGTCCGGGTTCGGCGGCAGGAGCCGCAGCAAGTCGTCGAGGTGCCGGGCGGTCTTCGCGGACTCGCCGGCCACCCGCTTCGCCAGCAACACCCGCTCGACGGCGTTCAGCCGGCCGAACTTCCACGGGTCCAGGTACGCGGCCAGGTCGGCGCCGAGCAGCCAGTGGTCGAGGAACGTCTTGTCCTTCTTGTTCGCCAGGTACGGCTTGACCACCTGCGCAAAGAACTCCGGGTCCTTCTGGAACAGGAAGAAATGCAGCTCGTGGCAGGCGGACTTCGAGTACCGCTCCCGCTTCTCCTCGGGCTTGAGCCCCGGCCAGTCGAGCAAGAACGCGAACTCGGCGAGCTTCGGATCCTTCGACAGGGTCGTGTACAGGCCGTAGACCTTGGCCAGGCTGTCGTACGCCTCGAACCGGCTGTCGGTGACGTCGGCCAGGACGAACGGTTTGTCCTTCTCCAGCACCGTCACCTGTTTCTGCTGGGTGAAGTGCTTCGCCGGGTCCAGCCCGTCGCGCAGCCGCAGGTCCGCGAACGTGGCCGGCTGCTGCGGCAGGGTCGTCATGCGGGACGTGGTGCCGAGCGGATCGACGGCCACCACCCGGACGACGCTGTGCGGCCCAAGTTTAGCCCGGTCGATGCGGATGACCCCGTCGTCGTCCGGGACGAGATTCGCCAGCACCGCGGCCGGGTCGGCGAGGAAGTCCAGGTCGGCGAAGTCGCCGCCGGCGCCCGGCGGGGCGCCCGCCTCCGACTTCGGAGGCGACGGAATGGCCGCGGTCGGCGCCGGCTGGCCGCGGCCCGCGAAGTCGGTCCCCGCCGTGGCTTGCTGTTCGCCAGTGTCGGTGGAGCGGACGGCCCACGGGTTGAGCAGGAACTGCGGGCGGTCGAGCATGTTGCCGGGGAACTTCTTCATCCCCCGGCGGTCGAGAACATAGCGATACTCGTCGCCGATGTTGCGACCGGTCAGGTAGACCGACTCCGGCCGGGTCGGCGACACACCGCTCAGGCCGGAGTCGCGCACGGACGCGAGGTTGTCGAACGCCCCGAACGCCGGCAGATAGCGGGTGGCGAAGACGTGGACCCGCGCGAACTTCGAGGCGTCCTTGAGCCGGACGGTCAGGTGCGTCTCGTCGGCGGTCACGGTGGCAATCTGCGTGGGCTTGAGCCCCGGCGTCTCCAGGTGCCGCGTCGTGCCGAGGACGTGCCCCCGCATCACCGGACCGGCGGTGACGCGCACCCGGACGCGCTCGCCGGTCCGCTTCAGCCACAGGTCGTAGTCGCCGGCCGCCAGGTCGCGCAGCTCCAGCAGCCCGTCGGCGATCGCCAGCCGGTCGAACCGGTCGGCCAGGACCGCGTCGCCGCGGACCTCGAACAGCGCCAGCTCGTCGCGGGTCGGCTTGCCCGCGTCGCCGAGGTACGGCAGCGTCACCGCCTCGCCGACCTTCGCGTGCAGCGCCGACCGGTAGGTGTGTCGGTCCAGCGGCAGCGCCCAGGTGTGCGCCGTCCCCTCCGGCCCGGTCGCGGTGACAGCCGCGACATCCGCGAGCGGCCCGAGCGTCACCCGGCCCTGCGGGTCGGTCTTGAGCGTGACCCGGACCGGCTCCTTGAAGTCGCGGTGCTTCAGCGCGACCGTCACCGCGCGGTCCGGCTTCGCCTCACCGGTCCGGCCGAGCAACTCGACGACGTAGTCCGCCCCGAACCGGGCCAGGTGCAGGTCCTCGATCTTGTCCGTCTTGGACACGCCGCTCAGCCCGAACGACTTGCCGGCCGACAGGTCGAGCTGCTGGTTCAGGCTGAGGCTCTTGACCTTCGCGGTCAGGGTGACGCTCAGCGCCGCCAGCCGCGGCGGGACGCGGAACTCGTGGACCGACTCCCGGTCCTCGAACAGCTTGAAGTCCGGCACCTCAGTAGACGAGGAAATCCCCGAATGGTCAGTGGAGACGATCCGCAGCTTGACCTCTTCGAGCAGCTTGACCGACACCGGCTTGCCGTTGAGGAACAGCCCCGGCCGGACCAGCACCGGGGCGACCTTCTGCGTCACCAGCGACTCCCGATCGACGTGGATGCCGGCGTCCAGCCGGTAGCCCTCGGGCTGGTGGTCGATGTGGTCCAGGCAGGCGAACTCGGTATTGCCCAGCACGACCGGCCGGCGGCCCGGCTCGGACGAGAACGGCACGGTCGCGGTCCCGGACTCGTCGCCCCTGTACTCGCGGCCGCCGAGCCACACCGACGCGCCCGGCACCGGCTTGCCGGCGTCGTCCACGACCGTGACCGTCTGCCCCGCGGTGCCGGTGCCGACGACCGGCCGCAGCCGGCCCTTGCGGACCAGCGCCCGGCTGCTCTTGCCGGCCCCGATGAAGTCGATCACGTAGACGCCGGGCTTCGTCAGCTTGGGGAACTCGAAGCTCCGCGCGACCCGTCGCAGCGGCGGCTCGCCGGAGCGGTGCGTCTCCTCGGCGTTGGCGACCAGCCCGTCCAGGTTGACGTCCGTGTCCACCTCCTTGAGCTGGGTGCGGTAGTAGTTGCTGGTGTTGATCTCGAACACCTTGACCAGCAGGGCTGGCACGTTCTTGACGGACAGGTCGAGCTTCACCGGCTCGTTCGCGGCGAAGTCGGTCTTGTTGGTGAACGCGAAGTCGATGTCCACCCGGTCGCGCAGCCGGGCGAAGTGGTCCGGCGGCAACTGCGACGCCCACGCCTCGGGGTCGCCCTGCCCGGTCTCGACCTTGGTCTCAACGAACAGGTGTTTCAGGTAGGTGTCGTCGATGAGCGGCTCGTACTCCTTTGTCGAGTCAGCCTTCAGGAAGAAGTGTTGCAGGTAGCTACGGACCAGCGGCTCGTCGGACCGGACCGGCGGCAGGAGCGTGGTCGCGCCGTAGTCGGCGTTCAGGTCGGCCGGGTGGGCGCGGCCGTCCGGCCGCTCCAGCCAGGCGCGGGCCATGTACGGCTGGTTCCGCGGCAGCTTCAGGTACTCGACGAACCGCGCCTGGTCGTAGAGGTCGTCCGCCCGGTCGAGGGCGAGCCGGTGGAACAGGACGTGCGCCTTGAACGGGTTGTGGACCGCCGGCAGGGGCAGGACGAACTGCTCCAGCCGGGTGAGGTAGTCGCGCATCACCTTCCGGTCGCGTTGCCAGTCGGCGTCGGCGCCCGGCTGGAGCTTGGCGGCCCAGGCCCGGACGAACGCGGCGTTGGTCGGCAGCTCCGGCCGCAGCCGGAGCAACTCCTCCAGTTGCGGTAGTGTCATCTGGGCGTGGACCGGGTAGCCGCCGAACCCGGGGGTGTGCGGCGCGGCGAGGTCGTCGGCGACGAGCTTCGGCAGGTTCGGCACGTCCGGCCGGGCGAGCCGCTGGAGCAGGTGCCGGCGGCGCTCCCAGGTCAGCTCGCGGGCGGCGAGCCAGTCGAGGGCCGCGTCCTCGAAGTTGTCGAGGTTCTGCCAGCGGCCGAACGAGTCGGCCAGCAGGGTATCGCGGGCGATCCGCTTCGGGTCGAGGGCAATCGGCAGGTCCGGGGCGGCGCCGACGATCTCCTTCTGGTGATCGAAGTGCAGGTTGAGCCGGACGCGCAGGTATTCGAGTGACGCCTTCGGGTCCTTCTCGTAGGCGAGCAGGGCGTGGCGTGTCTCGATCTCGGTCAGACGGGCGGTCTGGCCGAAGCGCTCCCGCCAGGGGGCGGTGTGGCCGCGGACCTTGTCGAGTTGGCCGGTGTTCAGCAGGTGCAGGGCGTGGTAATAGTAGTAGTCCTCGGTCCCGGGCACGAGTTGCCGCAGCGCGGCGGCCCGGTCGGCCGACAGGGCGAAGTCCTCGACGTACCCGACCTCCCCCGCCCGGCCGGACGGGGTCAGGACCACGCAAGCCGCCAGCGCCGCCAGCACCCCGGGGGGGAGCCACGATAGTGCCCGTCGCATCGTCGGACCTCCTGGGGGAGTGAACGGCCGGGGGCGACCGGCAGCCAAACAGCATACCGGCAAATCCGAAACGGGATTGTAACGAGTTGGATAACCCGCGGGAGGCGACGAATGTTAACCCGAATCCCGACCCTGCTCGCGGTCCTGGCCACCATCCCGACCGCCGCGGCCGAGCCGCCGAAGCGGACGTCCCTCTCGGACCCGGCGGTCCGGTACACCGTGCCGGACAAACCTTACGTCGTCCTCACTCGCAGGGACGTGCGGGCAGTGGTCGTCGATAACCAGCCGGTCGATGACGCCGTGCTCCCGAAGCACCGCGCCGGGTACAGCGGGGTCGGGTCGCTGACCCACGCGAAGCGGAAGACCAACCTGTTCGTCCCCGAAGTCGCCGGCCTGAACTTCGAGCACATCCTCGACGGCACGACGCGGGACCGGAAGGTGCTATTCGAGCCGCGAAACGCCCCGATGGAACTCCGCCGCGTCGGCGAGCACGTCGCCGAGCTGTATCAGAAGCCGACGCCGACCTGGGGGCTGGAGAGCTGTCAGCGGTACGAGTTGCTGGAGGACGGCACCATCCAGCTCACGATCGATTGCATCCCCAGACAGAAGGCATTCAAGAACGGGTACGTCGGCCTGTTCTGGGCGAGCTACATCCACCAGCCGGAGTCGCTCGACATCCACTTCCGCGGCTACGACGAGGCGGACGTCGGGACGGACGGCAAGCCGAAGCGCGAGGCCCGGTGGGTGCGCGGCGTGACGCCGAAGCACGGCGAACTTCCGACGCACCTCGCCACCGACGACGCCCGGCGGCCACACCATGATGCCGACTTCCCGCTGACGCTGGTGTTCAACCGCTCGAAGTTGCGGTACGCCGAGCCGTGGTATTTCGGGGTGAGCCACGGGATGGCGTACGCGCAGATGTTCCGGCCGGGGGACGGGGTGCGGCTGTCGCAGTCGCCCTCCGGCGGGGGCAAGGGGAACCCGGCCTGGGACTTCCAGTTCCTGATCCCGGACTACGAGATCGGCCGGCGCTACCAGTTCGTGATGCGAGCGATGTACCTGCCGTTCGAGTCCGCCGAGCAGGTCGAGCGGGCGACCCGCCCCCACCGCGAGGCGCTGCGGCGCGACCCGGCGCACTAGTCGGACGGTCGGGGTTGGCGCGTGCAACCCGCGTGGCGGCGGCTTATAACACAGGACCACCCCTGTTGGGACCGGGCGTCCCACCACACCCGCCGGCGCACTCCTTCCGTTCGGAGGTGTCTAACGATGGGAATCCGAATCCTCCTCGCAGTCACGATGACGGTCCTGGTCGCGGGGACCCCGCGAGCCGCGCACGCCCAGGCGAAGAAGGGCCAGGACAGCAAGCCCAAGCCGGACGTGCAAGACGCAAAGTACGGTCCGCACGAGCGGAACGTCCTCGACTTGTGGAAGGCGAAGTCCGGGAAGCCGACCCCGGTGGTGGTGTTCATTCACGGCGGCGGGTTCCGGGCCGGCGACAAGTCGAACCTCTCGCCCGGATTGCTCGCCCGGTGCCTGGAGGCGGGCATCTCGGTGGCCGCGATCAACTACCGGCTATCGCACCAGGCCCCCTTCCCGGCCCCGATGCTCGACGGCGGCCGGGCCGTTCAGTTCATTCGGAGCCAGGCGAAGGAGTGGAACCTCGACCCGGCCCGGATCGGCGCGACCGGTGGCTCGGCCGGCGCGGGGATCTCGCTCTGGCTGGCGTTCCACGACGACCTGGCCGACCCGAAAAGCGATGACCTGGTGGCCCGGCAGTCCACCCGGCTGACCTGTGCCGCGGTGTTGGGTGCCCAGTCGTCCTACGACCCGCGGTGGATCCAGAAGACCATCGGCGGCCGGGCCCACGAACACCCGGCACTGATGCCGTTCTACGGGCTGAAGCCCGACGAACTCGACTCCCCGAAGGCGCACAAGCTCTACGAACAGGCGTCCCCAATTAACTACCTCTCGAAAGACGACGCGCCGGTCTTCCTCGTGTACTCCGAGCCGAAGGGGCCGCTCCCGGCCGACGCCAAGCCAGGGGAGGGCATCCACCACCTGAAGTTCGGCGAAGCGCTCAAGGCGAAGATGGACCCGCTCGGCATCGAGTGCGTGGTGCGGCACACCGACGACTACAAGGAGAAGGCCGGCCCCGCGGACACGCTGAACCGGGAGATGGTCGCGTTCTTCGTCAAACACCTGGGCGGCGGGAAGTAACCGCACGGCGGCAAGGAGTTCGTGGAATGACTGGTGTGGTGATCGCCGTCTGTCTGCTCCCGGCGCTGGCCGCGGCCGACCCGCCGGGGCGGCTGGACCTCGAGCCGGAAGACCTGCGGCCCGGTCTGGTAGCGGAGTACCGATCCCTTGCCGATCCGAAGGCCACGCTGACCCGGGTCGAGCCGAAGCCGGCGTTTCACCTCGGCCGGTCCAGCCCGCACCCGCGGCTTCCGTCCGGGCCGTTCGAGGTCGTCTGGTCCGGGGTGATCGTCCACCGCGAGCCCGGTCCGGTCTCGTTCTCGGCGCTCGTCGGCGGCGAGGTGTCCGTCACGGTGGACGGCGTCACGCTGCTGGACGGCCGCGGCCCGACCGACGCGAGCCGCGTGACCGCGAAGGCGACACTGAGCCGGCCGCCGGGGTTCTACCGCCTGACGGTCCGCTTCCGGTCGCTGCCAGACGTGCCGGCCCGTCTGCAACTGTGGTGGGAGGGGCCGACGTTCGCGCGGGAGCCGCTGCCGGCCTGGCGGCTCGGCCATACCGCTGTTCAGCGTACGCGCGCCGTTCAAACGGAAGACCTCGCAGCGCGGGGGCGAACTGCCGTGGGTCGGTACGGCTGTGCCCGCTGCCACCCGGCCGCGTTCCCGGGCGTGTCCGACCCGCCGCCGGGGCCGTCGCTGGCCGACACCGGGCGACGCCTCGACAGGGCCTGGCTCCTGAACTGGCTGGCCGACCCGGCGAAGGTGCGCGCCGACGCCCACATGCCGGCGCTGTTCGCGCCGGACCGGGCCGGGTTCGTGGAGCGGTGGATCGTGACCGAGTCCTTGACCGGAAGCAAACGTCCCGACGAGAAGGCGACCGGCGACCACCGGCAGGGCCGGCGCATCTTCCTGAGCCTCGGCTGCGCGGCCTGTCACTTCGTCCCGGACCTCGACCGCGCGACGCAGCGGGACCTGGACCGGTTTCCGCTGACCGGCCTCGGCGACCGGATGTCGGCGGGCGACCTCGTCGCGTTCCTGGGCAACCCGCACGGCCGCTACCCCGACGGGCGGATGCCCCGGCTGCCGGTCACGCCCGACGAGGCGCGGGACGTCGCCGCGTATATCCTGCTGTGGTCGAAGCCGTCGCCGGTGCCGCCGGCCGACAAGCCCCCGACGGACCAGGAACTCAGGGACACCTTCCGCCGACTCGGGGCCCGCGATCAGGGGTCTGCCGCGGCGGCCCTGCTCCGCGAGAAGGGGTGTACCGCCTGCCACACCGGACTGGGCGAGTCCCGGCCGCGTGACGTGCCGGTCCGGAAGTGGGAGGGCGAGGCTCCTGCCGAGCCGTCATTCCCCCACGCGGCTCGGCAGGAGCCTCGCCCTCCCAATGGGGCCGGGCCGCACTATTCCCTACCCGACGAGATGCGCAAAACGGTCACGGCGTATCTCGCGGTGGCCGGCCGGGAGGCGCACCCGTCGCCGTTCGCGGCCCGCCAGCACCGGCTGGCGCAGGCCGGCTGCGTCCGCTGCCACCAGCGCGACTCCGACCGGCCGCCGCCGATCGAGGAGGTCGGCAGCACGCTCGGCGGCGCGTACCTGGAAGAACTCCCGTACCTGCGGACCCCACGACTGACCAACCCGCACCAGAAGTTCACCCGCGGCTACCTGGCGGCGGCCGTGCGCGAGGGCGTCTCCGGGCTGCGGTCGTTCCGGTTCATCGCCCGGCACAGCTACCAGATGCCGGCCTTCGGCCCGGCCGCGGACGATCTGTTGCAGGCGCTGGCCGAGGCCGACGGTGAACTGCCTACCGAGGCCGACGCGCCCGCACCGGCCGCCGCCGACCCGACACTCGGGACGCTGCACGGCTCGCGGCTGGTCGGGTTCCAGGGCTACGGGTGCGCCTCGTGCCACATCTGGAACGGCAAGCTCCTCTCCGCCCCGGACCCCGGCGCGACCGGCCCCGACCTGACACGGACCGCCGGCCGCCTCCGCCGCGACTGGTTCGACCGGTTCCTGGAGAACCCGCTGCGCTTCTACCCGAACACCCCGATGCCGGCGGTCTTCGAACACGGCAAGCCGGCGACGCTGTCCGCAATCCTCGACGGCGACCCGGCGAGGCAAAAGGATGCGCTCTGGGCCTATCTGGCGAAGGGGAAGGACTCACCCGGCCCGACACCACCGCCCCCGGTGCCGGTCGCAGCGCCGGCGCCCGGCGAGCCGGTGCTGGCTGCCCAGGCTCCGGTCCACCTCCCGGACCGGCGTATCGTCGAGAGCATTAGCCTGTTGACCGGTGAGAATGATCTGCTCGTCTACGACCTTTCCGAGGGGGCACCGCACAGCTTCTTCAGCGGAGCCCAGATCCTGCGCACCTTGCAGGGGCGCATCCGCCAGACCCTCGTATCCGGTACTGCCACCGATCTCGCCGCGGCACCCGGACTGCGGGTCGGCGGACAGCCGCCCGCGGAGCGGACACTGCTCGGCTACGACCGACTCACCGACGGCGCCCGCGTCCGCTGGCGGCTGCGCTTCGCCGGTGGCGAGGTGGGGGCCAAAGACACACTCCGGTTCAACGGCCGCCGGCTGGTGCGGGAACTGCGGCTGACCGGCGTTCCAGAGGGGGCGAATGTCGAGTTGCGATCCCGGGTCCCCTCGGGCTGGAAGGTCGAGGCGGCCGCATTGGCGGGGAAGATCGAAACGAGCACCGCGGACGGCGTCCTGACGGCCCGACTCACGCCCAACGGCGAGCGGACGGCCGTCGCACGGGTTGAGTACGATCTGCCACCACCCCGGCCGGCCCCGAAGTGGGAAGCCCAGCCGCTGACCTTCGCCGACGCCGCCGACGGGTCGCTGGTTCGGCCCGGCTACCGGGCGGTCGCATACCCCCGGCCGAAGACCGTCGCCGGCGAGGATCGCGTCATGCCCGCGGCCGTGGCCGTGCGCCCGTGCGACGGGCAGGTGTTCGTCGCGTCGCTGAAGACCGGCGAGTTGTTCGCGCTGCGCGATCCGACCGGCGACGGCAAGCAGGCACACTTCGATAACTACGCGCGCGGGCTGTTCCAGGACGCGCTCTCGATGCTGGCCGAAGACGACGGCCTGTACGTCCTGCACCGCCGCAACCTGACGAAGGTCGTGGACTCGGACGGCGACGGGGTGGCCGACCGGTTCGACCGCGTCACGGCCCTGCCGCACGGCGTGGCGGACACCTACGACTACGCTTATGGCGTGGCGCGGGACCGGGCCGGCCGGTTCGTCCTCAGCTACGCCCCGTACGCCAACACGAAACTGCCCGGCTCCGGCGGGGCCGTCCGCCTCCAGCCGGGGAAGCCGCCGGAGGCGTTCGCCTACGGGATGCGCAACCCGATCGGATGGGCCGCTGGGCCGGACGGGGACGTCTTCTTCACGGACAACCAGGGCGAGTGGGTGGCCGCCAACAAGCTCAGCCACGCCGCCGAGGGGAAGTTTCACGGCTTCCCGAACCCGGCCCAGCGCGACCACGTCTCGAAGCCGGCCGGCAAGCCGACAGTCTGGGTCCCGTACTCCTGGGCGCGGTCGATCAACGGCATCGCGTTCGACCACACCGGCGGCAAGTTCGGCTCGTTCGCCGGGCAGTTCTTCCTGGCCGAGTTGATGTTCGGCGGGGCGATCGTCCGGGCCAACGTCGAGAAGGTGAACGGCGTCTACCAGGGGGCGTGCTTCCCGTTCTGGGGCAAGGGGCTCCTGGGGCCGGTGAGCCTAGCCTTCGACCCCAGGGGGCGACTGTACGTCGGCAGCATCACCGAGCCGGGCTGGATGGCCCAGCCGGACCGCGGGGCGCTGTTCCGCATCGACTACACCGGCGAGGTGCCGTTCGAAATGCAGTCGATCCACGTCCGGCCGCGCGGCTTCCGGGTCGTGTTCACGAAACCGGTGGACAAGGCGACCGCCGCGAACCCGGCGAACTACAAGCTGGAACACTACCGGTACGAGTACACGGGGGCCTACGGCTCGCCCGAACTGGACCGCACGTCGGTGCCGGTGGAGCGGGCGCAGGTCTCGGCGGACGGCCGCAGTGTGGAGCTGACGACGGCCTCACTGGTCGCGGACCGGGTCTATCTTCTGAATGCCGCCGGCGTGCGGTCGGCAGATGGGGAGCCGCCGGTCCACCCGACGGGGGCGTACACCCTGAACGAGATCCCCGCCGAGACAAAGTAGGGTGGGTCAAGCGAGTCTTCGAGCGCCGACCCACCGGGTGCTGGCTGGTGGGTCGGCGCTCGAAGACTCGCTTGACCCACCCTACAAATCAGGAGTCGAGGAGCGGCCCGAGCACGTCGGCGAACGCGTCGGCCTGTCGGAGGAACCCCAGGTCGGTCGGGTGCGACCCGTCCACCGTGCCCTCGCCGTCGTCGCCGAGTAGCTTGTCCCCGGGCAGGTAGTGCAGGTTCGCCACCCCGGCCGCGGTCAGCTCGCCGAACGCCTTCTTGAGCGCCGCCCGGTTGTCGGTGTTGTGCCGCCGTTGCCCGGCGAGCAAGACGGCGTTGGTGTAGCTGCGGTCCTCGACGAGCAGGATGGGCGTGTCCGGCCGCGCCTTGCGCAGGGCGGTCACGAACAGCCCGGTCCGCTCCGCCACCCGGGCCGCGTCCAGGTTCGGCAGGCAGTCCAGCACGTACACCGCCGCGTCGATCTCGCCCAGCAGCGGCGCCAACTCCGGGTCCAGCGTCCCGTTGCCGGAGAACCCGAGGTTGATGACCGGGACGCCGAGCCGCCGGCCGAGGATCGCGGTGTGGACCATGCCGGGCCGCGACGCGCACCCGCCCTGGGTGATCGACGTGCCGTAGAAGACCACCGGCTTACGCTTGCCCGCCGGGCGGTCGTCGGCCTTCATCAGCCGGGACACCCGGGGCAGTCCGATCTCGACCGCCGACACCCCGTTGTAGAGCGGCAGGTAGAGCAGGAACTCCCGTGGCCCGGCCGGCAGCCCGGTGACGAGCCGGGCCGTGGTCGTCGGACCGCTCGGCCGGCCGTTGGCCACCCACTGCCACCGGCCGGCGTCGGTCTTGGCGTACAGGTCCAGGCCGCTGACGCCGGTCGCCGGCATGTGCGGTAGCGCCAGGGTCAGGCCCGTCAACGTCCATTTGGCGTGAACCGTGTCCGCGTCGGTGACGAACCGGATGCACAGCCCGGTCGAGTTCCGAGCCAGGTTCCACACCGGCGGGCGGACCAGTTTCTCGGCCTTCGCGGGGAGCCGGTCGAACGGGGCCTTGGTGTCGGTCCAGCCCTGTCCCTCGACGCCGACGGACCGGACGTCGTACCACAGCAGGCCGGCCTTCGCGTCGGCCCGCGCCGCGGACGGGTCGATCACCGGCCCGTCGGCCCGGGCCGCCCCAGCAAGGCAGGCGGAAACAGTTGAGAGCAAGGCGAGAGTGCGAGTCATGGGCTTCCACGTCGTGGGAGAGAGGACGTCCGCACGCACGGCTACTCCGCCGGCGCGGGGGCCTGGATCTCGATACCGTACCGGGGCGCGGCGGCCAGTAGCGCCCCGATCTCCTCCGGAGTCGGCGGGTCCGCGGTCCGGGAGCCGGGCGGCAGTGGCCGGCCGACCTCCAGGAACATCCGCTCCAGGCCGGCCGGGGCGACTGTGATGAGCATCCGCGCCGGCCGGTCGGTGTCGTTGCGGAACGAGTGCAGGCTGCCGACCGGCATGTTGGCAAACGTCCCCGGCCCGGCCACGATCCGCTCCCCGCCGACCGTGAACGTGATCTCGCCCTCCAGGACGTAGAACCCCTCTTCCTCCCGGCTGTGCGAGTGCGGCGGCGGCCCACCGCCCGGTGGGACGATCGCCTCGCACAGGGCGTACGCGCCGCCTGTCTCCTCGCCGCCGGCCAGGATGCGATACACATCGCCGACCACGGCCACGACGGCGCCGCCGGCGGAATCCCGCAGGACGGGCGGATGCGGCTGGTTCACGCAATCATCTCCTCGACCTCTGCGAAACGGGCGGCCGGCCGGTCACGCCAGGACGCCCTTGACCACCTTCCCGTGGACGTCGGTCAGCCGGAAGTCGCGGCCGGCGTAGCGGTACGTTAGCCGCTCGTGGTCGAAGCCGAGCAGGTGCAGGATCGTGGCCTGCATGTCGTGGACGTGGACCGGGTCCGCGGCGACGTGGAAGCCGAGGTCGTCGGTCGCCCCGTGGACGAGTCCGCCCTTGATGCCGCCGCCGGCGAGCCACATCGTGAACGCCTGCGGGTGGTGGTCCCGGCCGAGCGATCGACCGAGCGCCGGGTTCGTCTCCACCATCGGCGTTCGGCCGAACTCGCCGCCCCAGATCACCAGCGTGTCGTCGAGCAGGCCGCGCCGCTTCAGGTCGGTGACGAGCGCTGCGCTGGCCTGGTCCGTCTCCTTGCAATGCTTCTTGTGGTTGCCGGAGACGTCCGAGTGGGCGTCCCACCCCTCGTGGTAGATGTTGACGAACCGCACCCCTCGCTCGATCATCCGACGGGCCAGCAGGCACGACCGCGCGAACGACGGCTTCGCCGGGTCGCAGCCGTACAGCGCCAGCGTCTCCTTCGACTCCTTCGCCAGGTCGGTCAACTCGGGCGCGGACGTCTGGAGCCGGAACGCCATCTCGTAGGCCGCGGTCCGGGCGGCGATCTCCGGATCGCCTTCGACCGCCAGCCGCTGGCCGTTCAGCTCGCGGATCAGGTCGAGCGAGTCCTGCTGCAGGTCGGCGGTGACGCCGGCCGGGTTGGAGACGTTGAGGATCGGGTCGCCGGAGTTGCGGAACCGGACGCCGGCGTACACCGTCGGCAGGAAGCCGCTCGACCAGTTGGCCGACCCGCCGCTGATCCCGGCCCCGGTGGACATGACCGCGAACGCCGGCAGGTCCTTTGTCTCGGCGCCGAGGCCGTAGAGCGCCCATGACCCGATGCTCGGCCGGCCGGGCTGCGAGAAGCCGGTGTTGAAGAAGATCTGCGCCGGGGCGTGGTTGAACTGGTCGGTGCGGACGGACTTCACGATGCAGACGTCGTCCACCACCTTCGCCAGGTGCGGCAACAGCTCAGAGAGTTCCGCCCCGGACTTCCCGTGTTTGGCGAACTTGAAGCGCGGCCCCATCACGGCCGCGTCTGAACGGATGAACGCGTACCGCTGGCCGCCGATGACCGACGGCGGCAGCGGCTTGCCCTCCAGCCGGGCGAGTTCCGGCTTGTGGTCGAACAGGTCGAGCTGGCTCGGCGCCCCGGCCATGAACAGGTGAATGACCCGCTTCGCCTTCGGGGCGAAGTGCGGCTTCCTGGACGCGAGCGGGTCTTGCGCGCGGTCCGCCGCGAGCAACTCGCCGAAGGCGATCGACCCGAGGCCGACGCCCGCCGCGCCGAGGAAGTGCCGGCGGGTGACGCCGAGGCAGTGGCGTTGCAGTGGGTTCATGGCTCAGTTCTTGGTCACGAACTCGTCGAGGTTCATCAACACCCGGGCGGTCGCCGTCCACGCCGCCCGCTCGGTCGCATCGCTGTTGCCCTCGCCGGCAAGTTTCTTCGCCTCGTCGGGGTGCTCGGCCGCCCACGCCCGCTGCTCGGCCAGGAAGTCGAGCAACGTCCGCAACTCGGCGTCGGTCGGCGGACGGGCCACGAACCGGCGGAAGAGGCCGGTCATCCGATCCCGGTCGATGCTGGCTTGCCCCGCGACGGTCCGGCCGAGTGCCTGGGCCGCCTCCAGAAACACCACGTCGTTGAGCACGAACAGCGCGCTGAGTGGGGTGTTCGACACGTCCCGGCGGGCGACGCACGCCTCGCCGCTGGGCGCGTCGAACGCCGCGTACAGCGCGAACGGGGTGGTCCGCTTGGCGAACGTGTACAGGCTGCGGCGGTAGCGGTCCTCGCCCTCGCTCGGCTTCCACGGCAGCGCTCCATAGGCCCCCTCGGTGGTGACGCCCGGCGGCTGCGGCGGGTAGACGCTCGGCCCACCGAGCTTCGGAGACAGCAGCCCCGCTGCCTTCAGCGCCGCGTCGCGGATCAACTCCGCCTCCAGCCGCACCCGCGGGCCGCGGGCGAGCAGCTTGTTCTCGGGATCCTTCTCCTTCAACTCCGGCGTCAGCCGCGACGACTGCCGGTAGGTGGCGCTGGTCACGATCAGCTTGTGGAGGCGCTTGAGGGACCAAGGCGAACGGCCGGCGTCAGCCGGCTGGTTCAGGCTCGTCCCACCAGCCGGCTGACGCCGGCCGTTCGCCCAGGTCGGTTCCACGAACTCCACCGCCAGCCAGTCCAGCAGGTCCGGGTGCGTCGGCAACTCGCCCTGGAAACCGAAGTCCTCGACCGTTTTCACCAGCCCGACGCCGAAGAACGCCTGCCACTGGCGGTTGACCGTCACCCGCGCCGTCAGCGGGTTGTCCTTCGACACCAGCCAGCGGGCGAACCCGAGCCGGTTCCGCGGGGCGCCCTCCGGCAGCGGGGGCAGGAACGCCGGCGTCCCCGGCTCGACCTTGTCGGTCGGTTGCAGGAACTCGCCGCGGTTGTGGATGAACGTCGGCCGCGGGTTTTCCGGCGGGCGCTCGCGCATCACCAGCGTCGTCGGGTCCGCCGGCAACTGCTTGCGGAGGTTGTCGATCTCCTTCCGGGCCGCCGCCAGGTGCGCCGTCGTCAGGTGGAAGTGCTCTCGCAGTCGCGCCCGCTGGGCGTCGGCCAACTCGGCGTCGTGGGCGAGTAGAATCGCCTCGACCTCGGCCGGCGTCTCCCGGGCGACGGCGTTCGCGGCAGTCGTGACGGAGACGCGGAACCGGCCCAGCCCGGCGGCGAAGTGGCGCTCGAACAGTAGCCCCAGCCGCAGGTCCTCCGCCGGGCCGAGTGGCTTCTCGAACGTGAACACCGCGACGTGCCGCCGGCCCTGGCCGCCGTTGACCGACCAGCCGGTTTGCGGGTTGCCGTCGATGGCCGCCTGCGCCATGAACTTGCCGGCCGCGAACGAGTGCGACGCCCCGCCGAACTTTGCCGGCTTGCCGTCCACCTCGGCCCGGATCTCGCTCAGGGTGAAGTCGCCGAGCGGGCCTTCGTAGTACGTCGCCCCCGGCCCGCCGCGCGGCAGGCGTTCGTCCGGCAGCGCCTCGACGCGGACCGCCGTCACACCGGCGAAGTCGCCGCGGAAGGCGAGCTTGTAAAGATCGCTTTTGGTCAGGTCGCCGGAGACGAACACCGAGTCGTCCGGCTGTACGGTCAACAGCGGCAGGTTCGAGGTCGCCTCCGCCGGCCGCAGCGCCCGCCAGCGGACCGCCTTGCCACGCTCCCGCCACAGCCACGCACGGAATGCGGCGTCGGCGTCCACGCCCGCCAGGAACTTCGCCGGCAACTCCGCTATCAACTTCGCGACCATCGCCTCGGTCTCGGCTCGCTGCCGCTGGATCTCGGGCTGCGGCACCGGCATCTCCGGCTCGTCGGCGTTGTTGAGGAAGGCGAAGAGTTGGTAGTACTCGCGCTGGGTGATCGGGTCGTACTTGTGGGTGTGGCACTGGGCACAGCCGACCGTCAGCCCGAGCCAGACGGTTCCGGTCGTCGCCGCCCGGTCGGCCAGGGCGTGGTAGCGGAACTCCAGCGGATCGATGCCGCCTTCCTCGTTGAGCATCGTGTTGCGGTGGAACCCGGTGGCGATCTGCGGCCCCAAGGATGAAGGCGGAAGGATGAAGGATGAATCAGAAGTCGGTCTTGACTCATCCTTCATTCTTCCGCCTTCATCCTTCCCAAGCATGTCCCCGGCCAGTTGCTCGACGGTGAACCGGTCGAACGGCATGTCGGCGTTGATCGCGCCGATCACCCAGTCGCGGTACGGCCAGATCGACCGCGGCCGGTCCTTTTCGTAGCCGTTGGTGTCGGCGTACCGGGCCAGGTCGAGCCACCGCCGCGCCCACCGCTCGCCGTAATGCGGCGAGGCGAGGAGCGAGTCCACCACCTTCTCGTAAGCGTCCGGCGACCTATCAGCGAGGAAAGCGTCCACCTCCGCCGGCGACGGCGGCAGGCCGATCAGGTCGAGGTACACCCGGCGGATGAGCGTGTGCCGGTCCGCCTCGGGGGAGGGCTTCAGCCCCTCCTTCTCCAGCCGGGCAAACACGAACGCATCGATCGGGTTCTTGATCGGGATTTGGGATTTGGTGTTTGGGATTTGCGGCCGCTTCGGCTGCTCGAACGCCCAGTGTTGCCTGTACTCGGCCCCGGCGGCGACCCACCGCTTCAGCGTCTGCTTCTCGGCGTCGGTCAGCGCCAGCTTGGTCGCGGCCGGAGGCATCCGGGCTTCCGGGTCGTCGGCGAACAGGCGGGCCACCAGTTCGCTCTCGTCCGGCTTGCCGGGGGCGAGCGCCCCCCGCTCGACGGCCGCGTCGCGGTCGTCCAGCCGTAGCTTCCCTTTGCGGGCCTTGTCGTCCGGCCCGTGGCACTTGAAGCAGTACCGCGCCAGGATCGGCCGCACGTCCCGGGCGAAGTCGGGATCAGCCGCGGTCAGCCGCGATGCGAAGGCGAGCGCGAAGACGACGGTCCAGAATGCGAGACGGCTGGTCATGATGAGACGGCCGCGAGGAGTGCGGGTGGTAGGCACCAGTCAGGATACCGCAACGCCCGCCCGGAGGCCAACCGGTGTTCCCCGGCACGCCGGTTGCGTCACCCGACAGCCGTACCGCCCGGCGCCGCCGCGGCCGGGCGGCCGGGGGGCTTGTGATGGCCGGGTTCGAGTGGCCGAAGTGGGACGAGGTGTTCGTCCCGGACGGGTCGCTGCTGGAGTCGTTCCTCCGCGGGACGCTGGTCTACTTCGCGCTGGTGGTGCTGTTCCGGATTATCCTCCGGCGGCAGCGCGGCGGGTCGGTCGGCCTGGGCGACCTGATGCTGCTGATCCTCATGTCCGAGTGTGTCTCGCAGGCGCTGACCGCTGAGTTCAACTCGGTCCCGAACGGGGTGGTCGCGGTCGGTGCCCTCCTCTTCTGGAACTACGTGACCGACTGCCTCTCCTACCGTTGGGACTGGTTCCACAGGCTGGTCCAGTCCGGGCCGTTGCAGGTGGTCCGCGACGGTCGGCCGATCCCGGATCACTTGCGCCAGGAGCGGATGCGGCCCGATGAACTAGCGTCCGAACTCCGCAAGCAGGGTCTGGACGACCTGGCCGGGGTGAAGGCCGCGTACATCGAGGCGGAAGGCGACCTGACCGTGATCCAGAAAGAAGGCAAGGACTCGCCCGCGGAGTGGGAGGCCGACCCGTCGCACCCGCCGGATTTCGACGCCGCGCTGCGGCACTTCCTGGAGGCGGCCCGGCGGCTGCAACACGCGGCCAACTGGCACGATGAGCAGGCGGCCGAACACCGCCGGCTGGCGGCCGAGGCCCGTACCGCCCTCAGCCGCCACGGCGTCCGGCCGAAGGCGCTGCTGGAGGGCGACGGCGAACACCAGGCCCAGACGAACGGACGGCACGAGTAGGTCAGGCGCCGACCGGCTCAGGCCCCCGTGTCCGCAGGTACGGTCCGCGGCGCCATCGCGTCGGTCGCGGTCTTGACCCAGCACCGCAACACCTCCGCGACGCTCCACGCCTGGGCGGCGCAGCCCCGCGGGGTGTATGGTGGCTCGGCGTCGAACACCTCGCTGATCGACCCGACGCACGCCTCGCTCAGGTGCTCCTGGAACCCCAGCAGCATCTTGCGACAGGCCGCCTCATCGCCGGGGAACACCTTTAGCCAGGCGTCCACGAACGGTCCGATCAGCCACGCCCACACCGTCCCCTGGTGGTAGGCCGCGTCCCGCGCCCGCAGATCGCCGAAGTACTTCTCCTTGTAGTCCGGGTGTCCCGGCGCCAGCGACCGCAATCCGACCGGCGTGTACAGCCGCTTGTGACATGTCTCGACCACCGCCCGCCACCGGGCCTCGTCGAGGACCGGGTGCGGCAACGAGATGGCGAAAAGTTGGTTCGGCCGGCACGCCGCGTCGTCGCCGTGCGGCCCGTCGATCACGTCGTACAGACCGTTCTGCTCCTCGCACCAGAACCGCCGGTTGAACGAGACCTTCGCCTGGTCGGCAGCCCCCTTCACCGTCCCCGCGTCGGCGTCGCCCGCCCCGGTCAGCCAGCCCTCCAACAGCCGCAGCGCGTTATACCACAGGGCGTTGATCTCCACCGCCTTGCCACGTCGCGGCGTCACCACCCAGTCGTCCACCTTGGCGTCCATCCAGGTGAGCTGGTAGCCCTCGGCCCCCTGCCGCAAGAGCCCGTCGGCCGGGTCCACCCCGATCCCGAACCGCGTGCCCCTCCGGTGGTGATCGAAGATATCCTTGAGGATCGGCAGGAGCTTGCCCAGCGTCTCGCGGTCGTCGGTCGCCTCCTGGTACGCGTGCAGCGCCTGGAAGAACCACAGGGTCGCGTCGGCGGTGTGGTACACCCCCTCGTTCGACCGGTCCGGGAAGAAGTTCGGGATCAGCCCGTCGCGGACGTGCGAGGCGAAGGTGCGGAGGATGTACCCGGCCTCGCGAACCCGGCCGGTCGAGAGCGCCAGCCCGGGTAGGCTGATCATGGTGTCCCGGCCCCAGTCGGTGAACCAGTGGTAGCCAGCGATCACGGTCCGGGCGTCGTCGCCGGCGGCGATCGCCCGGGCCAGGTCGGCCGCCCGGGTGGCCGGGATGATGATGAACTGGTCTGCCGCCAGCACCAACTCGGAGCCGAACCCGGTCCGGGCCTCCGGGACGGCCCGGGCGATCAGCCGCCGTCGCCGCGTCAACTCGGCCGGCAGCACTTCCTCCGGCGGCAGCGCCAGCGCCCGCTCCCAGGTCTCGGTCGAGCCGGTCAGCGACACCTCCCGGTCCCGTCGCAGCGTTACCCGGAAGACGCCCGGGCTCCACAGCACCCCGACCCCCTCGTACCCGCGGTTCTCCTCGACCCGATAGAGGATCTCCGGCGACTTCAGTCCGTCCAGGGTGAACCCGGCGTCGTGTCCGTCGATCCACAGTCGCAGCGGCGGGAACGGGGTGCCCGGTGCGGCCAATTCATACCGTCGGTCGATAGCGGTCAGCGTGTACGGCTCCGGGGTTTTCGTGCTCACCAGGTCGTCGTGCCCGCGGAAGTGGATGCTCGGTCGCAGCTTCAGTCGGACCGGGCCGTCCCCCTCGACCAGCCGGTAGACGATGTGGACCGTGTTCCGCCGGTACGGCATGAACACCCGCTTCTCGATGACGTGTCCGCGCGACTCGTACCGCCAGACCGGTAGACCCATCTCCAGCCGGAACTCGGTGAGGATGTCCGTCCCTTGCACGTCCAGGTTGCCGCCCGGCCGCTCATGCCCGCCGGCCGCGACCGTCTGATAGTCCGGGAAGCGCAACTGCTCGGTCAGGTGGTTGAACACCATCACCCGCCCCAGTGGGGCACCGTGGGCGGCGATCAGCATCCCGTGGTAGCGACGGGTCGCCGCCCCCGCCAGCGTCCCGCAGGCGTACCCGCCCAGCCCGTTGGTTACCAGCCACTCACGATCGAGCAGCGACGTTACATCCCCCGCTGCGCCCTGTTGCCAGGGGATGATCCTCTCCAGGGTATCGTCCCAGTCCATCACGACCTCACGCGCGAGGCATCCGAACCATCCCAGCAGCAACAGAAGCTCGAACCAATGTGCAAGGACTATGCCCGGCGCACAGGGTTTACCAGGAATCAGGCGATACAGTTCCCAGTTGGCTATGAGCACTGATTCGCTCGCCGCCGGGCGACACAGTTCCCAGACACTCTCCTCTGACACGGTATGCAGTTTGCCCCCTGTCTACATGGATCTCGCCCATCCCGACACAACTGCGAGAGGAACCCATGAGGGAAACGTATAACGACTCCGATGTTCACCCCGACCATGTGGCCATTGCTGACGACCGTCTGGAAGAAGCGGCCGGGAACGGACACCAGCGCAGCGCCCGCAACAATGAGGAGATGCGAGACGGGGATAGCAGCCACGGCAGCCCCGATTACGAAGCCGGCAACACGGGTTACGACACCGACCGCGATGTGGGCGACACCTCAGATGTCTCCGAGGAACTTGCGGAAGAAGAAGCCGGCGTGTTGGAGAGCGTCCCGGCCAACCAGGAGGACCGACCCCTCGACGCCGACCCGCCAGCCCACGTCGGGCTGGACGCCACCGCCGCGGTGGATGAGGCCATCGACCGGCGCGGGACCACGACTACTGGGAACGAGTTCACGGCGACCGTCGGGGCCGACAGGCCCGGCGGCGCGCCGCTGGAGGGTTACGAGCGGCTGACGGTCCGTCAGATCGTGGCCCGGCTGAACGAGATGCCGGAGGCAGACGTTCGGCGGGTGCGGGACTACGAGCAGTCCCATCGGCGGCGCAAGACGCTCTTGGTGCATTTGGAACGCCGGTTGCAACGCGACGGCGTGACCAGGCATTCGCACAGGAACCAGCCGCCTCGCCCGGCAACCGCCGCCGGCCGGGACGGGTCGTAACCACCCACCCTCTACCCGGCGGGGTGTGGGCACCGATCGACACCCTCCGCCCGCCGGGTAAGAAGGACACCATGCCGCGCGTCTGGCCGGGCCGTTCGTACCCCCTGGGGGCGACCTGGGACGGTGCCGGGGTCAACTTCGCCCTCTTCTCCGAGAACGCAACCCGGGTCGAACTCTGCCTGTTCGACTCCCCGGACGCCCCAAAGGAAACGCACCGGATCGAGTTGAAGGAACAGACCGACCAGGTCTGGCACTGCTACCTGCCCGACGTCCTCCCCGGTCAACTCTACGGCTACCGCGTCCACGGGCCCTACGAGCCGGCCCAGGGGCACCGGTTCAACCCCAACAAGGTCCTGCTCGACCCGTACGCCAAGCTGATCGGCCGCGACGTGCGGTGGGACGACTCGACGTTCGGCTACAAGATCGGCCAGGACGACCTGAGCTTCGACGAACGGGATAGCGCCCCCTTCGCCCCGCTGGCGGCGGTCGTGGACACGGCCTTCACCTGGGGGGACGACCGGCCGCCGCGAACCCCCTGGCACAAGACGCTCATCTACGAGGCCCACGTCAAGGGGCTGACCATGCGGCACCCGGAGGTACCGGAGAACCTCCGCGGCACCTACTCCGGGCTGGCGTCCGAGGCCATCGTCCGGCACCTCCAGGACCTGAACGTCACCGCCGTCGAGCTGTTGCCGGTCCATCACCCGCTCCAGGACCGGCACCTCATCCAGAACGGGCTGTCCAACTACTGGGGGTACAACACGCTGGGGTTCTTCGCCCCGCATGCCGGGTATAGCGTCCTGACCAACACCCTCAGCCCGGTCCACGAGTTCAAGATGATGGTCCGGGCCCTGCACGCCGCCGGCATCGAGGTCATCCTCGACGTGGTCTACAACCACACCGCCGAAGGCAACCAGATGGGACCAACCCTCTCCTGGCGTGGGATCGATAACGCCAGTTACTACCGGGTTGCCCCGGACGCCCGGTACTACATGGACTTCACCGGCTGCGGTAACACGCTGAACATGCAGCACCCCAAGGTGCTGCAACTGATCATGGACAGCCTACGGTACTGGGTCACGGAAATGCGGGTGGACGGGTTCCGCTTCGACCTGGCATCCACCCTGGCCCGCGAACTGTTCGAGGTGAACAAACTCGGCGCGTTCTTCGACATCATTCACCAGGATCCGATCCTCTCGCAGGTCAAGCTGATCGCCGAGCCGTGGGATGTCGGCCCCGGCGGCTACCAGGTCGGCAACTTCCCGCCGGGCTGGACGGAGTGGAACGGCAAGTACCGCGACAACGTCCGCAAGTTCTGGAAGGGGGACGGCGGCACCGCCAACGAGTTCGCCACCCGGCTGGCCGGGTCCAGCGACCTGTACGAGCGGTCCGGCCGCAAGCCGTACGCGTCGGTCAACTTCATCACCTGCCACGACGGGTTCAGCCTCAACGACCTGGTCAGCTACAACCAGAAGCACAACGAGGCCAACCAGGAGGGCAACCGCGACGGGTCGGACAACAACGACTCCTGGAACTGCGGCCACGAGGGACCGACGGACGACCCGAACATCAACGCGCTGCGCGCCCGACAGAAGCGGAACTTCATCGCCACGCTGATGCTCTCGCAGGGGGTGCCGATGCTCCTGGCCGGGGACGAGCTGAGCCACACCCAGCAGGGGAACAACAACACCTACTGCCAGGACAGCGAGCTGAGCTGGCTGAACTGGGAGCTGACCGAGGACCAGGCGAAGTTCCTGGAGTTCGTCCGGGGGGTCACGCAACTGTGGCACGAGCAGCCGGTGCTGCACCGGCGGACGTTCTTCCAGGGCCGCTCCATCCGCGGCGAGGGGGTGATGGACGTCTCCTGGTTCAGCCCGGCCGGCCAAGACATGAGCGACGACGACTGGACCGGGTTCATCAAGTGCCTGGGGATGCGGCTGGCCGGCGACCTGATCGGCGAACTCGACGAGCGCGGCGACCCGATCATCGGCGACACGCTTCTGGTGCTGATGAACGCGCACCACGAGCCGATCCCGTTCACCCTGCCGCCGACCAACCCGGAGCACAAGTGGGAGTGTCTGTTCGACACCTCCGACGATGCCGGCGCTTGCAAAACGCTCGACGGCGGGGAGGTGTACGCGCTGCGGGACCGATCGATGGCCGCCTTCCGCACCAGCACCCCGGACGCCGATGAGCCGGCCGTCACCGCGGCCCAGGCGAACCTGCTTCGCAAGGAGGCCAAGCGCGCCGGGCCACCGGTGGACGCGAGGCGGGGGCAGTGACCACCTTTCGGTGACCTGGCGAACGGCCGGCGTAAGCCGGCTGGTGGGGCGTACCAGCTGGCTGGTGGGGCGAGACCTACCAGCCGGCTTACGCCGGCCGTTCGCCAGAAATGCCCTCACCCCTGGGAGAGGGAGGAAGTGTTGACGGACTCCGAAGCACTCGCAGGGAGTCTATCGGCCAAGGCCCACCGAGTAGCCAGTGATCGCCGCCGGGTGGCGTCGGCCACCTACCGGCTCCAGATGCACGCGGGGTTCACCTTCCGCGACGCGGCCGCGCTGGTGCCGTATCTGGATTCGCTGGGCGTCTCCCACCTGTACCTCTCGCCGATCCTCGCCGCGCGGGCCGGCAGCACCCACGGCTACGACGTCATCGACCCCACCAGCCTCAACCCTGAGGTCGGCTCGGAGGACGACTTCCGCTCACTGGTCGCCGCCTGTCGGGACCGCGGCATGGGCGTCTTGCTCGACGTGGTCCCCAACCACATGCTCCTCGGCCCGGCCAACCCGTGGTGGCGCGACGTCCTCGAACACGGCCCGTCATCGCCATATGCCGGGTACTTCGACATCGCCTGGGACGACCCGCCGCGCGACGACCTTCGCGGTCGGGTCGCGCTGCCGATCCTCGGTGCGCCGTACCACCAGGTGCTGGAGTCCGGGGAGTTGGCGCTGGACCTGGAGCACGGGGCGCTGGTGGTGCGGCTGTACGAGTCGGCGCTGCCGGTGGACCCGCGGACCTACGACCGCGTCCTGCGGCCGGCCCTGGACGCCCTTGCCGAGCAGCCCTCCGACGCGGTCGCCGAGTTGCAGAGCGTCCTGACCGCGGTGAGCCACCTGCCGCCGCGGAACGAGACCGACCCGGAGCGTGTCCGGGGGGGGCGTGCCGAGACCGAGGTCATCAAGCGGCGGATCGCGTCGCTGGTCGAAGACCACCCACCGGTCGCGGCGGCGCTCCGGGCGGTGATCGACGGGTTCCACGGCCCCGTCGCGAGCGACCGGCTCGACGCGCTGCTGGACGCGCAGGCGTACCGGCTTTGCTACTGGCGTGTGGCCTCCGACGAGATCAACTACCGCCGGTTCTTCGACGTCAACGAGCTGTCGGCCCTGTCGGCCGAGCGCGAGGACGTGTTCCGCGCCACGCACGAGCTGGTGCTGCGGCTGTGCGGCGAAGGATTGGTGGACGGGCTGCGAATCGACCACCCCGACGGCCTCTACGACCCGAAGCAGTACCTCCATCGGTTGCAGGAGCAATACCTGCTCGCCGTGGCGCGGCACCTCGCGGAGACGGACCCGGCGTTCCGGGGCGTGGAGTGCGAGGAAATCGAGCCGGTGGTGCGGGAGCGGCTAGGGCAGGCTCTTTGGGAGGGCGAGGCTCCTGCCGAGCCTCTGGAAGCTACGGCTCGGCAGGAGCCTCGCCCTCCCAAAGAAGACCTCCCCCTATACGTCGTGCTCGAGAAGATCCTCGACCGCGGCGAGCAGCTCCCCGACGACTGGCCGACCGCTGGCACGACCGGGTACGAGTTCGTCAACGCCCTCAACGGGCTGTTCGTGGACCAAACAGCGGAGGAGGCACTCACCCGCACCTACGTGGAGTTCACCGGCCGGGACGACCCGTACCCGGAGGTGGTGTTCCAGCAGAAGATGCTGGTGCTGTGGTCGGCGTTCTCCAGCGAGCTGGACATGCTCGCCCGACAGCTCGACCGCTTGGCGCGCAAGAACCGCCGGGCCCGCGACTTCACCCTCAACGGTTTGCGCTGGGCGCTGCGAGCTGTGATCGCCTCGTTCCCGGTCTACCGCTCCTACGTCAACGGCCACGTCTCCCGCACCGACGAGGGGTTGATCCGGCTGGCGGTATTCCGCGCGCGCCGCCGGTCGCCGACCCTCAGCCCGGAACTGTTCGACTTCATCCGCGACACCCTGCTACTGCGCGACCCGCCGACGGGCGTCCCCGACGAGTACGCCGAAGACCAGCGGCGATTTGCCGGCAAGTTCCAGCAGGTCACGGCCCCGGTGACGGCCAAGGGGGTCGAGGACACGGCGTTCTACCGGTTCAACCGACTGGTGTCGCTCAACGAGGTCGGCGGCGACGCCGGGCGGTTCGGCTGGCCGCCGGACGACGTTCACGCGTTCCTCGCCGACCGGCAGGCCCGGCACCCGCTGGCGCTGTCTGCCGGGTCCACCCACGACACCAAGCGCGGCGAGGACGTGCGGGCACGGATCGATGTACTGTCCGAACTGCCCACCGAGTGGGCTGAGCGGGTCGCACGCTGGGCGCGGCTGAACCGCCCCCACCGGGTCGAACTGGACGACGGGTTCAGTGCCCCGGACCCCAACGACGAGTACCTGCTCTACCAGACGCTCGTCGGCGCCTGGCCGGCCGACGCGGACGCGATCGGAGGGCTGGACTGGTTCGCCGCGCGGGTCAAGCAGTACATGAGCAAGGCGACCCACGAGGCGAAGGAGTACACGAGCTGGATCAACCCGAACCCGGAGTACGACGCAGCCGTGCAGGAGTTCGTCGGCCGGGTACTCGATGCCGGCCGGTCGGCCGAGTTCCTGACCGACCTGGGCGACTTCGCACGCCGGGTCGCCCGGTTCGGGGCGGTCAACTCACTGGCGCAGGCGCTCGTGCGCTGCACGGCACCCGGGGTGCCGGACACCTACCAGGGGACGGAGTTGTTGGACCTGAGCCTGGTGGACCCGGACAACCGCCGGCCGGTGGACTACGTTTTGCGCGAAACGTTGCTGCGCGGACTGGACCGGCCCGCGCCAGACGACGGACAGGCGAAACTGTTCGTCGTGTCCCACGCCCTGCGGTTACGTCGAGCGGTCCCGGACCTGTTCCGCGCCGGCGAGTACATGCCCGTCGAGGCGGTCGGGGCGAAGGCCGCGCACGTCTTCGCGTTTGCCCGGCGGTCGGCCGGCCACGCGGTACTGACCGTCGTCCCCCGGCTGGTCGTCGGACTGCTTGGCGGCGCAGACCGGCCGCCGCTCGGCGCGGAGGTGTGGGGCGACACCCGGCTCAAACTGTCCGACGGTGAGATGTGGCTGAACCATCTCAGCGGCGAGCGCCTGACCGTATCCGGCGCGGGTCTTGCGGTCGGACAGGTGCTGGGTCACTTCCCGGTGGCCCTGTTGGAACGACAGTGAGTCGATCCGAGCCGTCAGGAACCGTACCTACCGGCTCAGGGCATGCTTGTTCCCACGTCACACCGCCGCCAACTCCGCGTTACATTCCACAAGCCCAAGCCTCAAGACTGGAGGTCTTCGTACACTCGCGACTTGCGGTTCACAGACGCCACGGTGTGTCGTTTTCGGACACCCACGATTCCTCTTTCCAAACAGGCCAACGCCGAGGCGGCACATCCGTTGCAGCCGACACCGCCCGTCCCGCATCGCCGGCCCGGACCGTTCACCCTGGAGGGGCGAACGCCACCGTACCCGAACCGCTCACTTCCCCACAGCGGTCGGTCCGGTGTGTCCCCGGGCGCTGCCACTTCGTTTCGGCGCAAGGGACCTCGCTCGCGGCCCGGGCCTGGGGGTCGTGACCGCCACTCCGCAGCCAGGTCCAGGAGGACGTAGATGTACGCCATGCTTCTGACCGCGCTCCTCGCCCAACCCCCGCAGCCGCCAGCCCAGCCACCCGTGCGGCCTGCTCCGCCTGTTCAACCTGCCCAGCCTGCTCAGCCTGGCCAGCCCATTCGGCCCGACCAGCCCGGTGCCATCCCCCGGGCTGGGGCCATGGCTCAATCGCTCGACGGCGACTGGCAAGTCCTCGCACTCGAGAAGGACGGCCGCGCGGTTGAGGGAGCCAACACCCTTACCGTGTCCGTGCGCAACAACGTCGTGACCTTCAGCGGTGGCGAGGAGCGGAACCGGCCGCAGGCGATGCGGATCGAGTTCGGGCCGAACGGCACGGTCCGCCTGACCGAGCAAGGCGCGGGCGACCGTCCGGGCGCGGGCGCCGGCGATCGTCCGGGCGGTCTTGGCGAGCGGCCGGCCGCGGGCAGCCCCACGGCGTCGGGCGCCAAGACCGGCGTGTACATCATGGCTGGCGACTACCTGGCCGTGTCGCTCCATGACCGCGCCGGCGCCATCCCGGGCGCCCGGCCGGGCGGCCTGGACGCCCCGGCCCGGCCGGCCGTTCCTCCGGCCGGCACCCCGCCGGGCGCCGCCCCGCCGGCCGGTACCCCGCCGGCCGGTACCCCGCCGGGGGCGGGCCTTCCGGGTGCGGCCCCGCCGGCCACCACCCCGGGCGCGGGCACCGGGTTCGCCGCCGCGCTGCCGACCGAGAAGGCGACTTTCTGTGTCGTCCTGAAGCGGTCCGGCGCGGCCCGGACCCCAGGGGCACCAGGCGCCCCGGGCGGCGCCCCCGACAGGCCGTAACCGCTCGCACCGGAAACGGAGCTGGCCCGCGGGTTTGAACCCGCGGGCCCGCTCCGTTCGTCAACTCCTGTTACCTCGCAGCGTGGACGTTGACCATCGACTCGGCCAGCCGCGTCAGCTTCTCGTCGGTCGCCTTCTCCTCGTTGAGCGTCTGACCCAGGATGTTCTTGGCGTCCGTCATCCCGAGTTGATCGGCCCACGCGCAGAGGGTGCCGTAGGTGGCGATCTCGTAGTGCTCGACCTTCTGGGCGGAGGCGATCAACCCGGCGTCCCGGGCGTCCGGCTCGGCGCTCATCGCGATGATCTCCTCGCCCTCCTCGATCAACCCCTCCATCGCCTCGCAGGTGTTGCCGTCCAGTTCGCAGTCGCACGCCCGTGCGACCTGTTCGAGCCGCCGGACCTGCTGCTCCGTCTCGCGCAGGTGCTGCTCGAACCCGGCCTTGAGCTGGGCGTTGTCGGCGGCCCTGGCCATCTTCGGCAAAGCCTTGGTGAGTTGCGTTTCCGCGCTGTACGCGTCCTGGAGCAGATCGACGAACATGTCCTTCAGGTTCTTGGCCGCCATGCGGTGTCTCCTCAGTGTAAGCGGGCGACCCCAAATTCGACGCAAACCCCGCGCCGGGGTCACGAGCCTGCGACCGCCTCCCGCGGCAACGGCGGCTGGCCGATCACCGGCGTCTCGTTGTTCGCCGCGGCTGCCCGATCCGGCAAGGTGGTGAAAACGTCGGGCAACTTGCCACGGCTGTCCCGCCCCTTGACCCGCCGCGGGCCGACGCCGCCGGCGTCCGGCATGACCCACCGGTTGACCAGTCCGGCCAGGTCGGCCATCAGGTTCGGGCAGACGGCATGGGCGACGACGGCCAGCTTCGCGGGCAAAGTGATGACCAGTTCGGCGTCCCCACGGGCCGCGGCCCGCAGGATCTGCCGGGCCGCCCGGTCGCCGCTGATCGACAGCCCCGGCATGCCGGCCCCCGCCGCGAACCAGGCGTACTCCTCCTCGTGGCGGCCCTTGAACTCGGCCTGGACGTGGCTGCCGGTCCGCATCAGCCCGGGGACGACGGTCGTCACCTTCACCCCGTGTTCGGCGAGTTCGGCGCGCAGCCCTTCGGACAGCCCGACCGTCGCGAACTTGCTGCCGACGTACGGGAGCATATGTGGGACCGCGACCTTGCCACCGAACGACGTGATGTTGACGATGTGCCCGCCGCGCCGGGCCTTCATCTCCGGGATGACTTCGAGGCAGGCGTGGAGCGTCGCCCAGTAGTGGGTCCGCATGGCCTGCTCGAAGTCCTCCAGCCGCATCTCCTCCAGCGGGCCGACGCCGATGATCCCGGCGTTGTTGACCAGCACGTCGATGGAGCCGAGCCGCTGCCGGGCGACGGCGACCAATTCGCGGACTCGGGCCGGGTCGGTCACGTCGCACTCGATCGCCACGACCCGGCCGCCGCGGGCCTTCAGGTCTTCGTAGGCGCGACCCAACTCATCGGCGTCGCGGGCGCAGACGGCCAGCCGCGCCCCGGCATCGGAGAGGTGCCGGGCCAGCAGCAGCCCCAGCCCGCGGGAGCCGCCGGTGATCAGCACGTTCTTGTCACGGAAGTACTCGACCCCCGGGTTCGTCAACGCCCGGTAGGCCCAGTAAGCGCCCGCGCCCACAGCGGCCAGCGTCAGTGTTCGGTTCATCGTGGTTCTCCTGGGAGCGCGGCCATCCCGGCCGCCCTTGCTACGCGAGTGGGTGCGCAGCGAGAACGGCAGGGAGTTCCTTCGAACTGTAATGGGCGCAGGGCCGGGACGGCCGCGCTCCCGGGGAGCCGTGGCCGCCCCGCCCGTCGGGGTTACTTCTTGTCGAGTCGCTCGTGGATCTTCTTGGCCATGTCCAGGTGATCCTTGAGAGCCGGCAGAGTCTTCTCGGCGAAGTCCTTGAGCTTCTCGTTCTTCAACTCCCGGCCGGCCTGGGTAAACAGCTTCACGTCCTTCTCGTGGTCGTCGATCATGTGCTTGACGAACATCTTGTCGAAGTCCGCTCCCTTGTAGTCGCGGATCATATCGACGTGCCGCTGCTGTTCCGGCTCCGGCTTCATCGGGGCGGGGATGTTCGCCTCCTTGGCGATCTTCGCCAGCTCCTCGTTCACCTTGGTGTGGTCGGTGATGATCGACTCAGCGAACTTCTTGACGTCCGGGTCGGACGCCCGGTCCTTGGCGATCTTGGACATCTCGACATTGGCCAGGCCGCTGCTGGCCGCCTTCTTGACGAAGTCCGCGTCGGTCAACGGCTTCTCGTCGCCCTTCCGCTCCTGGGCCCCGGCGACAACCGCGAACGCCAGCACCAGGGCCACCCCGCCGATCCGAAACCTAGTCTGCATGGCCGATCCTCCTGCTTGTTGAAACGACACCCACCCGGGGGCGATCGGGCCGTGAACCGACCCGGCAATTCGGATGCCGGTCCGCACCTCCGTCGGGATCAGGCAGCCGGATTCCGTGGGGCGCGAACGCCCGTGCGCAACGGCAGCAAAAAGACGGCCGGGGCAGCATCGTGCGATGCGCCCCGGCGGGAGGATAGGTGTCTTGAAGCGGGAACCGGCGTGAGGGTCGAGGTGAGGTCCGGCCGCGGCCGGGATCAGGGTTTCAGCACCACCTTGGTGCACTCGTCCTTCTCTCGCAGGAACAAACGATACGCGTTCGGGGCCTCCGCCAGGTTGAACCGATGAGAGATCACGAACGACGGATCAATCTCCCCCTGCTCGACGCGGGCCAGCAGCGGCTTCAAGTAGCGATGCACGTGTGTCTGGCCCATCTTGAAGGTCAAACCTTTAGCAAATGCTGCGCCGAACGGGATCTTGTCCAGCAACCCGCCGTACACCCCGGGGACCGACACCGTCCCGCCCTTGCGGCAGGCCATGATCGCCTGCCGCAGCACCGTCGGCCGGTCGGTCGCGAGCATGAAGTTCACCTTCACCCGGTCGTAGAGCGCCCCAAGCGTCGTGCCGTGGGCCTCCATCCCGACCGCGTCGATGCACGAGTCCGGCCCACGGCCGCCGGTCAACTCGTCGAGCCGATCGAGCACGTCCACCTCCTCGGAGTTGATCGTCTCGGCCCCGCACTCCTCGCGGGCCTTCCGCAGCCGGCCCTCGACGAAGTCGATCCCGATCACCTTGGCGGCCCCGAGCAGGTACGCGCTCTTGATGGCGAAGAGGCCCACCGGCCCGCAGCCCCAGACGGCGACGACGTGCCCCGGGCGAATGTCGCAGTTCTGCGCCGCCATGTACCCGGTCGGAAAGATGTCGGTCAGGAACAGCACCTTCTCGTCGGGCAGGTGGGACGGGATCTTGATCGGCCCCACGTCGGCGAACGGCACTCGGACGTACTCGGCCTGCCCGCCGGCGTACCCGCCGTAGGCGTGCGAGTACCCGAACAGCGCCGACCCGGAGTACCCGGTGGCCTTCTCCAAGAGGCCGGCGTTGGGGTTGGTGTTGTCGCACAGCGACCAGAGCTGATCCTTGCAGAGCAGGCAACTCCCACACGCGATGGTGAACGGGACCACCACCCGGTCGCCGACCTTGAGGTTCCGTACCTCCGGCCCGACCTCGACCACCTCGCCCATGAACTCGTGGCCGAGGATGTCGCCGGCCATCATGGTCGGGATGAACCCGTCGTACAGGTGCAGGTCCGACCCGCAGATGGCGGTGGACGTGACCTTGAGGACGGCGTCGTGCGGGTTGATGACATGGGGGTCCGGGACCGTCTCGACCCGAATGTCCCGGACGCCGTTCCAGCAGACCGCTTTCATGGGTGCTCCAAGCAGTAGCCAGTGGTCAGTGGCCAGTGGCCTGAGAAGTAACGGTATTAGCCGGCCACTGGCCACTGACCACTGACCACTTTCCCCTTAACGACGCCCGCTCGGCTGGCCCTTGACGGTGGGGATCTCCCCCGCCTCGGCGAGTTGCTTGAACCGCCGCAGGTCGGCGCGGATCTGCTGGCTCGGCTCCTCGCCGAAGAGCGACGCGATCCACCCACCGAGCTTGCCGGCCGGCGGGTCGTACTTGAGCGTCACCCGCACCTCGGTCCCGCGGTTGCCAGGCGCCGGGGTGAAGTGGACTGACCCGGCGGTGTTCACGTCCGAGCCGGGCAGCGACTGCCAAGCGATCACCTCGCCCAGCTTCTCGTTGACGATCTCGGCGTCCCACTCGACGGACAGTCCCAGCGGCGCCTTGGCCACCCAGTGCGACTTGCCGCCGCCAAGCATCGTCACCTCCTTGAGGTGCTCCATGAACCGCGGCAACCGGTCGAACTGCCGCCACATGCCGAATAACTCACCGGCCGGCTTGTTGACCGTCATCACCTCCTCGACCTTGAACCCGTGCCCGGCGGCGACGCCGTGCCGGTCGGAGTCCGCATTAGTGCTGACCCCGAGCGCCTGGTAGGCGAGGCAGGAGCCGGTCGCCCCGCGGAGCATGAGCGCCCCGCCGACGAACGGTAGGAGCACACCCGCCAGCCCGCGGCAGGTGAGGCCGTAGCCGAGCAACGCTGCCCCGCCGGCCAGCGACACCAATCGCTCCGCGTCGCCGACGTTTGCGGGCATCAAGGACCGGGTGTGCGGCTCGGGTCGCTCGGCCCGGCCGGGGTGACCGGTAAGGCCGGTGGCCGACTTCGCTATGACATCTGTAACTGTGGTGGGCATGACCACCTCCGCGGGGTTGTGGGTTCGGTTACCGTCCCAGACAGGGGAAGTGAGCAACGCATGTGCCGGGCTCGACGCGAACGGCGAATCCGACCGTTGCAATGCGCCGCACCTCGACCGAACCCCGGCACCCGGTTTGCTCGTTCTCAACCGTTGACACACCGCGTGCGCAGCGCCTGGGAGGAGCCATGTCCAAGATCGCCCCCGACGCCCCCGCCCACGGTCCACCGCCGGGGGAACACGTCCCCCGCGGCTGGGTTCACCTGGCGGCGCTGGCCGGGCTGACGCTGGTCGGGGTTTACTTCTGTTACCGGCTGATCGAACCGTTCCTGCCGGCCGTCGCGTGGGCGATGGCCCTGGCGATCATCGCCCACCCGCTCAACGAGTGGGTCTGCCGCCGCGTCTCCACCCGGACGTGGTCGGCCGTCGCCTCGACCGCCCTGGTCGTGCTGGTGGTCGTGGTGCCAGCACTCCTGGTGGCCGAGCAACTGGCCAAGGAGGCGACCGCCGCTGGCCAGCGGGCCCAACAGTTGACCAGCGGCTGGCAACAGGCGATCGCCCAAGTCCCCTGGCTCAACGACCTCTATGCCCGGGTTGGCGCCCAGGTGGACGTGGAACAGGAAGCCCGCCGGGTGGTCGCGACGCTCCTGGGCGACATCGGCCAGGTCGTGTCGGGGTCGGTGTGGTGGCTGCTTCAGGCGCTGGTGATGGTGTTCATCCTGTTCTTCGCATTCCGCGACCAGGAGCACCTGCTGGCGGGGCTGCGCCGGCTGCTGCCGGTGACGCGCGCCGAGGCCGACCACCTGTTCACCCGGACCGCGGACGCGGTCCACGCCACCGTCTACGCGACCGTCGTCACCGGGGCGATCCAGGGGGTGACTGGGGGGCTGCTGTTCTGGGCCCTCGGCGTGCCGGCGGCGCTACTGTGGGGGATGGTGATGTTCGTCCTGGGCGTCCTGCCGATCCTCGGGGCGTTCCTCGTCTGGGTCCCGGTGTCGGTGGGGCTGGCGCTCAACGACCAGTGGGGAGCCGCGCTGGCGGTCGTGGTCTGGGGCGTCCTGATGGCCGGCCCGGTCGGTAACTACCTCTATGGCTACCTGGCCGGGGGCCGGCTGTGGATCCACCCGGTCCCGTCGCTGTTGGCGTACATGGGCGGGCTGGTCGTCTTCGGCGTCACCGGGATGGTGCTGGGGCCGGTAATCCTGGCCATCACCCTGGCCCTGATCGACATGTGGCGCCGCCGGGCCGAGCCGAAGACGCACACCGCCGCGACCGACGCCGCGCTGGTCCAAACCACGGTCTAATGCAACGCCTGTAAGAGCCGCGACCGCCGGGGAGCGGCCGGGCACACGATGCCGCTCCCCGGCGGTCGCGGCTCGTCTTGCGCGCGTTCACCGACCGATTGCATGGCCGGGCCGACTCCGAAAGCGGATCATCATCAGTAGCCGCGCCCCGGTGCGCGCCAGGGTCTTTCAAAGGTCCGGGCCGCCACGGAGGGCGCCCCTACCGGAGCCGGAAGTCGTAGTGGCGGCCCGCCGACCAGCGACCTTTGAAAGACCCTGGGTGCGCGACCCGGCCGATTGATCGGCCGGGCGCGGGATGGTATCATCCGGCCACTCTGATCCGCACCAGACGGCTACCCACACCCGGGTCGCCCCACGGAGGTTGGTATGCCCCGGTCTACCCAGGACGGCCGTCTCCTCGCGGTCTCCACCCCGCTCGGGAAGGATGCTCTGCTACTGGAGCGGCTCGTCGGCACCGAGGCTCTCTCCGAACTGTTCCACTTCCACCTCGACCTGCTGGCCGAGCGCGACACCACGATCGCCTTCGACCAGCTCCTCGGCCAGTCGGTCACGATTGCCGTCCAGCTACCTGACAAGTCGTACCGTTACTTCAACGGTATCGTCAACCGGTTCAGCCAGGGGGAAGAGTACCCCGGCCCGTTTGGCGGCCCGACCCTGATCCGGTACGCCGCCAGTGTGGTTCCGAAGTTTTGGCTGCTCACCCGCAAGGCGCAGAGCCGGGTCTTTCAGCAGGTGAACGTCCCGGACATCCTCCGGAAGGTTCTGACCGGTCTGGACGTGGACTGGCAAATTCAGGGCACGTTCCACCCGCGAGACTACTGCACCCAGTACCGGGAGACGGACTGGGCGTTCGCCAGCCGGATCATGGAGGAGGAGGGCATCTACTACTACTTCAAACACTCCGACGGGGCGCACCAGTTGGTGGTGGCCAACACCCCGTCCAGCCACGCCGACGTACCCGGCGCGACGAGCGTGATCTACGAGACCGTTTCCGGCGGCACGCCGTCGGACGACCGGGTGACCGCCTGGACAAAGACCCAGGAGGTGCGCTCGGGCAAGTACACTTTATGGGACCACTGCTTCGAACTGCCCGGCCAGCACCTCGACGCGACCAAGTCGATCCAGGAGACCGTCGCGGTCGGCACGGTGAACCACAAGATGAAGGTGGGCGGCAACGACCAGTTCGAGCTGTACGACTACCCGGGGGTGTACGCCCAGCGGTTCGACGGCGTCGCCCCAGGCGGCGGCGACCGGGCGACGGACGTGCAAAAGATCTTCGAGGACAACTCCCGGACCGCCGAGGTCCGCATGCAGCAGGAGGCGGCGCCCGGACTGGCCGTCGAGGGGTCCAGCGGCTGCCGGCAGTTCCGCGCCGGGCACAAGTTCACCCTCGATCGGCACTTCAACGGCAACGGCGCGTACGTCCTGACCCGGGTGACACACATGGCCCACGTCGGGGAGTATTCCCAGGGGAACTCCGTGTACAGCAACGACTTCACCTGCATCCCCGCCGCGCTGCCGTTCCGCCCGTCGCAGATCACGCCCAAGGCCCGGGTGGTCGGGACGCACACGGCCACAGTGGTCGGCCCCGCCGGGGAGGAAATCTTCACCGACAAGTACAGCCGGGTGAAGGTCCAGTTCCACTGGGACCGCGAGGGGCAGAAGGACGCCAACAGTTCCTGCTGGTGCCGTGTCGCCACCGTGTGGGCCGGCAAGCAGTGGGGCATGATCCACATCCCACGGATCGGCCAGGAGGTCGTGGTCGATTTCCTCGAAGGCGACCCCGACCAGCCGATCATCGTCGGGTCGGTGTACAACGCCGAGCAGATGCCCCCGTACAAGCTGCCCGACGAGCGGACCATGAGCGGGATCAAGTCGCGTAGCTCGCTCAAGGGGACCGAGACGAACTACAACGAACTGGCCTTCGAGGACAAGAAGGGCGAGGAGTACATCTACTTCCACGCCGAGCGAGACTTCCACCGGGTCGTGGAGAACAACGACCACCTGACGGTCGGGTTCGACACGATGGCCAAGGGCGACCAGATCATAGACGTCTTCAACAACCAGCAGACGACCGTCGGGGCCGAGTCCGAAGGCACTCAGCCCCACGACGGGAGTCAACTCCTCTACGTCTGGAACAACCGCGAGATGATCGTCGGGAACGGCGAGGCGGGCGCGAAAGACGGGAGCGAACTGGTCAGTATCTGGAACAGCCAGGTGGTCACGATCGGGAAGGGCCAGGGGCAAGCCAAGGACGGCAGTCAGGACATTGAGATCTGGAAGGACCGGACCGTGACCCTGAAGACGGGCAACGACAAGCTGACCATCTCGAAGGGGAACCGGGAGGAAGAACTCAGCATGGGCAACGACAAGTTGACCATCAAGATGGGCAACCAGACGACCAAGCTGAACCTCGGGGCAAGCAAGACCGAGGCGATGCAGAGCATCGAGTTCAAGGTCGGGCAGAACAGCATCAAGATCGACCAGACGGGTGTGACCATCAAGGGGATGATGGTCAAGATCGAGGGGACGGTGCAGACCGAGGTCAAGGGACTCATGACGCAGGTGAACGGCAGCGCTATGCTGACGTGCAAGGGCGGCATCACGATGATCAACTGACCGGCCGACGGCCGGCCCCCTATCAACCACCGAGGCGACCCGTGGCAACTCAGGACGGCCGGCCGGACCCGCTTGGCAAGGCCGGAGCGGCAGCCGAGGCGGCGAAGACCGCACCGCTGGACGCCCCGGCGCGGGACCTACTCCGACCGGACCACTCCCCTCGGGATTACCTCGCCGCCCTCGACCAGGCCGGCTACCTGCCGGACGCGGCCCGGTTCCTGGCGTTCGCCCTGCCGCGCCGCGAGGCGGTCTGGTGGGCCGCCCAGTGCGTCCGTCGGGTGCCCGCCCTGATGGCCGACGAACCGGCCGCCGCCGCCCTGGTCGCGGCCGAGGCATGGGCCGCCGACCCGACCGACGACCGTCGCCGGGCCGCATTCGCCGCAGCCGAGTCGGCCGGATTCGACAAGCCCGCCGCGTGTACCGCGCTGGCAGCTTTCTTGTCCGACGGGAGTCTGGCCCCGGCTCAACTCCAGGCCGTCCCGCCGCCACCTCACGCCGGACCGTCGGCGGCGGCGGCGGCGGTTGTGCTCGCCGCCCTCGCCACTGAGCCGGAAAACGGAGATGCCAAGCTCCGCACGTTCCTGGCACTCGGCTCCGAGGTGGCCGCCGGTGCCAACCGGTGGAAGGAGGCCAGGCCGACCCCTGGCCCTGCTCCTGGCCCTGGCCAGCGTGCTCCGGTCACACCGCCCGACCGACCGGCTCCGTCTCCGCCGCCGCCCAGTCGCGGGTGGTACTGACTGGCCCCCCGACACCCAGAGGTGAATCCTCGCGGTCAGCGCGATTTTTCGTTTGCCCGTTTGTCTCCGCAGCGTTATCGTCGGCTTCACTATCGGACAGATTGTTCCCCTCACCTCCCGGAGCACTCGGCCGCACCGGAGGTGTCTCGGCCGTATTGCCGGGCTGCGCGTCCGGTTCACGATCGAACGAGTCCCACGGCCAGAAGGCGTACCGCGGATGGCGTCCGAGTCGGTGATCCGTATTGACGAGTTGCTTGCTCCCATTCCCGGGGACGACGCGGCCGGGGAACCGGTCCCGTTCCAGGTCCGCGAGGATCTCGAGCAACTCCGCAAGGAAGTGGATCCGCAGCAATTCGACGAGGACGACCCGGCCCGACCGACCGAAGCCAAGAAGGCAGATTGGCCGAAAATCGCCCGGCTCGGGATTACCACCTTAACGGGGACCTCCAAGGATCTGCTGGTCGCCGCCCGGACCACCGAGGCGCTGGCCAACCAGCACGGGTTCGCCGGGCTGGCCGACGGGCTCGGACTGCTTCGTGGACTGGTCGAGCAGTGCTGGGACCGACTGCACCCGGTGATGGAGGACGGCGATTTAGAAGTCCGGGGCGGGCCATTCAACTGGCTCGGCGAACGCGACCGCGGAGCCAGATTTCCGAACACTGTCCGTGCGTTGCCGCTGCTCCGCGGCGATAACGGAGTGTGGTCCTGGCGAGACTGGCAGTCCATCCGGGAAGGTGCCCGGGAGAAAGTGGACTTCGACAAGGCCGTGGTCGCGGCCAATCGGGAGGATTGCCAGAGAACGCTCGACGACCTGACCCGGTGTCAGGCCGAGTTCCGGGGCCTGAGAGAAGCCCTGGCCGGAAAGATGGGTTCGGCCAGCCCGGCGATGACCGAACTCCAGGCCGCGCTGTCGGACTGTCACACACTGGCCGTCCTGACGCTTCAGCAAAAGGGGCCAGCCGAGTCGGCCGCGACGGACGAAGATCCCGCGAAGGCCAATGGAACCGGGACCGCCGCGCCTTCCGGGGCGATCGCGTCCCGCACCGAGGCGTATCGCCGGCTAGCCGAGGCCGCCGACGTGATCGAGCGGCTCGAGCCGCACAGCCCCATCCCCTACCTCGTCCGCCGCGCGGTCGAGTTGGGGGCGATGCCGTTCCCGCTCCTGATGCGGGCGCTGATCCGGGACAACAGCGTCATCAGCGAGATGAACCGGGAGCTGGGCATCAAGGACGAGTCGGAGTCTTGATCGCCGGTCCAGGCCCGGGGCGTCGGCCCGCCTGCCGGTCGGCCGTCTGCCCTGGGCGAGTCACCCTGTTCGGAGGTGCAGCGTGGGAAGCGAGAGCCTACAACACAAGCTCGACCGGGTCCGCCGACCGCGGGTCCAAATCACCTACGACGTGGAAACGAACGGCGCGATGCAGAAGATCGAGCTGCCGTTCGTCGTCGGGGTCATGGCCGACCTGTCCGGGATGCCCAAGGACGCGCTGCCGAACCTCAAGGAGCGGAAGTTCACCAACATCGACCGGGACAACTTCAGCGACGTGATGGCCAAGGCGGCCCCCCGGATCGCGGTCCGCGTGCAGAACAAGCTGACCGACGAGAATACGCAGATCAGCGCCGAGTTGAACTTCAAGTCGATCGAGGACTTCGAGCCGGCCCAGGTGGCCAAGCAGATCGGGCCGCTCAACGAGTTGCTGGAGATGCGGCACAAGCTGACCCAGTTGCTCTCCAAGATGGAAGGCAACGACAAGCTCGAGACGATGCTGGGCGACATCCTCAACAACACCGAGAAGGCGATGGCCCTGGCGAAAGAGCTGGGCGTCGAGGCCCCCAAGGAGGACGGTAAGTAATGGGCACCGAATCCCAGGCCGCCGGCGCCGGCGCCGCGCAGACGACCGAGACCACCAGCATCCTCGACCAGGTGATCGCCGCCACCCGGCCTCAGAGCCAAAAGGAGGCGGACCGCGCCCGCGGGTACTTCAAGCAGTTCCTGGAAGGGGCGGTCAAGCCGGGCCAGGTCGTCTCCAAGGACGTGGAGGCCAACATCAAGTACTGGATCGGGGAGATCGACAAGAAGCTCTCCGCCCAGCTCAACGAGGTCATGCACCACCCCGAGTTCCAGAAACTCGAGGGAACCTGGCGCGGCCTGCACTACCTGGTCCACCAGTCGGAGACCGGAACGCAGCTCAAGATCCGGGTGCTCAACGCGAAGAAGACAGAGCTGGCTCGCGACCTGGAACGGGCGGTCGAGTTCGACCAGAGCCAGTTGTTCAAGCAGATCTACGAGGACGAGTACGGGGTCCTGGGCGGCACCCCCTACGGAATGCTGGTCGGCGACTACGACTTTGGCCGTCAGGCCGAGGACGTGGACCTCCTGAAGCGAATGTCGAACGTGGCGGCGGCGTCGCACGCCCCGTTCGTCACCAACTCCAGCCCGAAGATGTTCAACTGGGACCGGATGACGGAGATGCCCAACGTCCGAGACCTGGCCAAGATCTTCGAGTCGGTCGAGTACGCGCCGTGGAAGTCGTTCCGGGAGTCCGAGGACAGCCGGTACGTCGCCCTGGCCATGCCGAAGGTGCTCGGCCGGTTGCCGTACGGCCGGGAGTTCAAGCAAGTCCCGGAGTTCAACTTCGAAGAGTTCGTCGATGGCAAGGATCACGACAAGTACCTGTGGATGGGGGCCGCGTGGGCGTACGCCACCCGGGTGACCGACGCGTACGCCAAGGACGGGTGGTTCGCCCGGACCCGCGGGGTCGAGGGGGGCGGTCGGGTCGAAGGGTTGCCGGTCCACACGTTCCCGACCGACGACGGGGACGTGGCCATGAAGTGCCCGACCGAGATCGCCATCACCGACCGCCGCGAGTTTGAACTGTCCAACCTGGGCTTCCTGCCCCTGGTTCACGCCAAGGGGAAGGACTTCGCGGTGTTCATGGGCACCCAGTCGTGCCAGAAGCCCAAGACGTACTTCGACCCGGCGGCCAACGCCAACGCCGAGCTGTCCACCAAGCTCAACTACATGCTCTGCGTCTCCCGGTTCGCGCACTACCTGAAGGTGATGGCTCGTGACAAGATCGGATCGTTCATGGAGGTGACCGACTGCACCGCCTGGCTGAACCGGTGGATCAACAACTACTGCGTGGACCCGAACGGGGCCAGCGACCAGCTCAAGGCCCAGAAGCCGCTGGCCGAGGCCAAGGTCGAGGTCCGGGAAGTGAAGGGGAAGCCGGGGTACTACGAGGCGGTGGCGTACCTGCGGCCGCACTTCCAGTTGGAGGCGCTGACCACGTCGATGCGGCTGGTGGCGGAAGTGCCCAAGCGGAGCTGACGGCAAAAGCCGCCGAAATCCGCTGGGGAGTCCGCGCCTGTCTGTCGCACTGAGTGATGTGATGACTACCGGCCGAGGCCGGGGTGGGGTGTGTTCCTGCTCAACATCTGGATGAAGGAGTGGCGACCATGGCGTTCGATGCTTACATGTACTTCGAGGAACCGGGCGGCGGGGCCGTGCTGCCCGAGGGCGAGACCAGCGACAAGGAGTTCGCTGCGAAGAAGGCGTTCGAGGTGTTCTCGTTCTCGCTTGGGGCGTCCAACCCGACCACGATCGGGTCCGGCTCCGGCGGGGCGTCGTCCGGGCGGGTGTCGTACTCCACCGTCAACGTGATGAAGCGGACCGACAAGTCCTCGCCCAAGCTGGTGGCCACGTGCAACTCCGGCGGCCACTTCGGCAAGGTCACCCTCGTCCTGCGGAAGTCCGGCCAGGACAAGGCGAAGGCAGGTGAGGCATTCCTCACCTACGAGTTCCACAAGGTGTTCGTGGACTCGATCCAGTGGAGCGGGTCGTCCGGCGGCGATGACGTCCCGACCGAGTCGCTGAGCCTGGCGTTCGGCGCCATCAAGATCGGGTACAAGCCGCAGAACAAGGACGGCTCGCTTGGGACGGAAGTCCCGGCCACCTGGAGCCTGATCAAGAACGACAACTCCACGTCGGTCTAACCTCGCAGCCAGCCCCCCGCGGACGTCCGCGGGGGGCTAGCCCGTGCCGGGCTGTTCGACCGACACCGTCGGGGCACCACCGTGGACGCCACCCAACTGTTCAAGGCCGGCAACTTGCAAGCGGCACTCGACGCCCAGGTCCAGGCCGTCAAGGCCGCCCCGGCCGACCACGGCAAGCGGCTCTTCCTGTTCGAGTTGGCGGTCTTCGCCGGCGACCTCGACCGCGCCCGCCGCCAGATCGACGCCCTGAGTTACGACGACCCGGAGTTGGAACGCGCCCGCGTCACTTATCTGGCGCTGCTCGGCGCCGAGGACGCCCGCCGGAAGTTGTTCCGCGATGGGACGCAGCCGGGCTTTCTCGACACCCCGCCGGAACACATCGCCTGCCGGCTGGACGCCCTCAAACTGATCCGCGACGGCCGTCCGGCGGAGGCGGCCGCGCTGCTGGACAAGGCCAACCTGATGGCCCCGCCCGTCTCCGGCACCCTCAACGGCAAGCCGTTCGACGGACTGCGCGACGCCGACGACCTGTTCGGACCGGTGCTGGAGGTGTTCGCCCAGGGCCGGTATCTGTGGGTGTCGGCCGAGCAGGTGGGGGTGGCGGCGTTGAACCCGCCGAAGGTGCCCCGCGACCTGATCTGGGCGCCGGCCAAGCTGGCCAGCCAGTCCGGGGAAGAGGGGGACGTGTTCCTACCGGCGCTGTACCCCGGCAGCCACGAGCACCCCGACGACACGGTGCGGTTGGGCCGCTCGACCGACTGGACGGCCGACGCCCCGGTCCGGGGCCGCGGGGCGAAGTTGTTCCTGGCCGGCGACGACGGGGTCGGACTGCTGGACTGGCGGGTGTTGTCCACGGCGCCCGCGTCGATGTAAGCCGGACGGTCCCCGACCATGCCCCCTTCGAACCAGGCCCCCCGCCTGCTGCCGTCGATCCTCGACCGGCTGATCGACCCGGAGTCGATGGGCGGCCTCGTCGCTGGCTACGACCCCCGGGAGATGATGGACGCCGTCCGCGCCGACCTGGAGGAGTTGCTCAACACCCGTCAGACGACCGTGGACGTCCCGCCGGAGTTCGAGCACGTACGGTCGTCGATCGTCACCTACGGGCTACCAGACCTGGCCGGGTTCAACGCCACGTCCCCGGGGCAGGCCGCCGAGCTGGCCCAGATCATCGCCGACGTGGTCGCCCGCAACGAGCCGCGGCTGATCCGGATCAAGGTGACGGTGGCCCGCGGCGGCACCGCCACCCGCGCCGTCAAGTTCCACATCGAGGCGGCACTGAACATGGACCCCGCACCGGAGGTCGGGTTCGAGACGATCCTGGAACTGGCCAGCGGCCGGGCGACCGTCAGCCCCGACGGGGGTACGGCATGAGTCAGACCCTTTACCCGTACTACGAGCGCGAGCTGATCGCCATCCGCCAGCTCGCGCAGGATTTCGCCCGGCAGTACCCGGCTGCCGCCGGCCGGCTGATGCTGGAGGCCAACCGCAGCACCGACCCGCACGTCGAGCGGCTGATCGAGTCGTTCGCGCTCCTGGCCGGGCGGGTCCACCACAAGCTCGACGACGAGTTCCCGGAGCTGACCGACGGCCTGTTGAACGTGCTGTACCCGCACTACCTGGCCCCGGTCCCGTCGTGCATGGTGGTGCAGTTCGTCGCCGACCCGGCCCGCACGCCGCTGCTGGATGGGTTCGCCATCCCCCGACACACGGAAGTCGTCACCGCGCCGATCAACGACCTGCGGTGTCGGTATCGCACCGCCTACCCGGTCACGCTTTGGCCGTTGGCCGTCACCGACGCCCGGCTCCAGGGGCCGCCGTGGCAGGGACTGCGACTGCCGCCAGGGTTCCGCATGCCCGACGGCACGGCCGCGGTCCTGCGGATCCACATCGAGTGCCAGGCCGGGGCGAAGTTCGCCGACCTGTCGCTGGACGCGCTGCGGTTTCACCTGCTGGGCGAAAACCACATCGTCGCCGAGCTGTACGAGTTGCTTCTGAACCACTCCGCTCAGGTGACGCTCGTCCCCACCGATCAGCCGGCCGTCCCGCGGCTGGACCTGACCGCGGCCCAGGCACTGGCCCCCGTCGGGTTCGAGTCGGAGGACGACCTGTTCCCGTACCCGCCTCAGTCGTTCCCCGGGTATCGGCTGCTGACCGAGTTCTTCGCGTTCCCGGCCAAGTTCTGGTTCGTGGACCTGCTCGGGCTGGGCCGGGCCTGCCGGGCCGGGTTCGGCAAGCGGGCGGACGTGCTGATCTGTCTGAAGCGGACCAGCCCGAACCTGGAGAAGGCGGTCGAGGCGGGCACCTTCCGGCTCGGCTGCGCCCCGGCGGTGAATCTGTTCGAGCAGACCGCCGAGCCGATCCCGGTGACGCAGGCCCGCTTCGAGTACCGGGTCGTCCCGCAGACCGACCAGCCCCTCGGGATGGAGGTCTACTCGGTGGACGAGGTGGCGGGGGTGGACCCCGAGAGCGGCCCGGAGCCGGTCCGGTATCGGCCGTTCTTCGACATCACCCACCCCGGCGGCCGCGAGCGGGAGGCGTACTGGTACGCCTCCCGCCGGCCGTTCACCAAGCCGAATGATATCGGGACGGATAAGGACACCGACCACGGCACCGAGGTCTACCTGAACCTGGTGGACCGCGGGTGGGACCCGCTGATGCCGGCCACGACGACACTGGTAGTGCGGACCACCTGCACGAACCGGGACCTGGCGTCGGCCTTGCAGCGGGTCGGCGATCAGCTCGCCCTGGAGCTGAAGCTGGCTGCCCCGGTGGCCGAGGTCCGCTGCGTCCGCACGCCGACGCTTCCCCTGCGGCCGCCGCGCCGCCGGCGCGGCTCGTACTGGCGGCTGCTGTCGCACCTGTCGCTGAACCACCTGTCGCTGACCGACCCGGAGGAGGGCCGGCTGGCGCTGCAGGAGATCTTGCGGCTGTACGACTTCTCGGACCCGGAGTCCGGCCACCAGCGGGCGGAGGTCCATGCGCTGCTGGTCGAGGGGCTGGTCGGCATCAGCTCGCGGCGGGTGGTCGGCCGGGTCGGGGAGGCGGCCGCGGCCGGCTTCTGCCGCGGTGTCGAGGTGACGGTCGAGCTGGACGAGGAGAAGTACGTCGGCACCGGGGCGTTCCTGTTCGCCGGCGTGCTGGAGCGGTTCCTGGCGCTGTACGCCACGGTTAACTCGTTCACCCAACTCGTGGCCAAGACGAAACAGGGCGAGCGGATCATCAAGCGCTGGCCGCCGCGGGCGGGGGATAAACCATTGTTGTAAATCCCAAATCCCAAGCGCCAAATCCCAAACAAGACGGGACGCGGCGGCTTGGTCTTCTTTGGGTTTTGGTGCTTGGGATTTGGGATTTACCCCGTAGGTGCTTGGGATTTGGGATTTGTGTGTATGGAGTTGCCGGTCTACAAGCGGCTGTACGGTGAGCCGTTCGCCTTCGACTTCTTCCAGGCCGTCCGCCTGCTCGGCCGGATGCCGGACGCCCTGGCCCGTACCGAGCCATTCGGCCCCGGCCCGGAGGTCGCTCGCTACCGGGCGCATCTGACGCTCAGCTTCCCGGCCAGTGCGGTCCACGACCTGTTGCCACCGTCGGAGCCGGGCCGGCTGCCGGAGATGACCGTCACCTTCCTCGGCCTGTTCGGGCCGAACGGGGTGCTGCCGCGACACTACACCGAACAACTGCTGCGGCTAGAGCGGGACGCCAAGGGGCCGGAGAAGCGAGCCCTGCGGGACTGGCTGGACCTGTTCAACCACCGGTTCACCTACCTGTTCCACAGGGCCTGGGAGAAGTACCGGTTCTTTCTGGCCCACGAGCGCGGCGAGCCGGACCGAGACGACCCGGACGGGTTCACCCGTGCAATCCTCAGCTACGTCGGGTTCGGGACGCCGTGGCTGCGGAACCGGCTGCGGGTGACCGCCCCGGGGCCGGCCGAGGAGCCGGTCCGCGAACTGGCGAAGGTCGAGGACCTGGGTCTGTTGCGGTTCGCCGGCCTGCTCACCCAGCGGCACCGCAACGCCTGGGGGCTGCGGGCGATCCTGGCCGGGTACTTCGGCCTACCGGTCGAGGTCTGCCAGTTCCAGGGCCAGTGGCTTCCCCTGGAGGAGGCGAGCCAGACGCGGCTGGGGGCCGAGGACAGCAACGGCATGCTCGGCGAGAACGTGGTGGCCGGTGACCGAGTGTGGGACGTCCAGAGCAGGGTGCGGGTCCGGCTCGGACCGATCCGCTACACACAGTTTTTGGAGTATTTGCCGGATACCAGTCCGGTCGTGCAGCGCAAGGCGTTCTTCCTGCTCTGTCACGTGGCACGGCTATACCTCGGACCGGAGTTCGACTTCGACGTGCAGTTGGTGCTGCGGGCCGAGGACGTGCCCGCCTGCCGGATGAACGATGACGACGCGGCCGGCCCGCGGCTGGGGTGGAACTGCTGGCTGTTGTGCGCCCCGCCGGACGTGCCGGCCGAGGACGCGGTGTTCGGCGGCCACGCCCTGACCCGGGTGGGCGACGATGCCCGCTCCAGCGGGCCGCTGTGACCATCTCCCCCTTCCCTCTCAGGGAAGGGGGCCGGGGGGGTTAGGTGAACGCCTCACCCCCACCCTAACCCTCCCCCCTCAAGGGGGAGGGAACAAGAGATCGGAGACCCGCCATGCCGGTCACCAACCTGAAAGCCCTGGTCGGGAAGCTCAACGCGCCGTGCCGCCGCGCGCTCGAGGGCGCCGCCGGGTTGTGCATGTCTCGCACCAACTTCAACGTCGAGATCGAGCACTGGCTGCTCAAGCTGCTGGAGCCGACCGACGGCGACCTGCCGCGCGTCTTCAAGCATTACGACATCGACCCCGGCCGGGTCTCGCGCGAACTCACCCGCGCCCTCGATCAGCTCAAGACCGGAAGCAGCCGCGGCGCCGAACTCTCCCCGGACATCGTGGACCTGATGCGAGAAGCCTGGACCCACTCCTCGCTGGAATACGGGGCGCACAAGGTCCGCTCCGGCTACTTGCTCGCCGCGCTCCTGAGCGACCGGGCGCTGGCCCCGCGGGCCAAGTCCGCCTCGCCGGAACTGGCGAAGATCCCGTCCGACCAGTTCGCCCGGGATGTCAAGACGCTTGTCGCCGGGTCCGCGGAGGACGCCGACACCACCGAGGCGGGGCCGTCGGCCGCCCCCGGCGAACCGGGCCGCCCCGCCGTGGACTCCAAGACGCCGTCGCTCGACCAGTTCACTTACGACCTCACCGCTCAGGCCAAGACTGGTAAGCTCGACGCGGTGATCGGCCGCGACTTCGAGATCCGTCAGGTGATCGACATCCTCACCCGCCGCCGGCAGAACAACCCGATCCTCACCGGCGAGGCCGGGGTCGGCAAGACTGCTGTCGTTGAGGGGTTCGCCGCGCGCGTCGCCGCCGGAGACGTGCCGCCGCCCCTGAAGGGCGTACAGGTCCGCATCCTCGACCTGTCGCTCTTGCAGGCCGGTGCCGGCGTCAAGGGCGAGTTCGAGAACCGGCTCAAGAGCGTGATCCAGGAGGTGAAGGCGTCCCCGGTGCCGATCATCCTGTTCATCGACGAGGCGCACACGCTCATCGGCGCCGGCGGCTCCGCCGGCCAGGGGGACGCGGCCAACCTGCTCAAGCCGGCCCTGGCCCGCGGTGAACTCCGCACGATCGCGGCCACCACGCGGACAGAGTACAAGAAGTACTTCGAGGGCGACCCGGCCTTGAAGAGACGCTTCCAGGAGGTCCGGGTGGACGAGCCGGCCGTCGCCCTGGCGATCAAGATGATGCGCGGCCTGACCGGGATGCTGGAGAAGCACCACAAGGTCCGCATTCTTGATGAGGCGGTCGAGGACGCGGTCAAACTCTCATTCCGCTACATCACCGACCGCCAGCTCCCGGACAAGTGCGTCAGCCTGCTGGACACCGCCTGCGCCAAGGTGGCGCTGAGCCAGTCCGCCACCCCGGCGCAACTGGAAGCGTGCGTCCGCGACATCGAACACGCCGACGTGGAGATCGGGATACTCGAGCGCGAGGCCGCCGCCGGCGGTGACCACGACCATCGCCTGAGTGAGGTCCGCGAGCGCAAGGCCGCCGCCGAGGCCACCCTCAAGGAGTTGGAGGCCCGGCTCGCCAACGAGCGAGCGCTGGTCGAGGAGTTGCGGACCCTGCGCGGAAAGTTGGAAGCTCACGCCGCTGCCGGCGCCGACCCGGACAAGGCCGCGGACCGGCTCTCCGCCGACGACGAGCAGAAGGCCCGCGCCGACCTCGCTGCGAAGAAGCAGGCCCTGTCCGACCTGCAAGGCGAGCATCCGCTGGTGCAGCCGTTCGTCACCAGTCAGGCAGTTGCCGAAGTCGTCTCCGGCTGGACCGGCATCCCGGTCGGCAAGATGGTCCGCAACGAGATCCAGTCGATCCTCGGCCTCAAGGACCGGATGGGCGAGCGGGTCGTCGGCCAGGACCATGCCCTGGACGCCATCGCGCAGCGCATCCAGACCGCGCGCGCCAACCTCGCCGACCCGCGGCGGCCGCTGGGCGTCTTCCTGCTCGTCGGCCCCAGCGGCGTCGGCAAGACGGAAACCGCCCTGGCACTGGCGGAAATCCTCTACGGCGGCGACCGCAACGTCATCACGATCAATATGTCGGAGTTCAAGGAGGAGTTCAAAGTCTCGCAGTTGCTCGGCCCGCCGCCCGGCTACCAGGGGTCCGACCAGGGCGGAGTCCTCACCGAGGCCGTCCGCCGCAAGCCGTACAGCGTCGTCCTGCTCGACGAGGTCGAGAAGGCACACCCGTCGGTGCAGGAGATCTTCTACCAGGTGTTCGACAAGGGCACCCTGGTGGACGGCCGCGGCAACGAGATCAACTTCAAGAACACGATCATTCTGCTCACCTCGAACGTCGGCACCGACACCATCACGAAGGTGTGCGCCGACCCGGACACCGTCCCGGACCCGGCCGGGCTTGGTGAAGCGTTGCGCAGCGACTTGCTGAAGTCGTTCAAGCCGGCGCTGCTGGGTCGGATGACGGTGGTGCCGTTCTACCCGCTTGGCGACGCGGTCCTGAAGTCGATCATCCGGCTGAAGCTCGGCCAGATCGGCGGCCGGGTGAAGGACAACTACCGGGCCGCGTTCGAGTACGACGACGCGCTGGTGGAAACCGTGGCCGGCCGGTGCAAGGAGGTCGAGACCGGCGCGCGAAACGTGGACCACATCCTGACCGGGACGCTGCTGCCGGAGCTGGCCCGCGAGTTCCTGGCGCGGATGGCCGAGGGACGGACCGTCGGTCGAGTGAAGATCGCCGTCGTGGACAACGGCCAGTTCGCATACGACATCGAATGACCCGGTCCATCGCTGATTCGGACCCCGCCTGAACTACGGGGCTAAGCGGTGATGCGATCGGGGTCAGGCGATCAGATAAGGTGAGTGATCGCCTGATCGCCTGATCGCCTGACCGGCCCCAAACCTACCCGGAGGCGCAGACATGGGCGCCGAGTCCCCCCGCAATCGTGGCACACAGCCGGCCTGGAAGGCCGCCGCCGGCCCCGACCCCCGCGGGCCGCAATACAAGTGGAAAAAGGAAGACGCCGCCCCGCCCGGCACCGGCGGCCGTAGGCTCAAGCAGTTGCTCCTGCTCGGCGGCGCCCTGGCCTGCGTGGCCGGGTTCGTCTGGCTGGTCCGGTATTTCATGCCGTCCGACCAGCCGTGCCTCGTCGCCATCTCCGCCGACCCAACCGCCGACGCCGACCGGCTCGACGTGCCCATCGATCTGTACGGCTGGCAGACCGCCCTCGAATTCCAGAAGCACGGCCAGCAGCGGGCCGACCAATCGACCTTCTGGCTCGGCAAGGCCCCCGCCCCGCCAAGCGCCGACGGCGGCGGCCCGCTCCGCCTGCCGGAGACCGAGGCCGGGCTGGGCGACTGGGCCGACAGACTGAAGTACTTCGACCCGCTGGTGATCTACGTCGGGCTGCACGGCGGGACCGACAGTTCCGGCCGGCCGTTCCTGTTCACCGGCAGCGGCCACCGGCTGCCACTCGAAGCCTTGCTGACCACGCTCGCGGCCGAGCCGCTGCGGGACAAACGGAAGGTGCTGATCCTCGACTGCGGCCGGCTGCAGCCGGACCCGGTGTACGGCCAGATCCACGACGACTTCGCCGCCCGGCTGAAGGGCCTCGACCAGGCGGTATGGGACTGCCCGAAGCTGGTGGTGCTGTGCGGCGCGGCCGAGGGCCAGCGCGGCTGGGAGTCGGAGGAACTGCGGACGACGGCGTTCGGGGACGCGGTCCTGCGCGGCCTGCGCGGCGACATCGACACCGGCGCGACGAACATCATCACCGCCCGGGCGCTATTCGAGTCCGCCCAGCTAAAGACGCGGGAGTGGGCCCAGCGTAACCGGCCGGCCGCGCAGGAGCCGTTCCTGCTGCCGGACGGGGACCGGGGGACGGCCCGCGCCGCCGAAATCGAACTGGGGAGGAAACCGAACCTGCCGCCCGACAGCACGGACGCGGCCCCGCTCGTGCAAGCCCTGCGCGATCGGTGGGCCGATCACGATCGCCTTTGGGGGCAGACGCCCAGTCCGGCCGCCTACGCCCCGCTGATGTGGCGACGCTACCGCGAATTGCTGCTGCGCTACGAACAGGCCATCCGGATCGGCAACACGGACGTCGCCGCGAAGCTGGCCCCCGAGTTGACGGACGCCCCCAGGGAGATCGCGGAGGCCACCGTCGGCAACCTGGCCAGCACCCGCGGCTCGGTCGCCCTCTGGGCCGCCGCCAACAACGGTGGGGTAGTCTCGCCCGATGCGGAATCGAACATATTGCCGCCGGAGGATGGCAAGCAGATGGCCTACGCCGCCCGGGCGCTCCAGTTGTTCGGCGACGAATCCGTCGGGCTGCCCGACCGGCTCAAGAGCGCGGCGGAGCAGTTGCGGAGGTTCGACCCGCCCGCCCGCCGGCCGGCCGAGGCCCACCTGCCGGTCATGATCGAGGACTTCTACACGAAGGTACTCGGCCAGACCCCGGCCGACGTGCCCGCCGCGTGGACCGAGGCCGTCCGGGTCCGGCAGGCCGCCGAGCGGGCGGCCGCCGGGCTGCCGGTTCCCGCGTCTGCCGAGGCCGGGCGGGCCGGCCGACCCGCGGTCTACCCGGAGCGGGTCTGGGCGATGACCCGGCCGTTCGTGCTGGCCGGCGACACCGACCGCCGCAAGGCCGAGGACGCCCTGTTCGCCTCCGACAGGCACCACACCGAGGTCGACGCACGGCTCAAGGGCGCCCTCAAGAGCTACACCGACGCCGCGACCGTCGCGCAGGCCGCCCGGGCCGCGTTCGATGTACGCGATACGGTCCTGGCCGACCTGCCGTTCCTGACCCGGTGGTACGCCGAGCGGAACTTCCCCGCGAAAGACCTCGCCGAACTGATTGAACTCTGGGACAACGCCCACGCACTCGCATCCGAGTTGGACAAACTGGCGAGCAACGCCGACACGTCGGCCGGGTACGTCAAGCAGGTACAGGAAATCGGTGAGACCGCCGTGGCCGTCCGGGGGCGGTACGCGAAACGGCTCGCCACGTTCCAGGCCGAGGTCGAAAAGAGTAGCCGCAGCGACTCGGCCCTCCAGGGGGAGTGGTGGATCAAGCAGCAACTCCTGGACACGCCGCTGATCGCGGCCGCGAAGCGGGCCGCGATCCTCGCCGGATCCCGGCGTGCGTCGGACGATCTCCGCAAGGCCAGCGAGAGCCCGGGCCAGAAGACCGTCAACGAGGCCGTGAAGACCGACACGAGGAAGGCCGCCGTGGACCGCGGCCGGTTGACCCGCGCCGCCCTCGGCGATCGACTGCTCGACGCCCAGCACAAGGCCGACAACGTGCTGCCGGAGGCCAGGATCCTCAACCACGCCCTGATCGCGGTCGCAACCGCCGACCCGTGGATCGGGCACGCCGCGCAGGCCGGCGCCGGGCTGGCCGGCCACTACAAGCACCTCTCGACGAGCCACGCCGCAGCGGCAACCAGCCTCGACGCCCCGGCCGAGGCGTCCAGCCGACTGGCGATCCCGTTCGGCAAGGTCGCCCAGCGTGAGCCGGCCGCGGCCAACCACCGGCTGCGGTGGCACGCTTTCCTGACCGCCCAGGCGGAGCGGACCGCCGACGACCACTGGTACGACGAGAAGCTGTCCCCGGAGCCGTACTTCAAGGTCGTGGCGGGGCGCTACTTGAACGATGCCAGGACGGTGGCCTCGGGCCTGACCGCGCCGGGTCAGCCCGACAGCCTCACGATCAAGCTGGCCGCCCCGCCGCTGACCGCCCGTGGCCTCGACCCGATCACCTGGACGAGCGAGCTGGACCGGATCGTCCGGTTCGACCTCGGCCCGCAATCGAAGACCTACCCGGTGGCCGGCAGCGCGGTCGCGGTCGGCCGTTTCGGTAACATCGCGCCGATCCGGCCGACCGAGGCGGCCCTGGCCCGGCCGCTGCTGCCGATCCCGGGCGACTCGCTGGGGATGGACGCCCCGTTGCAACTCGACGTCGGGATCGATGAGGTGACGCGGCCCGACGGCCAGGCGGCCTGCACGGTGTACTTCCGCGGCCAGCAGCCGACCCAGAACGTCTCGATCAGCCTTCGCCGCAAGCCAGAGCTGGTGGTCGCCGACCCGCCGCCGGCCGACAGTCTGCGTGAGCCGTTCGTCGCCGTCCGGGCCGACCGCGATCTGGATCTGGGATCGCTGGTGATCCTGCTCGACTACTCCGGGAGCATGAACAAGGAGTTTCAGAAGGGCCAGACCCGAAAGCAGGCCGCCCTCAAGGCGGTCGCGGATCTGCTCAAGGAGTTGCCGAGGGGAACGCCCCTTCGGGTCCGGGTCTTCTCGGACGCGAAGGCCACGGCCGGGAACGTGAGCCGGGTGGTGTTCGGGGCCGGAGGGGGAGACGACCCGCCGGAGGTGACCTGGGATACTGACCAGAGCGACCGGTACAAGAAGCTGGTCGATACACTCAAGGGTATCACACCCGAGTATGCGACGCCGCTGGTCCAGTCGATCAGCGACGCAGCCAGGAATGACTTCGTCTTCCCGGGTTGGAAGGGGAAGTCGAAGACCCTGCTCGTCCTGACCGATGGGGCGGAGGACGACGGCAAGTTCGCTGGTCGAGGCCCACAGGCGAAGGCGAGCTTCATCGCCGGTCGGGCACAGGAACTCGTCGATAACCTGGCGGGCGAGAACGTGACCCTTCACGTCGTCCAGTTCGCGCTCGACAAGATCGAGTTGAAGGAGGCGGAAGACCTGTTCGCCCCGCTCCAGGGAAAACTGCCGGAGGCGGTGCAACTGTGGCGGGCCGACACCGCCCAGGCCCTTCAGCAGGCGCTACTCGACGCGATCCGGCCGAAGCTGAAACTGACCGACCCGGCCGGCATCCGGCCGGACGTGCTCCCGCGAACTGGCTGGCCGTCGCGCGCGGACAACCGGCAACCGCCCTACACCTCGTCCCGGCTGCACTGGACCCCGAAGGTCCCGGCCGGCACGCAGACGCCGTACACGCTCTCCGCCAGCCCGGCCGAGTTGCCGAGCCAGACCCGCCTGACCCTGCACGACGGCGAGCGGATGATCCTGGGGTTCAGCAAGAACGGGCCGCGAGTCCGCATCCGCCGTGAACTGTACGCCGACTACATCCCGAACCCCGACGCCAAGGCGTATCGAGCCGACGGGGGGTGGGTGATGGCGGTCCCCAAGAGCGTGCTCAACGACGAGATCGGCACGCCCGAGTTGCGCTCGCGGGTCTTTCTGGAACAGGTGCCGCCACACCGCCACCCCAAGGGGGACCGGGCGGCCGAGGTCGAGTCCCTGTCCTTCGTCCACCCGGACCTGACCTGGTGGCAGGTGACGCCCGTCTGGGGCAAGGACGAGGCTCAGACCCCGACCGAGACGACCCGGGTCATCCGACACTACGGCTTCCCGGCCCCCACCTGGAACATCCAGGTGGACAAGTGGCCCCACAGCCCGGCGCGGCCAGCCGAAGTCAAGGTCTGGGCCACCGACGCCCTGGACGCGCCCATCGTGCCCTGTCGGCTCGGCCCGCCACAGACACTGACCACGCCGACGGGCGACAAGATTGTGATGCGGACAGCGATCGAGATGCAGGAGGTCATCGGCGCCGCTCAACCGATCGAGTGCCTGGTCGTCCGCTTCACCTTCGAGAAGGGCAAGCCGGTCCAGGTCCGCCCGGTCGATCTCCGGGTTACCCGCTCCGAGCACCGCTATTACGGAGATTTCAAAGGCGCCGACGAGATGATCGCGTACACGGCCGTCTTCCAGTTACCGCTGGAGGACTTCAAGACTTCCGGCGTGCGGTTGAAGCTGATGCCGGTGAAGTCGTGCCTGACCGCCTCGAACCTGCTGACGCTGAAGACCTCACCCCCGCCGGGCGGCCGGTCGGTCGAAGCGGACTCCACGCCTCGGCCGAGCGAACCGGTGAAGAAGTAGCTCACGGGGAATGGTCCCACCGGAGCGGAGACGCTCGATGCCCGACGACCAGACGGCCTCCTTCGCCCCCGACGAACCTGGCCCGAAGAAGGCCGGGGGCACCCGCGCAGCGGACTGGCGAACCGACACGCCCGGCGCGGCCGGCAACCGCAACGTGCTGGCCGTCGTGTCGCTGCTGACGCTGCTGGCGATTGCCGGGGTGCTGATCGGAGTGCTCATCTTCTGGTTCCGCTCCAAGCCCAAACCGCGGTTCGTCTCGATCCCGGTCGGGGAGTACAACCATCCGGCCTGGCCCGTCAACCCGTGGGCGAACGAGGACGCCGCGCGACTGGCGGAGTGCTTCCCCGACGGCCGGTCGAACGTGGAGTTCGAGTTTCAGGAGCAGAAGAAGATCCGCGAACTGTTCGACGCACTGGCGATCCGCGACGCCGACTCCTCCCGGCCGCTGGTCCTGCACATCACGGCCCTGGCCGCCGTCCGGGGCCGCGAGGTGTACCTCCTGCCTGGCAAGGCACAGCCCGAGGACGACCCGAACAACTGGATCGCGGTCGAGGAACTGCTGAAGCGGTTCGACCAGGCCGCGGCCGACCACGGTAAGCTGCTCGTTCTCGACCTGGCTCACCCGGTCGCCGATCCATTCTCGGGGGTACTGCGGAACGAGGTGTCCGACCGACTACACGAGTTGCTGGCGCCGCGGTCGGCCACCTTATCATTCCCGGTGCTGACCGCGTGTGGCCCGGGCGAGGAGAGCCTGCCAGCCGACGCTGAGCAGTGTTCGGGATTCGCGCTCTACCTGTCCGAAGGGCTAAGCGGCGCGGCCGACGGCTACGTCGCCGGCCAGGGCCGCGACCGCATCGTGACGCCACCGGAGCTGGCCGCCTTCCTGTCGGCGCGGGTTGGCCGGTGGGCCCGCATGGTCCACGGACGCAAGCAGGTGCCCCGGCTCTACGGCCCGACCGATCGCGGCCCCGTCTTTCGCGTACCAACCTCACTGCCGGCACCCGCCGCCCAATCCGCACCGGACCCCTACCCGAAGTGGCTCGCAGATGGGTGGCAACTCCGTGCCGACCAGCGCAAGACCGGCGCCGATCTCGCGCTGCCGATCGAGTTCGCCAGGCTGACGACGGCGCTGGAGCGGGCCGAGCAGGCGTGGCTGAGGTCCAGAGATGCCGGCCGTATCGAGCGTAGCTGGGCGGAAACCAGGGGCAGTTGGCAAACCGCCCTGAAAGAGGCCGGCAGGATGGACCGCGCCGCCGATGTCTTCAATCAAGCGCTTGCCGCAGTCGGCAAGTACCGGCTCGCCGCCGCCCGGCGGGTCCGGAACCGGCCGGACGCCCCGGACGACTGGAAGCCGGCGCTGGACCAGTACCTCGCGGCGAAGCCCCCGACCGGCAAGGACAAACCGGACGAGTCGAGGATGTTCCTCGACGAGTGGTTCAAAAAGGTCCAACCGGAGAAGGGCGAGGAGAACCGACTCGACGCAGCCTGGCTGCTGTGGGACCGCTTCCGCCTGTCGCCTCCGACCGTGGCCCGGTCGCGGGCCGCCGTGGCGGCGTTGGACGCCATCGCGGCGCGGGACGCCATGAAAACGGACCGCCGATTCGCGGAGACGGTGCTGCTGCGGTCGCTGGCCGCGTGGGACTACCGCAGTCAGATAATCTCGGCGTACCCAGAGGAGCAGGCGCAGGAACTCCTGCGGGCGGAGAACGAGTTGACCCAAGTTCTCGCCCTGGGTCCAGACGGGTTCGGGCTGGTCCGGCCGCAACTCGACGCGGCACTGAAGTCGTACCAGGCCGGGCAGATGGGGTTTTTCACCGGCTCGTCGCAGGCCGGGATCCAACTGAAGGACGCGGCCGACGGGTTTGCGAACGCCCGACTGGCACTCGATCCGTGGCACCAGGCCGGTCAGGAACTGAACGCGGCGGTAGCGGCACTGATCGACGCGATGCCATCCGCGCTGACCGCCCCGCGCGGCGAGTTCGACAACTGGCTGGCCACGGTCGAGGTGGTGACGGAGTTGGCCAACGCGGTCGCCCCGGTCGGAAAGGATCAGTCACTGAACCCGGCCCAGTTGAAGGAGGCCCTCGCGAAGAAGCGAACGGATCGATTGTCGATCCGTTCGCTGTGCCGCCGGGCAAGAAGGAACCGGCCCCGCTTGAGCCGCGGACGAAGCCGGAGGACGTGGCGCGGCTGGCACGACTGGCGGCCGCGACGGCGCTGCCGGCCGACTCCCGCCGCAAGATGTGGGACACGATCCGGGCCGACACCCGGGTGTTCCACGAGGCGGCTCGGAAGCGGGACGCAGACGATGACGCGGCCGGCGTCCCGACGACCAACCCGGCCGAGGCCGACGGTAAGGAGTTCGTCGGCGAGAACGAACTCGCGACTCGTCGGGCGCGGGTGTCCGTTGCGTTGCTCAAGCTGGCAGGTTACGCGAAGGCGGACGACCTGAGCACCGCGGTCAGGCGGCTGGAGTTGGACCCCGCGTCGGACGCTGAACCGCTCGGCGGGATGCTCCGCAAGGCGTGGGCTGAGGAGTTGCCCGCTCAGGCCACCGCCACGGGACGGCCCCACGAGGCCGACCGGATCGCCCGGGCGACGCCGCCTGGCGCGGCCTACATGTGGCCGCCGACGCTCGCGGCCGAGCCGACCGCGGCCCGTGCTGTGGCCAGTGCGTACCGCACGTGGGTCCGCGACCAGTTACTCGCGGACCAGAAGCTACGACCAAAGGCGGCCGGTACGGCCGAGTTCTACGAGACTTTGCGCAAGGACTTGGACCTCGGCCCCAGGTGACCAGGGGCCGGCCCCCCAGGACGTGCTCCCATGACGCTCTCGCGATCGGCCCCCCGGTTCGCCCTCCTGATTACCGGCCTGCTCGGCCTCGCTGACCAGTTACCGGCGCAGCAACCCCGCCGCCCCCCCAGCCCGCTCGTCAGCGTCCGGTCTGACGAGCCGGCCAAGGGCCCCGTCAGGGGCCGGATCACCAACGTCGTCCTTCGGCCGAATGCCGAGCTGGCGTTCCACGTCTATCTGGAGAACCCCGGCACCGACGAATGGAGTAACGTCACCGTCCGTCTGTCGGCGGACGAGAAGGGCGACCAACCGCTTGCCGAGGGTCTGGTCGAGAAAGTGGGGCCCGGCGAAGTCGCGCGGGTCGTCCTACGCTCGACGGCCCCGCTTCCGCCTCCGCAACCGCCGGTCGCAGTCCCGCCCGCCGCGGACAAGGAAAAGGCCGCACCCGCCGCGCCGAAGCCACCCGCCGGCACACCGGCGCCCCCCACGTTTTACCTGCAAGCGTTCGACGACCAGAAGCCACCGAAGCCGTTCGCGAACACTCGCCCGACCCCAGTCAGCATCCGGATCAGCCCTCCGCGGGACTACATCACGGCATCCCCCGACGTGACACAGAACGCCGGCGGCGGATACTCCCTCGCGGTCCGGCTCGGCCGACACGCGAACGCCAGCGAGGCGTTCCGCGGCCTGCCCGCCCCCGCCCGACTCGACATCCGGCCGGAGCTGGTCCCAGGTCTCGATCCCGCCAGCCTCAAGGACGGGACGTTCCGCACCGTCATTGCCCCGAACGCCAAGGACGTCGTCCTGGTGGCCAAGGATCTCCGGTTCACCGGCCGGCGCGGACTCAGTACCGTCACCGTCTCGGTGGACGGGTACGACAGGGCGTTCGTGTTCACGACGGACTTCAGCGGCACCACCCCGTCCCTCGTCCCGTCGGACGTGCGCGGCGTGCGGATCGACGCCCCGAGATACGCGGTCCCCGGTCGGCCGCTCTCGGCCCGGCTGGAAGTGTTCAATGACATCGGCGACGAGCGGCCGAAGCTGGAGTTCTACCGCGCCGACCAGGGCGAACCCGAAGAGCCGACCGCTGCCCTGACCACATCGCGGCAGCGGACCGCAACCTATCTGATCGGGAAGGCCGGCGAGCTGGTCTTCCACGCCGAGGTCAAGGACTGGTCGATCCCGCTCGACACCGCCGGTGTGTACGGCACCCGGACCCTGAAGTTCTCCTTGACCGACCAGAACGGCACCGTCTTGACCCGGCCTCGTGCCGATGACCCGGCCGAGAACGAACAGGTCACGACCACCCACCTTCTCACCCTGGATGACACGCCGCCGGCGCCGGTGCGGTTGCTGGCCCGACCGGTCCGGATCGAGCCGAAGAAGCCGCGCACGCCGCCAGTGCCGCCGGGCGCTATCCCGCCCCTGCCGGGGCCGAGCCCGGTCCCCGGGCTGGTGTTGCCGCCGTGGGTCTGCGACTGCGTGCTGCCGCCGTCGTTCGGCGTGCCCGTGCCGCCCGTGCCCGTCGTCCCGGTGCCGAAAGAGGTGCCGGTCCCGCTGCCGTTGGTGATCGAGAAGACCCGAGTCCGCGGGAAGATGATCGAGCTGGTCGCCCAGGCCGAAGACCCCGAGTCCGGCATCACCCCCGACGTGGTGTTCTTCCTGGGTTCGCCGCCGGGCCCGGACGGCAAGTCGCCGCCGGGGTCCAAGGCAGCCGTCGGGCAACTGGTTTACCGGCCACTCGCACCCAAGCAGGAAGGGCCGCCGCAAGAGCTGGGGTACGCCGCCGCGTTCGATCTGCCGGACGTGAAGGGGCCGGTAACGGTCGGCGTGCGGTTCACCAACGGCGCCGGGCTGACCACCGAGGTCACGCACGACATCATCCTGGTGGACCCGCTGACCCCGCCGACGACCGGCACCATCGAGGGCCGGGTCGTCCAGGGGAGTACGCCCGAGCGACCGCAACCGGGGCTGGACGTGCTGCTGACCGACCCGACCGGCAAGGTCATCAAGGCGGCCAAGGCCGACGCAGCCGGTGCGTTCCGGTTCGAGGAGCTGCAGCCGGGTCCGTACGCGGTGATGAGCGTCAAGATCGCGGACTACGGGGCCAAGGCGATCCAGCCCGCCACCGTTGAGGCCGGCGAGGTGACGACCGTCACGCTGGAGTTGAAGCGATAGACTCTGGTAGCGTGGGTCGGGTCGCACCACCCGCCGACGCCAGTCGGCGGGTGTCGGGCAAAAGGCAATCGAAAACGGGACTACCGGGTAACCAGCCAGTAGCAGACGCCGACCACGGCCACGGTCAGAAGGGCGACGACCACATAGCCCACCGTGGCCATCCGGCGCCGTCGGTAGTCCTCAGCCAGAGCCTGTGGCGACCACGATACCGCGTTCTGGCTCTCGATCACCCGCTGGAACACCCCCTCGACGAACGCCTGCTGTTTGCCATCCCGGCCGGTCGCGGCCAGATAGATGCCGCCGAACATCGGCACCGGCGCGTATTCGTCGTGCCCACCGACTGGCGGCACCCCGCGGGCCAGGAGTTCCGCCAGCCGCGGGCCTCGCTCGAACACGGCCCGCATCAAGAGGTAGAGGTTGCGGTTGTGGGCCAGGCTGGCCCCCGGCGTCTGGCGGGTGTCCGGGCCGGCGTCCAGCTTCAGGAACCGCAGGATCCACGCCGGCAGTACGGACAGCCCGATCCACCGCGCCGCACTGCCGACTAGCGCCCCGACCTCCTCCGGCTCGCCCACCGGGACAAGCGGCACCCGCTGGCCGATCCGCTGCTTGAGCATGTCGGCGCGGAACCCGCTGCGGAACTGGTCGAACCCGCGGGCCGCCTCCAGGTCGCAGACCAGCGCGAACGTCGGGTAGCGTTGCTGGAACACCTCGCGGGCGGTCCGTAACTCCGCGTCGAGTACCCCGCACCCGACCCGAGCCAACTCGTCGGACTCGGTCGCCTCCCAGGGGACCAGAACCAGCACCCCGTTCACCGGGCACCACGGCTGCCGCTCCTGCCGGATCAACTCGCACAGGTAGCGCAGTCGCCGGGTCTGCCGGACCCGCTCGTCCTCGGGGATCGATACCTTCCGCCGGGGGGCGGCCGCGGAGGTGTTCATCAGGTCCGACAACTCGCGGAGGCGGTCGGCCTCCTGAGTGGTCAAATCCCGCTGCTGGGACACCCGCACCAGTTCCTTGAGTTCGGCCTCCAACAACGGGTCGAGGCCGAACGAGAACCCGCCGGCGCCGATCGTCTTGTTGGCTCCGCCTCCCCCTTCGCCGCCCCACTGCGGCTCGGCCGACGGGTCGGAAACCTCCAGGCAGAACTTCCCCCAGGCCGACGCCCCGGGGCAGGTGACGAAGATCGCCTCGTCCCAGGCGTAGACGCGGATCGGAGTCTCCCCCTGCCCCGGGGTGCGGATGATCCCCTTGACCCCCGCGGCCAGGAACAGCGCGTCCAGCCTCGCCGCCGGCATGCCCAGCACCAGGAACAGCGGGGCGTCGCCGACCCGCAACCCGGAGGCGTTGAGTCGGTGGATCGCCTCGGCCCAGGCCGCCTGGATGTCCGGGAACTCCGCCGCCTCGCTGCCGCGGGCGAAGAGCAGCCACAGCCCGTACGCGATCCACGAGAACAGCACCACCAGCAGGAACAACATCGGTAGGACGAATTGCTGGATCGCCCGGGGGGCGCGGTCAAGAAACTCGTCCAGGTGGAGGACGTCTCGCTGGAGGAAGAACAACCCGACGCAGATGGCAGCGACGATCCCGAAGCCGATCAGGACTCGCACCCAGCCCGGCCAGCTTCGGAAGTCGGCGGCGTTGGAGAAGATCGGCAGGAACAGCCCGACGAAGGCCCGGACGCTGCTGAAGAAGCCGGAAACGAGCGCGAGCAACGACTGCATCTCTTCATCTCTTCTCGTTCCCAAGCTCTGCTTGGGAACACGGGTCGCAAAGCTCGGCTTTGCGGGTGAAGGCGCGAAGCGGAACTTCGCGGCGCCCGTTCCCAAGCAGAGCTTGGGAACGAGGAACGTGGGTCACGCATTCGTGTAGTACTTGACCACGGCGAAGCCCAGGGCGAACACCGCGGCCGCGCCGACCACCACCGCCACCCGGAGCATGGTCATCAGCCGCTCCGGCCCGCGCAGGGCCGGGACGCGGGTCGGTGCTTCCTTCTGGGCCGGGACCGGGAACTCGGCGCTGCGAGCGGAGAGCACCCGCTTGCGGACGTTGTCCACCCACACCGGCGGGTTGATCGGCGGGTTGAGCGTGTCCGGGGCGCCCTTGAACCCGAGCATGACGCACCACAGGAACGCCTCTAGCGCCTCCGGGCTGCCGCGCGGCCCCTCGGCCTTGCGGGCCTGGTCCCAGAACCGCCACGCCCGTTCCTGCGAGCCGCCGTAGAGCCGCACCTCCAGGCTGTCCGCCTCCCACTGCTGGCTCCACCACGTCGGGGCGTCCAGCATGAACACCTCGTCGAGCCAGCAGGTCAGCGCGTACTGCACGCCGAGGAACAGGTTCGACAGGTCGCGGGTCATGTTCGCCCGGCCGGCCGGCGACCCCAGGTCGCCGCGGTACGCCGGGTCGAAGTCCAGTTCCCCGCCGGCCAGGAGTAGCGACAGGAGTCGGGCGTGCTCGGTGTCGAACCGCGGCGAGTCGCCGCGCTCCAGCCGCTCCTTCAGGTCCAGCCCGTAGCCGAACACCTCGTGCATCCGGCGGACGATTTTGTCATGCATGAGGACGAGTCGCTCGCTCGGTTAGGGTGATTCCCTGGTGGCTGCCGCTCTTCCGCCCCAACGGGGCGACCGATAATAGCCAGGGGTGAAACCCCTGGACCTGATCCAACCCATTCACCGTAACCCCGAAGGGGTGACCCTGCGGACGAACGGGTCACCCCTTCGGGGTTACGGTCCTCTCCGCGACTCCGACCAGGGGTTTCACCCCTGGCTATTATCGGTCGCCCCGTTGGGGCGGAAAACAGTGGTCGGTCGGTGGAACCCGCTCAACTCGCCTGAGCCGCTGGTAACACAACGTACAAAGTGAACCGCATGTTCGCCGTCTTGCCGCCGGCCTGGATGGTGACGTCCGAACGGCCGTCCATCGACCCGACCAGTAGCGTCTGGTTCAGCCGGATCGCCAGGTTGTACGTCTGGGCGACGGCGTTCCACTCGTCCTTCGAGGCGTTCTGGTTGACGCGGAAGTACGTCAAATTCGCCCCGGACCCGGCGGTCCCCGGCAGTACCGGCGGCGGCTTGTGGTCGTGGACGAAGTCCAGCCCCTTCTGCCCGACCCGGAAGATCTCGTCCACCCGCTCCAGCGCGCCGATCTTCATGTTCAGCTTGCCGGTCAGCAGCCGGGCGCAGTCGTCCGCCGACAGCGCCGACTCGACGCCGACCAGCACCTGGCAGGCCGGGGCCAACCAGTTCGGGTCGATCTGCACCCGCATCCGCAGCCCGTCGCCGACGAACGGCCGCAACTCGTAGCCCTGGCTGAAGTCCTGCGTCAGCAGGTCGTCGATGTACCGCTTGACCGTGTAGAAGCACCTGCCCAGGTCGTCGTGGTCGTACTCCGGCAGATCGTCCGGCAGCGTCGCGGTCTTGCCGAAGACGGCCAGCTTGCCGGCCAGCCGACACAGTTCCAGGTAGCCGTCGAACGGATGGACCCCGGCCGCCCGCGCGATCACCCCGAACGCCGCGTACCCCTCGTTGAGCGTCCGCAGCCGTTCGAAGATCTTGCGCTGCTCGGGGGCGTTGGAGTCGAACCGAATGTTCTGGGCGCGGACCTGCTTGGCGAGCTGCGTGACCAGTCCGCCGACGCGGTTGTACACCTCGCCAATCACTCCCTCGTAAAGCGGCGGCCAGCCGTCGCAGGCGAGCACCGGCGGGATGTACCACGGGTGGATTTGCGGCGGCGCCGCGACCTGGCTGGATCGCTCGACCCGCGCGACCGGGATCGTCTCGAACCCGGTGGTGGTCTGGTCGCCGGTCATGAGCCGCGCGTTCAGCCGCCGCGTCTCGACCAGGCTTGGGTACTGGCCGGTGTTCTCGTCGGGGACCGGCTCGCGGGCGCCCTCGACGTGGAACCGCACCCCGGGATCGCCGGGGCCGCCGGCGTTGGGCCGGCCGATTTGAAGCTGCGGGACCGCGAGCAGCACGTCCACCGTCTCGCCCGGCCCGAGCCCTTCCATGGCCTGCTTGATGTCGAGGGCGTCCAGGGCGGTGACGGTGCCCTTCTCGGCGAGGACCAGGGTGCCGTCTCGGAGTCGGGCTTCGAGCCGGTCCACCTCGAACCGGTAGTTTCGCAGCGCCCCCAGGTCGATGGCGACGGCGCGCAGGCCCCAGTTGTGGTGGACGTCGAACTTGCCCGACCGGCGGACCTGATCGGACCAGTACCGCTCGGCGGCCTGGAAGTGGTGGGGCCGCAGGAACATCCCCTGGTGCCAGTAAACCGGCGGCGTACTCATCGGGCCTCGGGGGTAAGCAGACGGCAGTTAGTCTTATACCGCCACGAACCCCCGGACGCAACCGACCGGGGGCTGCGTTCTCGCGTCGCGCGAACGGTCACGAGGTCGCGTTTGGTCCGTTGCCTCAGCCCTGTCCGGCGGGTAACGTGGCGCTATCCAATATCGGGCGGACGGATCGGTCGGGTTCGGAGGATGGTGCCGTGGATTACCAGGTCGGGGACCAACCCATTCCGGGGTACAGGCTCGAAGCCTTCCTGGGGGCCGGCAGCTATGGCGAGGTGTGGCGGGCCGGCGGCCCCGGCGGCGTCGCCTGCGCCCTGAAGTTCATCCGGATGGACAGCAAGTCCGGCCTCAAGGAATTCAGCTCCATTCGCCTGGTCAAGAAGCTGCACCACCCCAACCTCTGCCCGATCCAGGCCATCTGGCTGCGCGACCCGGACGGCAACGTCCTCTCCGACACCGGCGACGACTCGATCAGCATCCGCCTGATGGGGCCGAAGGAGCTGGTCATCGCCATGGGACTGGGTCAGAAGAGTCTGGCCCAGCGGCTGGACGAGGCCCGGGCCAAGGGCGGCATCCCGGCCCGCGACCTGCTGCGGTACGTCACCGACGCGGCTGAGGGGATCGACTACCTCAACTCCCCCGAACGCGACCCCGACGAGGGGCCGGCGAACATCATCCACTGCGACATCAAGCCGGCCAACCTGCTGATCGTCGGCGGCAGGGTGCAGGTGTGCGACTACGGCGTTGCGAAGGCTCTGCGCAAGGCCGGCGACGCGAAGATGACCGCCGCCGGCACCCCGGCCTACGCACCGCCCGAACTGCTCAGCAACGAGCCGTGCCGCCAGACCGATCAATACTCGCTGGCCATCACCTACTACGAGTTGCGGACCGGGCGGCTGCCGTTCGACGAGACGCGAGCGATCATCGCCCACGTCACCAACCAGCTCGACTTCTCCGGGGTCAACCCGGACGAGCAACGGGTCCTCAAGCAGGCCACCCACAAGCAGCCGGGCAAGCGGTTCGAGTCGTGCGAGGAGTTCATCGACGCGCTGAAGGTCGCGGCCAACATCACGCTCGGGCCGTCGGGCGTGGTCAAGGTCCCCGAAAGCCGCCCGTTGCCGCCGCCCGAGCCGCCGCCCATCCGCCCCATGCCCCAGCCGTCCGGGGCACGCCTCGGCGACCTGCTCCGGCCGGGCGGCGAACTGGTCCCGGACCACTTCCTGACCCGGCTGCTGGGCCGCGGCGGGTACGGCGAGGTGTGGGAGGCCCAGGCGTCCGGCGGCGTCCGCTGCGCGCTGAAGGTGGTCCGCGACCTCCAGGGCCGCGGCAAGCACGAGTTCGCCGTCCTCGACACGATCAGCAAACTCGACCACCACGGCCTGGTCCAGCTCCGCGGGTACTGGCTGCTGACCTCCGACGGCACCCGGGTGTCGTCCCACCAGGTCGGGCTGGCCGGGGTGCCCGCCCCGTCGGCCGTCGTGATCTCGACCGACCTGGCCGAGAAGAACCTGCTCGACCGGCTCCAGGAGTGCCGGCTGGACGGTCTCCCGGGCATCCCGACCGACGAGTTAATCGGCCACGTCCGCCAGGCGGCGGTCGCGCTGGACTACCTGAACCTCAAGCACAGCATCCAGCACCGCGACGTGAAGCCGGAGAACCTGCTGTTGCGCGGCGACCGGCTTTTGGTCAGCGACTTCGGGCTGGCGAAGCTGCTTGAGGGGGACGGCGGGGCCGTCCAGTCGTCCAGTTCCGGGATGACGCTGGAGTACGCTGCTCCGGAGCTTCTCCAGAAGAAGGTGTCCAGCCGGACCGACCAGTACTCGCTGGCGTTGACGTACTACACCCTGCGGACCGGCCGGATGCCGTTTCCGTCGGGGATGGGTCAGTTCGACACCATGCAGGCGCGGATCAAGGGCCAGCTCGAGCTGTCGGGCGTCCCCGAGGCGGAGCAGGCCGTCCTCCGCAAGGCGCTGGCCCCGAACCCGGCGGACCGGTTCGGCTCCTGCGAGGAACTGGCGCGGCAACTGGCCTACGCCAGCGGCGTCGGGACCGGGCAGATGATGGCGCTGGACGGGGACGGCCGGTCCCGCATCACCCCGACCGACCTGTCGCCGCGGATGACGCCTGTGTCCCGCCCCGACCGGTCGGCCGCCAGCCGGTCAACGCCGGGCGGCCCGCAGGAGACGCCGCGGGCCAGCGCCCGCCCCGGCGAGGTGTCGCTGTCCCGCGTCGACGGGACCATCATGTTCAACGAGTCGCTGACCGGCGCCGGGGCAACGGACGACCAGCCTTCGTCGGCCCCGTGGGCGGAAGAAAAGGCGCCGGTGCGAAAGACGAAGTCCGGCCAGCGCAACTGGACCGAGGACGCCCCGACTGGTGGCGGTGGTGGCGGGCGGACTGCCGCCGTGATCGGCGGGGTGGTGGTGCTGCTGGCACTGGCCGGGGTCGGCGCCGTGGCGCTGATCGACTGGAACGGAACCAAGCCTACCGGTCCTGGTCCTGGCATCATCGTTACGCAAGCCGATCAACTCGCCGCAGACGCCGAGAAGTTGATTGGCGAGGAGAAGTTCGACGAGGCCCGCAAGAAGATTACCGAGCTTGGGTCGATCGACACGGGCCGGGCCGGGCAACTCCGAACCAAACTCGATGAGGCGGACAAGCGGAAGCACGAGAGGGAAGCGGAAGAGCAGAACCGCGTGGCGGACCTGGCTGACCAAATCAAACAGAAACTCTCCACGAACCAACTCACCGAGGCACGCGACATGCTCGCCAAGCTGGAGAAGATGCGCCCTGGTGCCTCCGCGGACCTTCGCCCGCAGTTCGAACAGCGCTGGAAGGCCCGGGTCGGCAAGCTCGTTAAAGAGATCCGGGAATTGAGCCCGGAGGATCGGGAGAAGAACCAGAGCCGGTTCGACGAGTTGCACGGTCAACTCGCCGCCCTCGAGCCGGACAAGGCCGCGGAGGAGCGGAAGTGGTGGCACACTCCCGTTAAGAAAGCCCCCCCACCGGCGGACGACCGGGTCGCCGTGGCCCGCGGGCACTTCAAGGCGGGGAGGCTGAAGGACGGGCTGGCGGTGCTGGAGGACATCCTGAAGACACCCAAGGACGACGCAGCCAGGAAAGCAGCCGGTGACCTGAAGACCGAGTGGACCAAGGCACGTGCGGCGAGCGAGGTCACGGGGGCCGGTTACGCGCCGATAACCAAGTACCGCGAATTGTTCCCGGTACCGAAGGTCGCCGACCTGCCCGACAAGGCCGACTGGGATACTCTGGGCTTGTTCCGCAAGCGCGAGCTGGCCGAGAGGATCAAGGCCGCCGTCCCCGGGCTGGATGACAAGACGGACTGGAACGAGTTGGCAGCCGCCTGTCAGGAGGCCGACCTGACGCCCTGGGTCAAGGCGTGCCTGACCGAGTGCTGGGTCGAGATGACCCTGGGAAAGAAGAAACCGGACTTCACCGCACCCAACTTGGACGGGGCCGACATCGACGGCTACGCTCGATACGTCACCGTGGTCCGCAGTCTGGTGGCGCCCCTGGACAAGGCCGATCCGAGGTCAGAGGCTGACGAAGCGACCCGGTTGGTCAACGACGAACTGGTCGCCAAGCACGACTGGGCAACCGCCTTCCGGTTCGGCCGGCTGGCCGGGCTGCTGGCCGACGCCCGGATACCGTACCGGGCCAAGGACGACGCCTCGGTGACCGATTTCGCCTCGCCGTACAAGAAGCGGGACGTCAATCGGGTCAGCAAGTGGCTGGTTGTCGCCCGGAAGGCGGCCGACAAGGCCGGTCTCGTGACTGAAGTCGGGGAGATCGACTACGAGTTGACCCTGACTGAGGGGTGCAAGGACGAGTCGGATGCCAAGGAGTTCGCCCGGGCGGCGAACGCGACCGCTGCCGGCGAGTACCTGAAGCAGCAGGACCGGCTGGCCCAGGCCCGGTTCTGGGTGTTCCACGCAAAGGCCCAGACCGACCGGAAGGGCGAACTAGCCAGCCTGGGCAAGGCGTTCGACCTGTTGCAGGCCCCCGAGTCGGCCCGGGAGGCGCGGTACGTCTACGAGGAGGTGGTCTGGGAACTCCGGTTGGAGTTCAACCCGGAGGCCGGGAGGGAGAAGGACAAGGCGCGGCCGGGGGCCGACCTGCTGGCCGACATGGCCCGGAAGATCGTCAAGAACCAGAGTGCCTGGGGTAAGTGGAAGGTCACGGCGAGCGCCACCGAGAACATGGCCCCGGCCAAGGAGGCGGTCGAGTTGCTGCTCCTGGCTCACGAGGCCAAGGTCAAGGCCGGAGACGCGAAGGTGGCGCTGGAGTACGCCGACGAGGCAGCCATGTTGGCGGACAAACACCCGGACCTGCCGGCCGCCACCCGCGGCGGGGCGTACGGCGCCGTAGGCTGGCTCCGGTTCGATGCCGGGTATAAGGACCAGACCGTCCGCAAGCAGGACTGGCAGCGTGGGAGGGAGCCGCTGGCCAAGGCCCTTCTGCTGGCCCCGGACCACTCGAAGGCGTGGCGGTGGCAGTTCGCCCTCGGGGTGGCCACCCGGTTCCACTGGGAGTCGAGGGCGAAGGCGGCGAAGGCCAAGGGGGCCGAACTGACCAACGCCGAGAAATTGGAGCTGGCAAACGACCACGTCCGGGCGGCTAACCTGGTCCGGACGGCCGAGTACCAGGCGTACACCGCGTTCAACGCACCCGACCCGGTGGAGAAGGCCGTGGCCAAGGCGTTCTACGCCGAACGGACCGACCACTACCGCGGCTGCAAGGAGGTGTTCGACACTGCGGCCAAGATCCCGGCCCTGGCCGACGACCCCGAGGCCCCCCTCTGGAGGTTGGCGGCTGCCGAGATGGAGTTCGCCATCCCGGCCAAGCCGTTCATGTCCGCCGCGCAGAAGAAGAAGGCCGACAATCTGGCCGACGAGGCCGAGCAATCGCTCGACAAGATCAAGAGCGAGCAACTGCGGGAATCGGCCAAGACGATCATCAAGCGGGTTCGCGAGTACAAGAGCGAGTGACGACCACGGCCGCCCGGGCGCAAGCCTGGGCGGCCACCGCCCAACGCCAGTCAACCTGCCAAGTTTCCGACGAAATCCACAAGCCCGCCCCGTCAGAATGCCGAATTTAAGAGCAACCCCACGGACCCGCCGGGTCCACGCAGGCGTTGCACACGGCCTCATCCGGCCGACCGCACCTGGGTGAGACGCTTGGGTTCCGGCCAAGGAGGGTCGTCCAGCCATGACGGCGCGTCGCTCGCTATTGCGGGGGGTGGCAGCACCGCTAGTCCTCCTGCCGTTGGCCGCGGGATCGGTGATTAGCCAGACGGCCCCGTTGGCCCCGGTAACCGTACCGGCTACGGTCAGTCCGCACCCGAACGCAGCCGGGCCTCGGCCGCCCGAAACACTGACGGTACGTGGCCAGCAACCGGGCCAGCCCACCCCACCGGGGGC